>Ga0247837_1010018_pt1 | contig 11052 bp, 2 predicted proteins | sample LaCtaG_2_FD_187115 | JGI IMG/M metagenome (GOLD analysis project Ga0247837, IMG submission 187115) | Freshwater microbial communities from meromictic Lake La Cruz, Castile-La Mancha, Spain - LaCruzMarch2015_14.5m | ecosystem: Environmental > Aquatic > Freshwater > Lake | place: Spain: Castile-La... | reverse complement strand
CTCCTTTTTTTTTTTTTTTTTTTTTTTTTTTTTTTTTACGTACTATGGTTTCGTAGGGTGTGTCTATGATGTATTCCCTTCTCCCTGGTATACTACTGACTATGTAGAAATGTTTACTAAGTAATATAAAGATGTCTATCTGAAGAGAGGCCGAGAAAGGGTGGTGGTTCTGACACCGACGACCTACCCCTCATGGTGGGGAACCTATCTGACGTATTCTGCTGACACATAATATCTTTCCGAAATATTCATGTTTTACAGATGTCTTATCGAGACACCCCTCCCCCACCCTCCTCCTATCTACTCCGGAGTAGCTGGCTTTCTTAATGACCGTGGGCAGCTGGCAATAGGGCTGGCTCTCCTCTTCCGCCTTCGGCGAAGGGCCGCCGACCGAGGAAAGAAAAAGGCCGCTCGTCGTTTTAAGTGTTGAAGAAGCCGCCCAATTTTTCTATCCTTCTGCCTGCCTGTACCTAATATCTAGACGAGGTCCTCCCAATGTGTGAGGCCGTATTGAAGTACAATTTATATAATGATAAAAATAACTAAGTGTGTAAAACTAAAGCAATGTGTGGATGAGTGACTTATAAGAAGGAGCTCCCGAAGCTCCGCGAAAGTATTACCCGAGCCTAAGCAAGTGCATAGTGCGGGCCTTGCTCCTTTCACCTCCCCCTTCGCTCCCGCAACAGCTCTTTCCCATCGGGAAAGTAGGAGTTACGTCACGCTGACTGTATCGGCTCATGAAGCTAGTGACTCAGCCAGGGCATCTGGCCAGCGCTCCACCTCCACGCTAATCCCCAAAGAACTAATAAATAAGTAATAATCAACATTTGGCGGGGTTACCCCATCGTAGACCCGGGCGGGTCTACTCAAAGGGCATTAAAGGTTAAAAGTAGGTAAAGGTACTGACTAAGCAAAGTCTAAACAGTACTTTACCTAAATTCCCCCCACCTGTAGCTCAACCGGATTCGCCGCAATCCATCCCTCTACTTCGCAGGGGTCGCTGAACAATACGGTGTGGTTGACTGAAAGTTCCCGGATCCGAGAGGGCAGATCCATTGGCAGCCGGTGTTTCTCTCGGTCCCACACCTCGACTCGAATGTAATAAGCGGTCCTACGGTCTAAGTCCGGGTCTAATTGGATTCCTAGGAGTACGAAGATCCCCGGGTCCTCCGGGTCTGGGTCCGACCAAGCTAGCATGTTCTCATCGGGGTTCGAAAGCGCACCTTGGGGACCTGAGTGCCTGTTTGGTTCGTAGGCAGTATTGCCTCCTGCCAACGTATAAGAGGCGGTCGCCAAATCCTTGCCTGCCGAAGTTAGTTGCTCCTGTGTCATCTTCGCGTATCTGAGCCAAGTATCAGAACGCCAACGGCCCAGGTACATAATGGATTCCCGTGAGTATCCCTTGCTGTACAGCGCAGTGGCACCCCCCCTCCTCAAGCTATGGGAAGAGTACTCGTCCAGAGGGTCCCCCAGATCCTTAGCCGCGCTTTTGAGAATATCAGAAACCATACCTCGTGTTATCATCAAACCGGATGGAGTCATGAGAAACGGGGCGGTGTCTTCCATATCTGCGCCAAGCTCGTAAACTTGTTGAAACGTTTTAACAACACATAAGGTCTCCCCGGAGCACTTCATCGACCTGAAGGCTCCAACTCCGACCTGGTCGGTTTTGGAAGACCTGATATGTATCTCGACCTCATCAGCCCTCCAGAACTTGTGGGTATACTTTCCCAGCAGTTTCCATTTGATATCTTTTCGCCGGAGGATCTTATCTTGGTCCCATACGCCCGGAGAAGAAGCCGCATATTCCGAGGCACGGAGCATGAAGAAGTAAGGTCCTTGAACGCCCCCGATAAGGAACGAGTGTAGGACTTGCCCGGTGGACCGAAGGCGCTCATAGATGTGAATGAGCATTTGTGGTGTGACTGGTCTCTTCTGTACCGACGCCCCTGAGAGCTTCTTGAGTCCAGTCATGGCTGCTGTAATCTTGGGGTGTTTGGATACGTCTCCGAGCCCCGCATCCAAGTGGTAGTGTCTGAGAGCAGTAAGGTATCCTTGAACCGTCCCATGTTTTAGAGCCCTGAGGACACCCTGATACGCAATAAAGTCTAGGACTGCTTCAGTGTTCTCCCGGTGATCACCGGATAGATATGGCTCACAACCGAGAAGATGCCGAAACTCGGTCCAAACCCTAAAGGCAGCCCCATATTTCGCGCGGGTGGTAGAGGCAAGGGCATTCGTTTTCAGGTGGTCCTTCGCCGATTCCAGACGCCGTTGTAGGGAAGCTCGAGACTGTGGTGACAGCGGTGTGGTGCCGAAGGTCCCCACCGCAGGTGGAACGCCGGGAACCGTTAATGGAGTTTGAGAAGCAGTCGGCGAAGAGTTCCAGAGATTGAATTGCGCCTCACTTTCCCCTGGGAGTAGTAGGGTCCAGTTCCTGTTTCCCGGGGTGCTGAACCAAGATGAAGGAAAGGGGTGAAGTGGTTCCTTGATGGCAAATATTTTTTTCCTGAGCTGTGAATAATGCTCCCAACGCTGTCTCTCTACTCGGTCTTCCCGGCCCGACCGGTCCTGCAGCCGAGACAAAGCGTCCGGTAGATGGTTATCTTCCGAACGGATATCCTCCGCCCAAACTTCATACCGCCCTCTTACTTCCATACGAATCATGAGTCGGAGCAAAGCCTGGGCATACACATTTTTCGCACAACGACTGCGCAACCAGGATAATACGGAGTGATTGTCAGTCACGACGATCACCAGGGAACTCTGATAGGAGTCGCCCCACTGAAGGAGCCCCAAAATTACACTCAGCAGCTCCGTTACGGCCATACATAAAGTCTCACCCTTCTTGCTGATGCCGCGTCGTAGCCCTTGCTTCAAGGTAGCTTCACGAATGGCTTGGGGTACTGAGTTAGGGAGTTGAATTCTGGTGCCCTCCTCTGAATGATAATCGACGGCCGCTACTGACCACTCGGTGGCGTCTGTGCCAAGGACGACAAACCTATCCTCACTCCGCGCCAGGCTCATCCTCGTCGTTGGGGATAAGGCAACGAGATAAGGAGCTTTCAGGGGTGAACTCACCAAAGACACATCCGCCAAAATCATCCTAAGGCACGTGATGTCTTCCCAGAAGCGTTCCCAAGCCCACTCCTTGGTTTCTGGGGATCTCCAAGACGGATCGATCTGAAATTCGGTTTCGAGGCTTGACAAAATCCTGAGTAAACCGGATGTGAAACCTTGTATGGGGCGACAAGCTTGAGACCAGTGATGCAGAGAACCTTGAAGCACCTGAAGATCGTGCTTAGTCAAATCTTTGGACCCTTTGTCAAACTTCTTGCTCGCCAAGAGATTCCTCGCCTTCTCCAGCTTCTCAACGCTAAGGGAGATGGTTCCAGCCACGGAGTCAAATTCGAAACCCAAGAATATGGCCGTAGTGGACCATTTACCTTCAACCGCATGTTTCTTCAAATTGATGGCTGAAGGGCCTAACAAACCCTTGATGGTGTTTTCTGCCGCCAACATTGTCAGCTCCGGCCTCCATCCAATGTCTGGCGACATCAGCATAATGTCATCGACATATTCCCTTGAGGTAGGCTCCCACGCCCCATCTCTCCTGGGGTTGGAGAACCTCACTGCTGCGATGTAAGTCCCCAGTGCTTTGGACTCGATGTCCCATTCCACAGGAGAGTGAATGAAACCGAAAGTGAGTCGCGTGGGGAGGCAGAAAACGGCTATGAACTCCTTACCCCCGACCATATAGGACCCCATAAATGGCACGGCTTTCGCGCTTAGCCCCAGCCAGGGGAACGCGCTAGACACATCGCATTTTGCGAACACCAACCGAAGGTTCGGGAAGATAGAGCGCCAAAACAAGAAATCCCCGACGAGTACCTGTATGGTGGGGAGCTTAATGTCCCCAGGCGGAGGCAAGGTCGCCAGGTCATTGATGCTCTTTCCCTTTGGGAAAGAGTGGTTCCTAATGATCCGACCCGTTGGGAGAGTTCTCCCTCTGGCATCTTGTTTAGGGACCCGGGCTAGAGGTGAATTCGGCAAGTGGGCGAGGTGTTGTTCCCTATACGGTGCAGTAACCAGGATGAGTTTGTGCGCCTTGAATTCGTCCCACAGTGAGTTGATGGCCTCTTCGAGATGATCGGCCAATGAGGGTTGAATCCTGTCTGCCCCTTGTCTCGAAGGGGGAGTAGGAAAATAGGAAGGCACACCATTGTACGCTCTATCGCGCTTGAGGTCGTACAGATCTCGGGGAAGGACACCCAGATCCAAAAAGGCCTCCATCGTCTCGTAATCTCGTTCACCCACGGGTCTTCCGGGGTGGGCATAGTCCCTTAACGCTTGAACCGCCACCGCAACGTCGTGGCCGCAAGAACCAACCAAGGCGTCGCCCAGGTGCGCAGCCTTGGCCCAAGCTTGTGGGTCGACCTGAGAAGGAGATTGGTCAACGAAATCCAAAAACTCAATAACTTCGGGAATCATGGGGTTAGCTTGCGGTCGTTTCATCGTGCTTGTGTGGTTTGAACCTAAGATATCCTCCGGAGTGGGGACAGCGGAGGGAAGTGGTATGTCGGTAGGGCACTCATCAAACGTTACCCGCGATCTCGCACTCGAACGTTGCAGATCGATGCCGAGCGGAGATAAGGATCCCCCAAATGTCAGATGGGGCGGGGGGTGGGGCGGAAGTGGACCCGAGGGCCAAGAGGATTTCCAGAAATGGGTCCAGCTGGAGAAAAATGAGAAACACTCCACAGGGAGAACCGAGTGCGTTAGAAGGGAAGCGACCCAAGAGGTGACAGCGGTGGGAGTGGCAGAGAGGAAGGCGGGAGGGATTAGGGACCAAGCGTGTTGTCGGTATAGTAAGATAAAACTGGTTGTGGCAGAAACGGCAGAAGCAGTAGGGGGAGAAAGGACGATAACGCGAGGGTCGCTCGGAGGGTCTGACGGGAGGAAGACAAAGACGAGTCGAAAGGACCGAAGACACGGAGGGGATAAAGCGAGTAGCACCAAGGGGTCGAAAGGAGAATTTTCACGGGTCAAATCGCGGGCGCGTTGTAGTACATCAGCGAACGCACGCGGAGGAGTGGAGGTGGAGGTAATGGCGGAATCGGCAGCGTCAGTGAACTCGGAAGCCAGATGTAGAGTTTGGAGACAAAGTAACCAATCCGACAAAGGTAAGGTGTGGCTAAGGGCCTTGAATACGCAGGCGTTGCGACGGGACCCGCCTAAGCCAAAGGACACTTGGTCGCCGCAGTCACGCGCACGCCACTGTCCCCCTAGGCCTTCGAAGGTAACAGACGAAGCATCACTTGAAACCACAATTCGATGCGGTGCATGGAGCAGGCAAGGGGAAGAGGAAGCTCCGTGGGAAGACAGGCCGAAAGAGAAACCAGGCCACTGGGAAGATAAAGTGAGAACGTCTGCAGGCGGGGAGTCGGAGGCGAGGCGCTCAGTCACCCAATACGAGAGGTAAAGGAAGTCAAGGTCAGGAAGGTCAGGGTATTGGTTGGCCAAAATTTGGTGGGTCCGGGCACGCGCGAGGAGGCGGGGGCGTGCCTCAGCCGGAAAATACGAGATGTCCGGTTCGGGCAAAAGGATAGAAGACAAAGGGTGCGGATGAATATGGTCGGGCCGTAAGAGAGTAGCGGCCGGAGGGAGGTCGGGAGATGAGAAAGGGGGTAACATACCCCGAGACAAAGACTCAAAATCGAATTGCTGTGCGGCAAAGTTCTTTCGACCAGGGATCGAGACGGAACGGCTAACCGATTGGACTGGGAATGGAGTGAGCTTGGTCGGGATAATGCACTTGAGAGGTGGCAGCATGGGGGAAGTGACCAAAGATGGAAGGGGTTGTGGAAGTAAGAGATGGTCACCGCGTGGTACACTCCCCCCTACCCGTCAAGCAGAGCCTTCACCCAACAGCTGGGTAAGGCGAGCAGAGGCCGAGACCTCTGTGACAGCTTTGTCACCCCGATACCCCCGATGGGCGATGAGTAAAATTTTTAACCAAGGCGATAAAGTGATCCCGGCCAACGTGGCAGGTTTCACATGGTGGCGCTCACATTTGGCACAGCCGGCGTGGGAAAGGAAGCGCAGACACATTTCCTGATCTTTTGGCATGGCGCCCGAAGCGACCAGGGTTTTTTGAAGTTCAGAGAGAGCGCACAAACCCCGACCTAAGCACTCCGTCGATAACGATGGGAAACGGGGACGTTTCGGAACAGGGGGCGTGGATGGACCAGGCTTCGGTGGTGAGATTGGGGTGTTGGCCCCGGAGAGAAGAGAAGGGTTGTGAGCAGGAGGTGCCGCCTCCTCAGAGGACGGGGAATCGAAAGGGGGGGCCTCGTCGAGTAAGAAGCCGTAGGTGGGCGGCTTCTTCGGAGGAGGCAGAGACTTACGAACTGCGGAGGGATCTGCAGCTGCACGCAAGGTCCGAATACCGATTTCCTCGTGAAAGCGACGAAAGAAAGATTCCTGCATCTGGTACAAGGCGATATAAGCGGGTGAGCCAGGGATCAGACGTGGGAACGCAGTAGAGAGAGAGAGTAGGCCGACTTCATCGGCATAGTAAGCGTGCATGAGGTCAGCAATCGATTTAAATTCGACGAGGTCACCGGAGGTGAAGGCGGAGATGATCTGATCCTGATGGTACGCAAAGGTCCGACTAAAAAGATGAGCTGCCTCGGTTGGAGTAAAACCAAAGTTCGCTCGCTGAATCGCCTTGAGGTCCGAAATCAACAAAGAGATCGGCAGTTCGTACATCTTGCCATAAAAGAGGCAGAAAACAACATTGAAATGCTCCAATTGCTCCCACAATAGGGTAAAGGTGGTGGCTACTCGAGAAAAATCGGGGGGAGTTAATTTACCCAAGCCCGACGAAGGCAAGGTTTTTCCGCCTAGGTGGAATTTCGGCGACAACATCTCGAGAAGCTGTTCATCGGGAACCACGAATATGTCCGAGGGGTGTAAAGCCATGGGACCACGGAATATGGCGAAACAAAAAACGATCAGAAGGCGGGGTGAAAAACGGACGCGCGTGTTCACTACCAACTCGGGGTTACTATACATGATAGTGTGGTAAAAAAGATTCTTCGCTGCGTTGAGGCGGGAAGCTCCAGACATATTCGGTTGAAATACCGCCAATTGACCACCGACACCACACATCTGATACCAAGAGGGCAAAGTGTGGACAATCGAGCCGACAGTCGGGTTGGTCATTAGCTCGGTCAGGTAATCATGAAGGCCAAGGTCCTTGTAGAGGTCGGATTGTGCTTTATGTTGCTGTTTCAATTCGGCCGCGATCGCCATGCGTTTCAAATAAGTCGGGCCACCAGATGTAGCACGGTGCGCATCAGGATTGTCACGAGCCCATCGCGAAGTTTCATCGTCCGGAGAAGGGGACGCGGAATCGGAGTGGGAAGGTGGAGGCATGGTGGTAAAATTAAGGGGGAGTGAAGTAGAAACGTAGTGGTCAGGTTGGGCCCTGCCCGGGACCTGGGGTTCATCCGATGAGGTAGGAGAACCGTCCGGCGCTTCGTGTAGTAGGTCGCTGCGCAAAGAACCAGGAGGCGCAGGTAGGCTCGGCGAAGAACCAACCGGTGGCCCATTGCCGCCTTGCCCATTAGACCCTGACCTCAGGATCGCAGTACCAATTCTCCCAAGAGCAGGATACGGGGTATCCGGGTGACGGTGGTCCGACCTGCTGCGTGATGGGGGAGTGTCGTCCCGAAGTAGCCGAAGAGCCGCGGCTCGTTCGAGTTCCGGTGTTAGCCCGGCCTGTGTAGATGGGGGGCGTTTCCAACTCCGATGAGCCGAAGCCGCAAGCGGGCCATAACTTCGATGTGTAAGAGGTGACGGGCTCTGAAACGCAGAAGGGCCAAGACGAGGTTTCGAATCTTCCACAGAAGGGGACGCAAAAGAGAGTGAGGGGTTGCCTCGCGGAACGGGCTGTGTATGAATACCTGAAGTCAGAGGGCTCAGAGGCACGGCAAGAGTTGGTAGGGTAGGGGGATCGAACAGTTCTACCGAAAGGGACAGGGCCAGGTCATTCACCGTTTTGGGGTCACCCGCGAGAACGAGATTAGACGAGTGGGTCTGAAGTTTCCCAAGAGACGAGTGAGTAGGGCAAAGCAGAGAGGGGCCAATTGGAGTCGTCAAGCCAGGTTCTTTCTTCACGCAGAGCAAGCTCGGGGGTGACAGAGGCGCTGAGGTAACGAAAGGAAAATCGGGGTCGTTGAAGGCCAAAGGTGCAGCTGGCACAAAGCCGAACTGGACTAAATCGTTGCTTTCTTCTTCCCAAATGCGATCCGCGAGTTGACGACGAGCTTCGAAATCCAAGGGGTCAAGGAGCTGAAGTAAGTGCGCTTCAAGTCCTAAGTCCTCCTGCGGGTGTCCGACCCACCGGGAGTATCGCTCTTGGAATTCGATAGGTATGCGCCCGACCAGAAAGTGGGTCAACAAACCGTCCGAATGAGCCGAGGGAGTCAAGAGGCGTTCGAATCGGGCAGACCACTTCTCCAAGCACCACGACACATAAGCAGGAAAATCCGACGTCGCACGAGACAAATGTTCCGCGTCAAAGGAGATACAGTTCTCCATATGACCGGTTGAAGATATAGTCCCACCTACACCAAGAGTGGTGTCGGCAAGCGAGTAGTGCCTTACCGGAAATAACGAAACAAGCAGAGGGGAGTGTACCGTGGTACCGCTTCTTGTCTCGTAGCCCGGGTACCATTCTCCAGTGAATTGTACCGCCGCCACCAGAGACGTACCGACTAGTGTTTGTGGACCTCCAGGTACACGAAAATCCGTACGGAGGTCCCACATCAAAGTCAGGTCCCAGGGGTCACGAGGCAAAGGCTCTTGGACGGGCCAAAACAAAGGGTAAGGTTGGCATACTTCCGGATAGAAACATCGCAGACGGTAGGCTAGAGCCATTTGAGTGTTGATCGTCGCCAATTGGCTCCGACGTGTATCACTCGCAATCAAGTCAGAATCTTCGAAGTACGCCTCATGTACTGAAAAACCGGCATCCCGGGTCCATCCAGTGGCAGGGGGATGCAATTGTCCATCGACCTGGCGCTCCGGTACCCACCATTTCGACTGTGCGACGAGAAGGTCACGAACCTCTTCATTTCCGGTTTGGTCCTCCACTTGCGCAGAAAGGCCCTCCACGAGAGCCTCGTACACAGTGCTGTGTCGAGCACAAAGGGGGGCGTTGAACAAAGATACCTGTTCGCTGCAGTCCTGTTGCGCGGTGAAGCTGATGAAGATGCCTATATTCGCCAAAGCGGTAACCAAATCACAAACATCGTCAAGCAAGCCAACCATACGACCTTCACCACCGCGCAAACCCACAGCGCCAACCCCGTGAGGTCCCAAAAAGGGGAAAGGAGGCGGGTCTACCAATGCGGGTACGCCGGCGTCCTTTTCTTCTTCAGAATTCTCCATACCCGAGCCGGACCATTCATCAGAGGAATAAACATAGGGGTAAGGTGAGATATCTTGGTTCAGAAGTTGGCTTTTGTAGTGCACATATTCGGACTCAGGAGCATTTGGGTCTCCAAAACGCGCCCCCGAAGCCCTAGCCTGCCGATAGATCAAATCCAAATCTTGGCTATCACGACGAGCGTCACGCAAATCACGACGGGTGCCAAGTTCCACTAACTTATAAGTAAGCCACGTGCCAGGGCGAATAATGGTATCATTCGCAACTACCAATTCCAAAGCTTCGAACTCGTTCGAATCCGAATACGACCAGCCAAGACGCAACACCGGAGAACAACCAGGGGGTGATTTATTGGGGTAAAAACGGGGAATGCCAAGAACAAGAGATTGCGGTGCCATAGGATCGGTGCGGCCAATTCCACGAGGAAACCCCGCGAAATTGAAGTCAGCTACCGACAAACCGCGCAGAACATCACCTGTTCGTAACGTCGATAAAGAAACGGCGTGCACAGAGCGGGTGTGGTCTTCGAGGAGGGCATATACGAGTTTGACGCCAGGACGGGAGAGTGAGACGCCAACTTGCGTAACCGTGAGGTCAATGGTCGTCACCTCCACCACGAAGCCCACCAACGAAAGAGCCGCCGTACCCTCCAAGTCGGGAATACCGAGGTTGTTGCGGCCGTTGAAGCGAAAACCCGGAAAACCGTCAACCGTCGGCGGCATACGCACCACCGCCAAAAAGGAGGAACCCGGTATATCACAATCATCGCGCTTATCAAACAGGATCTCTTGCGAAAGTCTAGTCCACTCAAATCGGTGATGAGGTACATTAGCCATGTCGCAGAAGGTCGTTAGTGAGAAGAGTCGAAAGGGAAGGCAGAGCAATGGGTCAAAGGTCCAGGAAGGTCCTCTGTAATGGGGAGGATGAGCAGAGGTGGTTAGAATTTATATCCTTGCCAAAGTGGATGAAAGGTGTTACATAGAGACAGCCAAATGGTTAGCATAGGGCGTGTGTTTTCAACGTAGACGAAGGAACGCTGGAGGTCCTTGATCTTGTATGCTCTATGTGAGGCCAACCTCCCTCTCCCCCCCCTTTTCTTACTACTGTTGTTACCAAAACTTTAAGACTCTGATTGTGGTCTCGATTTCCCAGCGAAGTTAGTAAGCTGGCCTTGGTAACAGGTATACTACCCAACCCAAACCCCCAAATGTCGGAGCGAAAGCCAGGAAGGGATGTCGAAATAAAAGTTTGTTGTAGAGATGTGTAAACTATAATACGACGTGTATAGTAATAGAAGTAGGGGGGGGATTGAGGGGAAAATAGATGGAGTGCTTGCTACATGTAAGATGTAGCAAGTTGCAAGAAAGAAGTCTTGCAATCACGTAAAGGGGCCCCAAGAACCCCTAACTTCTGTGACACCCGAAGAAACAACAAGTCCTCGAAGCCTATTTGTTTTGGCAGATAAAACAGCAGAACATCTTCTGTGTTTTTTTTTTTTTTTTTTTTTTTTTTTTTTTTTTTTTTTTTTTTTTTTTTTTTTTTTTTGTTTTTTTTTTTTTTTTTTTTTTTTTTTTTTTTTTTTTGTTTTTGTTTAA
>Ga0247837_1010015_pt1 | contig 11056 bp, 11 predicted proteins | sample LaCtaG_2_FD_187115 | JGI IMG/M metagenome (GOLD analysis project Ga0247837, IMG submission 187115) | Freshwater microbial communities from meromictic Lake La Cruz, Castile-La Mancha, Spain - LaCruzMarch2015_14.5m | ecosystem: Environmental > Aquatic > Freshwater > Lake | place: Spain: Castile-La... | reverse complement strand
CAGGGTCAGGTGCATGAAGAGCGCGTTTTCGCGGCCCTCCTCCACCCGCATCTGGCGGATCGCCTCCAGGAACGGCAGCGACTCGATATCGCCCACGGTCCCGCCGATCTCCACCATGGCGATGTCGGAACCGGCCGCGCCGAGCCGGATATTGGCCTTGATCTCGTCGGTGATGTGCGGGATGACCTGGACGGTGCGGCCCAGATACTCGCCACGGCGTTCCTTGCGGATCACGCTGTCGTAGATCTGACCGGTCGTGAAATTGTTGTGGCGGCCCATGCGGGTGCGCAGGAAGCGCTCGTAATGGCCCAGGTCCAGATCGGTCTCGGCGCCGTCGTCGGTGACGTACACCTCGCCGTGCTGGAACGGACTCATGGTCCCCGGGTCCACGTTGATGTAGGGATCCAGCTTGATCATGGTGACCTTCAGGCCGCGCGCTTCCAGCAAGGCCGCCAGTGAAGCCGAGGCGATGCCCTTGCCCAGCGACGAGACGACGCCGCCGGTTACGAAGATATACTTGGTCATAAGCGGTCAACGATGCGATGAACTGATCCAGGGCTGAGCCCGATTATCCCCGACACGCTACCAAATTCGCCGCAACCCCTCAATGCGCCCTCTCGATCGGCACCATCGGCACCATGAAGTTGGTCCACCGCCCATGATCGGCCGGGGCGAACGCGCACCGCCCGACGGCGGAGACACTCGGGTTTCGCCAATAGTTTACCTATCAAATCGGCTAACGGACGCGTATAGTCCGGGAGCGCGTCAAATCTCATGAAACGCAGGCTAGGTCACGATCTCCGATCGGCGGCCGCCTCCCACCCGAATTACTACACCATTTATCAGGAGCATCGACAGATGCAGAAATTTGCCAAGTTGATCAGTGTCGTCGCCATCGCCGGCGCGGCTGCTTTTGCCGCGAACACCGCGCAGGCCTGGGGCGGGCCCGGCGGCTGGGGCCCCGGCGGCGGCAACAACAACGGCGGCGGGTGGGGGGACGGCAGCGGCATGGGCGACATGTGGAACGACATGATGGGTGACGGCTCCGGCGACTTCAACATGAACATGAGCGGCAGCGGCGCCGGCACCGGGCGCGGCTATGGCCGCGGTTACGGACGCGGCGACGGGCGCGGTTACGGCAACGGCTACGGCAATCAGGGTTACGGCGGCTATCCGGGCTACGGCTACGGCGGCGGCTATCCCGGCTACGGCGGCGGCTATCCGGGCGGCGCTTATGGCGGCGGCTACCCCGGCTACGGCGGCGGCTATCCGGGCGGCGCTTACGGCGGCGGCTACCCCGGCTACGCGGCACCCATGGCCCCGATGGGTCCGACGGGTCCCTACGGCGCCCCCCCGGCGCCGCCCGCCCCGCCGGTCGCCGAGACCAGGTAAGCAGCAGGCGTCCGTGACGCCACCGGCCGCGCCTGCCAGGCGCGGCCTTTTTTTTGCCCGGAGCCGGCGATTCGACCAACTGTTGCCGCTCCGGCCGCCCCGGATTGTCGTCCGGGACAAGTCCGAATCGACTTTGACTTGATCCAGATCAAAGCTTGCCCTCAATATAGAGCATTGAGAACACGCCAACTGGGGGCAGCCGCCTTGAACCAGCGCAACATCATTTCGTTTGAGACGCTTCGGGTCGCCTGCAAAAATTGTTCGGTGGGCTCCCTGTGCCTGCCCTTGGGGCTCGAACCGGAGGACATCGGGCGGCTTGAAAACATCGTCAAGCGGGCCCGCCCACTGCACCGCGGTGACTACCTGTTCCGCGACGGCGACCGCTTCCGCTCGCTTTACGTGGTCAAGACCGGCTCAGTGAAAAGCTATGCGCCCAGCGCGGAGGGCGGCGAACGCGTGCTGGGCTTCCATCTACCGGGGGAGATCATCGGACTGGACGCCATCGACAAGGATGCCCATGCCTGCGCCGCCAAGGCACTGGAGACCTCCGCACTCTGCGAGATCCCCTTTCCCCGTCTGGAAGAACTGAGTACGGAGATCCCGAGCCTCCAACGCCAGATGTACCGGCTGCTGAGTAAAGAAATCTCCAACGAAACCGAGATGCTGCTCTTGCTCGGCAAGAAAAGCGCTGAAGAGCGGCTGGCGACCTTCGTGCTCAACATGTCCAAGCGGCTGCAACAGCGCGGGTTGTCGCCAACCGACTTCCATCTGAGCATGTCACGTCATGAAATCGGCAACTATCTCGGACTGGCGGTCGAGACCGTGAGCCGACTCTTCACCCGCTATCAGGATGACGGGCTCATGATCGTCGACCGCAAGCACATCCAACTGATCGATCTCGACGGGCTGGAGACCCTGAGCAACGGCACCGGCCCTACCCGTCAGCAGCACCAGCACAACTAAGCTCTAAGCCACAGACACCCATCCGCACTGGCGGCGTCGATGGCCGCCAGCCGAGCGGCGTGCGCGCGTTGCGCTGCCTCCCCGGCCGCGATGACCGGCAGCCGCTGACGCCCCGGGTCGAGCCGGCCGCGCTGATTCGACAGGCTCCGCTGTCCCGGCTCGGTCCCGGCGTCCCCACCCAGGTGCATGACCACCTGACCACCGGTCATGGCCAGATAGACGTCGGCCAGGATTTCGGCGTCCAGCAAGGCGCCGTGCAAATCCCGATGCGAATTGTCCACCCCATAGCGCTTACACAGCGCGTCCAGGCTGTTGCGCTGCCCAGGATGCAGCCGACGCGCCATCAGCAGGGTATCGTTGACTTCGCAGAGGTCGCTGATCCGTGTCGCGTCGGCGCGCCACCGCACCAGCTCGTGATCCAGAAAGCCGATATCAAACGCGGCGTTATGGATGATCAGCTCGCTGCCGGTCACATACCGCAGAAAGTCCTCCGCGACTTCCGCAAAGCGGGGCTTGTCGCGCAGGAAGTCGTTCTCGATCCCGTGGACCGCGACCGCATCGGCGTCGATCTCGCGATCGGGCTGAAGATATTGGTGGAAATTGTTGCGGGTGAGGCGGCGATCGATCAGCTCGACACAACCGATCTCGATCAGACGATGACCTTCACGCGGGTCGAGACCCGTGGTCTCGGTGTCCAGGACGATTTGACGCATGGGCAGGGGGTGACTCCTTCGGACCGGATGACAGAAAAAAGGAACATCTAATTCGTTACCAGGGTTTGCCTCAATGCCATTAAGTTAAGCGCCGACGGCGCGGCTTCTCGTTCCCACGCTCCGCGTGGGAATGCCGGGCTGGCGCTCCGCGTCCGGTCTTAGCGCCGGACGCGGAGCGCCCGCACGTGCTCCCACGCAGGAGCGTGGGAGCCAGAATGGCTTAACTTAATGGCATTGAGGGTTTGCCTGGATTCAACCAATCCCGCCGCGCGGGATACCCTGATTGGCCAGCCGATCGGCGCGCTCGTTGTCGGGGTGACCGGTGTGACCCCTGACCCAGTGCCAGTCGACCTGATGGGGCGCCAGAGCACCGTCCAGCCGCTCCCACAAATCGCGGTTCTTGACCTGCTTGCGTTCAGCGGTCATCCAGCCGTTGCGTTTCCAGCGGCTCATCCACTCGGTCACACCGCGCTTGACATACTGCGAGTCGGTGGTGATCGCGATGCGGGTCGGGCGCTCGAGCGACTCCATCGCCGCGATCACCGCCATCAGCTCCATCCGGTTATTGGTGGTCTGGCGCTCCCCGCCGCACAGTTCCTTCTCGGTCTCACCAAAGCGCAGCAAGGCCCCCCAGCCGCCAGGCCCCGGATTGCCTTTGCACGCGCCATCGGTAAAGGCATGAACAACCTCAGTCATCGACACTCCCCTTCATCATTCCCCTCCAGGCCGCCGCCGCGGCGGTCAGCGAAACATCACATAGTGTTGCGGGCGCTCGGCTCGATCGCCCCACCCGGCAGCAGCGCACGGCGCGCACTCCAGGAGGGCCGCAACGGCGTCAGGGTCGAGACCCGCTTCACGGCCTTGATGACATAAACGCCACCCAGGGCGGGCCAGAGCGCGTGACCCAGGGTATCCAGGACCGCCAGCCGCGGACTCAGCGCACCATGGATCGGCGGCCGGAACATGATCTGCTTGCGAACCTCGATGTCGAATCCCAAGAGCGACAGCCAATCCTCGACCCGGTACGGGGTCAGGAAATGCCCGCACCAGGGAACGCGCCGCCGATAACGATAGAGCAACCGCAACAGACCCCAACTGCTGAGCGCATTGAACCCGAGAATGATCACCCGCCCTTCGGGGATCAGCACGCGCTCCACCTCGCGCAGCACCAGACGGGGATCCGACACGAAATCCAGGGTATGCGTCAGGAGTGCCGCGTCGATGCTGTCGGCAGCAAGCGGCAGGGCCGCCGGGTTGCCGACGACCTGGAGTCCGCCGGACGCGGCCGGCGCGCGGCAGGGCAGCAGGACACGGTGGCGGATGCGGGTCGCGGCCAGGACCTCCCGGAAGCAACTGCCGACCCCGACCTGCACCAGATAATACCCGAAGGTATCGAGTAACAACGCTTCCAGGCAAGCCGCCTCCTGGGCCGCGACGGCCTTGCCCAGCGGCGTCCGGTACCAGTTCTCGAAACTTGCCAACGGATAGCCCGGGCCTTTGCAAGCGGTCATGTGAATGCCTCTCAAGAGGAACCGCCGCCGCGCGCGACGCCCCGCGGTGCAGCGAAGCACCGCACCGCGACGCACCGCCATCGTGAATCCGGGCACGCGCCGATCCTCGCCGATCCAGGACAACATCAGCCGGACAGGTTCAATCAGCGTCTCCCGCAACGCCTCATGGTACCCAGTATTTGCGGCGCTGTCCCCGCCGCCCCGTGCCGCAAGACCGTGCCGAACGTCTGGTAATGACTGGCGTCTTTGCGTATCATACGGAAGATTACCCGTAAGAAGCTATGTAAAGCAAGCACTTACGCTTAGATCGGGGGGTTTTTATGCGCTTTTCCAAACCATTGGTACGCCGTTTTGGCGCGCCGTCTGCCCTATTTGTCGCCATTTCCGCCATCAGCGGCTGCGCCGGCAACCAAGATCGGTTCACGGCCACCGACGACGGCTACGGCGACATAGTGTCGGCCCGTGAGTACGGTTATGTCCGTCCCGCGGGGGAGGCACAACGCGTCGCGCGGCGTGACGCCGTGCCGCAGGGAAGCTACGGCGACCTCTGGACCAAAGTCCGTTCCGGCATGAAGCTCGATCTCCATGCCAATGCCCGCATCGACGCCAAAGTCAACAGCTTCCGCCGCGACCCGCAGTATCTCGCCAAGCTCTCGGAACGCGCCAAGCCCTACCTGCATGTCGTCATCGGCGAAATCCAGCGGCGCGGACTGCCCGCCGAGTTAGCCCTGTTACCCCATGTCGAAAGCCGCTACAACCCGGCCGCCACCTCACCGGTGGCGGCGGCCGGCATGTGGCAGTTCATGCCCTATACCGGCCGTGAGATGGGTCTGCGGCAAGACGCCTGGCGCGATGAACGACGCGACATCCTGGCCTCCACGCGAGCGGCCATGGACTATCTGCAACAACTCCAGCGCCGCTTGGGCGGCAATTGGGAACTGGCCATGGCCGCTTACAACTGCGGCCCGGGGCGGGTGGAGTCCGCCCAGGCGGCCAACCGGGCGCGCGGCAAGCCGACCGACTTCTGGTCACTGAACCTGCCGGGCGAGACCGAGAATTACGTGCCGCAGATCCTGGCCGCCGCGCGGCTGGTCGCGGAACCCGCGAAGTACGGCCTGCGCCTGCCGCCGGTACCCAGCGCACCCCAGCTCGAAGTCGTCCGTACCGACCGCCCCATGGACCTGGTGCGCGTGGCCCAGGCCAGCGGCGTCGGACTCGCGGAAATCCAGAAGCTCAACGCCGGCGTCAAACGCGGCCAAACCTCGCCCGAAGGCCCGGGACAAGTGATCGTTCCGGCCGGCACCGGTCACCGCGTGACGGCCGTCCTGCCCCAGGCACGGGTCATGGCCGCCACAGCACTCTCCGGGGGTTCGTACGCACCGGCGCTCGCCGCGGCTGTCCCGCGTGCGCGCCCTGCCGCGGTTGAGTCAAAGGTCTATGTCGTCAAAGCAGGCGAGACCCTGGCCGCGGTCGCCCGCGCCCGCGGAGTCGACCTCACCGAACTGGCCGAGCTGAACGCCATGGCGCCGCGCGAGCCCCTGCTGCCCGGGCAAAGCCTGCGCGTTCCCGGCAGCGCCGACAGCGCCGTCCCGAGCAGCGGCACCCTGGTCACCCATCGGGTGCGCAAGGGCGAGTCGCTGGACGCCATTGCCCGCCGTTACGGTGTCACCGTCGATGAACTGGTACGCTGGAATCCGGTCGCGGGCAACGCGGAACCCCGCAACGGCGCGGTGATTCGCATTTATCGGCGCGCGTCCGAGTTTGCGTCCTGATCACGACCACCACAGACCCGGCGCGTCCGCATGTCACACACGGCTGACGAGACCCCGGCACCGCTGGAGTTGACGAGTAGCCGCGCCATGGCACGGATGCGTTTCGACCTGACCTGGCAGTGCCCGCAGGCACGGCACCAGGACAGCCTGGTCGCGACCAAACTCAACCTCTGGCGGGACCTGTTCCCGCCGGGGCTGGATGCGCGGGTGATGGGCCAGCCGCGCGGCCACCGGATCGAGCAGCGGTTCGCCCCCGGTGAACTGGTCGAATCCTGGCGCGAAGCAAACCGGGTGAACCTGCATCGCCGCCAGTTCAATCCCGTCGGCGGCGGACCCATGGACCCGCAGCCGCGACTCGGTCGCTTCTATCCGAAAACGCTGTTCGATGGCCTGCCCACCGCCGTTCAGGGCACGCGTCACCCGCCGCGCCTGGTCGACGTCAGCACGGACAGCCTGCAAGCGGACTGCAATCATCCGCTGGCCGAACAACAACTTCAGCTCGCCATCACCATCGAATCCATCTGGGCCCACGGCGAGGAACGCGGCGGCCGCTGCACTGACGTGGCCGACCTGGTGACCGCCAACGGACCGGGGATGCAGACCCGCTGGCGTACCCTGGCCACGGACTTCTGGTCCGATCAGCCCTTCACGCGCCGGGACGCGCGCCCGGACCCGGTGTTCTATCAGGCCCCGCGCCTCGTCGATCACATTGACCGCGCCGCCATCGCCGAGATCAGCGCGCTCTACGGCCGCCTCATCCCGCCGGGCGCCCGCATCCTGGACCTGATGGCGAGTTTGCATTCACACCTGCCGGACGCCTTGACCACGGACCGGGTGGTCGGGCTCGGCCTGAATCAGGCGGAACTCGATGCCAACCCGCGCTTGACCGACCGGGTCGTCCAGGATCTCAACGCGGCGCCTGATCTCCCGTTTCCGGATGGGAGCTTCGACGCCATCGTCTCTACCGTCTCGGTGGAATATCTGATCGACCCCTGCGCCATCTTCCGTGAAGCCGCACGCGTGCTGCGGCCCGGCGGCTGTCTTGTCATCACCTTCTCCAACCGCTGGTTCCCGACCAAGGCGATCCGGATTTGGGAAGATCTTCATGAATTCGAACGGCCGGGCCTGGTACTCGAGTACTTCCTCGACTCCGGCCGCTACCGCGACCTCCAAACCTGGTCACTGCGCGGCCTGCCGCGCCCGCCCGATGACCCCTACGCGGATCGACTTGCCGGCGCCGACCCGGTTTACGCCGTCTGGGGCCTCCGCGTCTAACGGGGTGACACCGCGGCGGACGATTCTATAGAATAGAGGGGAGGTTAACTTCTCTTCTCAACTTAATGCTTTCTATGTTAAATCTACCCAGCCTACTGCTCTTGCTCGGTGCGCTTGCCACGCCCCTGACCGCCTCGGCTTTCTCCTTCCCCTGGACCAAGACCGCCCCGCAAGACGCGGCCAAAGCCCAGCCCCATCAGGCGCCATCGCACCGTGCGGACGAACCGCGGATGGCGGATCGGATCCTCGTCAAGAAGGCGGAGCGCCGCCTCTATCTGATGCGCGGGAATGAACCCATCCGCAGCTACAAGATCGCGCTCGGCTACCAACCCACCGGCCACAAACAGCGGCAAGGCGACGGCCGCACGCCGGAAGGGCGCTACTACATCGATCGGCGGATCGACGGGAGCAATTATCGCAAAGCCCTGCATATCTCCTATCCGCGCGAGGAAGACCGCCTGCGCGCGCTGCGCCAAGGCAATGACCCCGGCGGCCTGATCATGATCCACGGCCAGCCCAATAACTGGCGCGAGCGGCGCACCGGCGACTGGACCTTCGGGTGCATCGCCGTCTCGGACATGGAAATCGACGAGATTTGGGAACTCACGACCAGGGGGACGCCGGTCGAGATCCTGCCTTAGCCCATCCGTCGCTTTCATCCGGCCGTTGCTCGCACAAAGACACAAAGGGAACGAAGAGGCTGTAGGGGCGACTTTAGTCGCCTCTATACTTCGGCAAATCCTTCAGGATGAGAAGCATGCCTTGAAGCAGGCGATTCAAGCCGAACTGGCGCAACGGAGACCGAAGCGATGACGGGTAAACGCCATCTGTTCGCCGAGATGATGGATGGAGTGGGGGCGATGCAGGCGCAGCGGGAGGGCAAGGTCACCCTGCGCACAATCGAGATGGACGACCTGCCGCCGCTGCGGGTCGATGCGGCGCTGATTCGGGAGACCCGTGAGCGACTGAACGTCTCGTGAGCGGTCTTCGCCCGTCGGCTGCGCGTGGCGACGCGCACCCTGGGAATTGGGAACAGGGGCGGGCAACGCCCAACGCACAGGCCGCGGAGGGAAATAGGGGACGTACCACGAATCCGATGGGTGTGTGCGAGCTGACAAGGTGTGTTGACGGTAAGGTACCCTTGCCTTTATCGTGACTCGCATGGGTCGATTCGTTTGGAGACGCTGGTTGCTCGTCCTTGCGCTGCTCGCACCGGCCAGCAGCGATCCGCTAGCCGTCGCTACAGCTTACCGGAAACAGGTATACTGTTCCCGAGATTCCTCGCTAAAACAAACCATTTGGAGCGCATCATGATCGTCGTGACATCGGTCGAGGCCCAGAACCGCTTCGGGGATCTGATCGATCAGGCACAACGGGAGCCCATCGAGATTACCAGGCGTGGCCGGCCGGTTGCCTACGTGGTCTGCGGGCACGACCTCAAGGCGCTACAGGACTTAAACACGCGCCGCGAAGAAGCGGTGAGTTGGTACGCCAACTATCGGCGCACGACCGCAACCTCACCGGAGGCGGTTACCTTGACCGACGCGGATATCGACCGATTGGTCCATGAGCTTCGCTAGACGCGTGGTGCTGGATACGGGGGTGTTGGTGAGCGCCGGGGGGCAATAGGGGACGGGGGCAATAGGGGACAGACCACGGTTTCCCCGTGAGTCCCTTGGCGCAGCACCGAAGAAGAACGAAACTGGGGACGGGGCACGGTATTCGCTGTGACTAAAAAAGAATGCCTAACCCTCGGCCAAAGAGCGAGCGCGCGCCACGGGTGTTGTGCTGGTTTGCAAGTTCATCGGTGGCGCGCGCCGCCTTGGCCTGAACGTTAGGCGAGAAAATACCGGAAGCGATCAACCATGAAAAAATCACAAAATCTTTCAATTTTTCCGCTCGTCTTGATTAGCGGGACCATCGGCATGAGTAACCCCACTATTTCTCACGCGGGATCTCCCAATACTGCGATATCTGTAGTCGTTCTGCCCGGCGAGGATTCATGCTCCTGCGGAAGTCACATGGGCGGCCTTAATGCAAGGTATGAAAATAGGAAAATTTCTATAGGCTTTTCTCACAGTCCAAACCCTGCAAATCCCGTTAAGCACCCGATTGTTGTTATAAAGGACAATAGGCCGGTTAGGAGTTGGGACTCGCTGATATGCAGCTCCAGTTGTAGTGCGATAAGCGGATCAAGAGCTACGATTTACGGTCGATGGCGGAAGTTTGATGGCTTTGACTTTGAAGCATATAAAATAGTTTTTTAGATATCTTTATTGGGGAACATCAATGGTAAAATTCCCGATATTGTTGCTACTTACCACAATTTTTCCTACATTGGCTTTTGGAGAAGAAGCAGTAGTCCATACCCCTAGCGATGGCTTCCTGGCATTGCGCAGCGAACCAACAACGCAGAGCGGAATTCGAATAGCGAAAATACCCCATGGCGCGCAACTAACAGTAGGCGACTGTGTATTTTCCTCTACTAAAGCGCGTTGGTGCAAGACCACATACCAAGGACAGTCGGGTTGGATTCTCCATCGCCACCTTGTCTCAGGAAGTCAGGTATCATCGACCCACCTGAACGTACAGCAAAAGAAACAACTGGCAGATTTGTTCGATAACGTAAGCAGGTTGTGTGAAGCAAAATACTTCAAATCCGGCGCCCCGACCAATGACGAGTTAATTACATATGGTATAGTTCATAGCACAGGAAGTAAGTTTGCTGCTCACCCTGATCAAAATGGGAAATATCGTCTACCGGCTTCCTATGTGGATCAGGTTGCAATGCAATACTTTGGACGGAAAGTGACCCATAAATCTGTAACAATGCATCAGTATAGCAATGGATACTATCTGGCACACGCTGCCGATGCCGGCGAATACTATAGGATTGAGATTACCAGCGTGGAAGACCAAGGAAACGATATTTACTTGGTCTATGCAACCTACTTTACGCCAGACGACAACAAGCTTAGCAGCAAGGACAAAGCTTTAGTTCAACGAATAAATGCCGATGGAAAATCGCGTTTTGTGATGCTTGAATTTCAACAGCACAAAGGGAAATAGTCGCAGGTAAATATTTGGGGCCAGCCACGAGTTATTTTCCCGAAACGAAGAATGGCCGAACATTCGCCTAATAAGCGAGCACGCGCCTCGCTTCGGCTGGTCGTTAGACAGGTTAAATTGGGAGACAAGTGATGTTAACGAGGAAAGAATAGGGTGGGTAATAGGGGACAGGTAATAGGGGACAGACCACGGTTTCCGAGTGAACCCCTGGAACCGCACCGAAGAAGAGAAAAGAATGCCTCCGGCGTAGGGACTCCGGTTGCCCGGAGCCCCCGCCACAGACCCGGACGTGCAGTTTTCCCGCATCCGGTTCCTCGGTCGTACTCGCTTTCGCGCGAGCGACACGTTTCACGCAAACACC
>Ga0247837_1010007_pt1 | contig 11064 bp, 8 predicted proteins | sample LaCtaG_2_FD_187115 | JGI IMG/M metagenome (GOLD analysis project Ga0247837, IMG submission 187115) | Freshwater microbial communities from meromictic Lake La Cruz, Castile-La Mancha, Spain - LaCruzMarch2015_14.5m | ecosystem: Environmental > Aquatic > Freshwater > Lake | place: Spain: Castile-La... | reverse complement strand
CAATTACAACGGAAACACGAATTTCAACATCACCGGAGCGGGCAGTGCCAACACGACATTGACGCTTGATCCCAATACGGGCTCGGGTATTGCTTTTATTGACTCGACTGCCGGCAACGCAACGAACCAGACGTTCAGCGGTTTAACCGTCATTCTCAATGACTCGAACGCAGCCGGCCAGGTGAAGATCCAGCCGGGCGACACGAAAGCGGTTACGATCGCCTCCGATGCCAAGCTCCAGATCGGATCCTCCACTGCTCAAGCGCTGATTGTTGAAGCCAATGGGGGAGGCACCGGTTCGGGAGCGCTGAACATTAACGGGGTGCTAAATGGCGGAGTCGCGGGATCAAGCATCAAAGCCGATACATCCGGTGTGCTGAATTTGAACCTGGCTGCGGGGAGCAACCTTGCGAACCTTTCGCTGACCACTGGCGTTAACGGTGTGATCAATTGGGTGGGTGGCGGTGACTTCGGCGGTTCGGTGAATCCTGCGGCGGGAACGGTTAATCTGGCGACTTCCGGCATCACAGTCGGAGCAACGACCGGCTTTGTTTTCAGCGCCGGCGGCATCATTGGGGCGACCTACGGCAACGGAACATCGACCATCGCGGGGACGGTCACTTTCACTGCTGGTGGGGGCGCAGCTAGAGTTAATACTTTCGATGTGGCAACTGGCGCTACGCTGGAAATCAGCGGTGCGACAAACGGTGGAAATACGGGGAGTAATTCAGTGAGTAAAACTGGCAATGGCACTCTGATTTTGTCCAACCCAACGGGTAATGCGATTGCAAGCTCTGCCTTTAATGTCACCGCAGGCACCCTGCTCATCAGCAATACGTCAGGTTCTGCAACCGGCACCAGCGTTCCGGTCAATATTTCCTCTGGCGCTACGCTGGCAGGAACCGGCAGGATTACCGAAACGACCACGATCAGCGGCATCCTTGCCCCCGGCAGCAATGGCATTGGGACGCTCACGGTCAACAAGGATGTGATCTGGAATGGTGGAGCCAGCGCCTCAGCGGCGACGGACTGGAAATTCGAGCTTGGGGCTCTCAACGTGGCCGACCTGCTCGACCTGACCAATGCGTCCACCGGGTTCACGAAAGGGACAGGAACGGCATTCCGTTTCGATTTTCAGAACAGCACGGACCTGGGAACATTCAAACTGGTCGACTGGACTAGCACAACGCCGATGGGCGGAGGCGTGAATGGAACCAGCTTCAATATTTCAGACTTCAGCTACACGAATCTCGGCAGCAGCCATATCGGCACGTTTCAATTCAATGGCAGCCAGCTTGAGTTTGTCGCCGTTATTCCCGAGCCCGCGACCTGGGGCTTGCTCGCCTTCAGCCTGACGACCATCCTCGTCCTCCGCCGCCGCCGTTCGTAGTTGAACTGGGAACGGGCGGGCTCTGTTATCGCACCGGCACTCGGGGAGAAGGAAGCGCGGTTGGAGGCTTTTGTCAGGGACAACCTGATTGAGGCGAACGGTCTTGTCCTTTCCTTCGTCGATGCGGCGACGGGCAGGCCATTCTCTGCGGACGAGTTTGGCCCGGACGTGGATCGCATGAGGCATCCCCCTTCGTTGGGCACCGACGATTTCGGAAGCTATTTCGCCTATGAAAATTGCGGGATGTGCACTGGCGCATGGCTGACGACGCAGGTTCTCAAGTATCAGGTCACCAAGGATGTCACGGCTCTGCGAACAGCGAGGGAGGCGTTCGAGGCGATTCGCAATCTTTATGAATGCTCCCAGGCGGTGGCACCGGGATTTTTCTCAAAATTCCACAACGGCCGCATCTCGCCGGAAATCTCCACCGACCAGTGCCTCTATGCGGTCTGGGGCCTCGACCAATTCAGCGCATTTGCGATGGCCGCGGAGCAGAAGGAGATCGTTCACATTATTTGTGGCATCGCGGATTTCTGGATCGATCGCGGTTACAAGCATCCCTACCGGGATCGGGATTTTGAATGGCCATGGCCGCCCAACCGCTTTCCCCCGCTTCTGTGGCTCGCATGGAGGCATTCGGGCAGGCAGAAGTATTTCGACGAATTCGAGCGCCTGTCCTCAATGGATGCGGTGCGGGATCTGCCACCGTTTTTTTCCACGACACTTTCCAAGTGGAGGGAATCCCCCATCGCTGGCATCTCGCACTGGCCGTTCAAGCTTGAGCAGGCGGCGCAAGGGCAACTTTCTCTGGCTCCGATGCTGCTCTACAATGCTCCGAACCGTCCGCTCTGGCTCTCGCACTTGCGGGAACTGATCGTCTCGTGCATGCCCGATCTCGGCGACGATTGCCTTGGCCGTGGAGATTTTGTGTTCGACGAGGAGACCGCCACCGCCCGCGAGGTCGAAACCCCGTACCATTCCGGAGGGATTCCGAACCCGGTTTGGGAGGCCAAAGGATTTATTTCCTCAGCACGTTCCGGACACTCTCCCACGATGTTTGCAAGGGCTCTCTTTGCAGCAGACCCGTTGCTTCCGGAGTATGATTGGAAGTTCGCTGCATGGAGGATCCTGGAAACATTGGACCTGCCCGACATGCTTTTAAAAATTGACAACCAGAAGCACCTGCCGGTCAATCAGGCGTGGCTGACGCGATGTCTGAGTGGCGATGCGGTGGTGAATTGGCTCTGGAGCTACTGGCTTGCAAAGTTGCAGGGGCAGTAACGCCCCTCCGGCGATGATCGAATCCCATACGCAAAAACATTTGGCCGTCAGGAATTATATCCTCGGCCTGATCCGCAGCGGACGCCTGCGGCCCGGTGAAAAAATCCCCTCCGAGCAGTCGCTTGCCTCGCGGTTCAAGATCAACAAGACAACGTGCAACAAGGCCGTGGCGATGCTCGTGGCGGATGGTTACCTCGAGCGGCGCATTGGAGCCGGCACCTACGCGATCGAGGAGTTCGCGAAAGTCGCGCCGGTAATCGGCGTCCTGATCAATCTCCGCCCCGGATCCTTTTTTGCCCACATGCTGGTGGGAATTCAGGAGGAGGCGGCCTCGCGCGGATACGGGGTTCTGTTTTTCCAGGCACCAAGCGGTGATGTGGATCTTGAGAAACTCCGGAAATATATTCTTTCTACCGGCGTGAAAGGGTTGGTGATCAACCGCCCCTTTGTGAAACCGTTTCCCGGAGTTCACAACGTGTTCCTCAACACCGCAGTGCCGCCGGGCGAGCCGGTTGATCAGGTTCAAACAGATGATTTCCAAGGCGGCTACCTCCTTGCTCAGCACTTGGTCTCAATGGGCCATAAACATGTCGCTTTCATCTCTCAGGACATATCCCGCACCGATCTTCTCGACCGGGTAAGGGGATTCCAAAAGGCCATCGACGAACACAAGTTGAAGGAATTTTCTGCCAAGCTCCACAGCTTCTCGAAATCGCAACAAAACCTCTTCAGTGTGCTGCAAAAATTGTTCCGTTCGGATCACCGGATCTCAGCAATCGCATTCGATTCGATTCATGTGGCGAGCGAGGCATTCCGGATTCTGAAACGGCTTAATCTCAACGTGCCGGAAACCATTTCCATCGTGGGATTCGGAAATCTCGAGCCGGGCGAGCAGACGGTTCGAATCACCACAATCCAACAACACCCGCTCGTGCTGGGACATGCCGCAGCCGAGACTTTGATCGATCGCATCGAAGGCCGGGTGAAACCGGGTGTGAACATCACGATCCCCGTCGAGCTGGCGCCGGGCGACAGCGTGTCCGACCTGCGTGGTGCCAGAAAAATGAATTCATGAGGACACCGTAAATGCCGACCGGTTTTATCGGGCGGCAATCCGTTCCTGCAATTTCCGGACCATGAAGCGACAGGCATCGCCCTGAGATTCGCAGGTTACACCTCCGATCTGGGGAGAGAGAACCAGGTTCTCGTTTTCGCGTGCCTATCGGACAAGCGGATGGGAGGCAATCTCCGGTCCCATTCGCCATGAATGACATCGAGACCGGCTCCGGGCAGGGAACCGCACGCAGGACTTCCAAAAATGCGGTTTCGTCAATGATGGCCCTTAAGAGGTGAGTGCCGATGCGAGTTGGTGGCGGACAAACGGAGTCACGCAAGGATATCCGATGGCGACGTCCATCCACCCGAGCGAAAGGTTGGCATAAAAGGCTGCAGTGGTTCGCGTAGCCTGCGCGGACTGCGCATGATGGCAGATGGATTCCGGAGAATTCCGGTGGTCGGAGAGCATCATCCGGATCAAATCCGGGCCGGGTTTTTGGGGCGACTTCTCCAAAAGTTGAGTAATGGTTTCCTGGCGCTTTTGGGAACAGGGAAGACCTTTGTCGGAACAGTCGAGGTGCTGCATTTCCGGAGTGAGAATGCTGTTGGCGTGGCCGTTGGAGGTGTCGGTGATCCCGCGGATGAAAGCGCGGCCGGAAAGAAACTCCACGCAGTAGGCGTTGTCACTTCTTGTGCCGATCTGAAGGCAGCCATCCTGCCATGGTTCCGCCTCAACATATTGGAGGATTTCCGCGCTGCTGCTGCTCTCGAGTATGGCGCGCAGAAGGAGGGAGCATGGCACAAACTCCGCGGGCGGTTGCCGCGAATAGAGCGCGTTTCCCGTGAAACCAATGCCGTTCGAAGTGATGCCCACATTGGCAATCCACCCCGGATAGTTCAGGAGGATGAGTTCCAGTCCGTCGGAATAATTGAAATGCATCACCCGATACCTGCCGTCTTGCGGAGGGGTATCCTTGGTCTGGCCAATATAGACGGATTTGTCGGCGGTCACGGCTTTCCCGCAATAGAGCGAAGTGCAGTCGCTTTTTGGGCTGGGTTTTAATCCGTTCCAAAGAGCGAGGAAAAATGCAGCCTCTTCGGAAATGCCGGAACCGTCGGCGATCCCCCGGATCTCGGGCAGCAGCCGAGGCAGATGCTGTTTCACCCATGGCCTGTAACGGCTGACAGACCTCATGGCTCCCTGCTCGTCCGTGGAAAAGTGTTCCGCCGTCACGCGCAAGGCGTTTGCCAGTTCCTTGTGAATTCCCGCCCGGCAATGGCGTCCGTGAAACCGGCCCGTGTCATATCTGCTTCCGGAAAAGCGGCAGACGAAATCCTGCTGTTCAGCGACGGCATTCAGCGGGACCGGGCCGGATCTCATTTCTGAGGGGCTGTTGTCCGCTTCACTTTCGGGATCGTTTCGCAGGTGGATCATTGTTGCTGGGCAAGAATAACCGGAAGCAGATGCTCTGCCGCACCCTATGAACCGGAGTCGCGGCAAACCAACTCATTCACAGCCGGCGGGAGAAGTAACCGGAATGGTCTGCGTGGTGATGGAGATCATCGAGAGCCCGACGATACCTTTTCGCCCACTCCTGCACCGCACGAAAGTAATCTGTCGAATAACGGAACGCGGCATTGTGTCCGGCGGCAATGAGGACGGGCTTCAGTTCCATGACCCTGCTCGCCGAAATTGCATAATCTTCCGGCGTGCATTCGTTGGCAACGCAACAGCCGCCCGTGCCGTTGTAACGAAGGGGATGAAAGAAATTGTCGCCGCTGAAAAGCACCCGCACCCCGTCCAGTTGAACGGAAATGCCATTGTGATAGCGCGTTTGGCCAGGCAGGTCGTGCCAGATGAGATCCAGACCGGCAAACGACAGGGGCTTCTCCAAACGTGCAATGGTGTCCGGGGGGGTGAGCAGTGGCTCACCAAGAAAGGGAAGATGCCTCCACTTCTCAGGGTGACTAACAATGGCAGCAACGCTTCGGGAGAGCACAATCCGTGCACCCAGTGATTTTCGCCAATACTCCAGGCCGTCCACATGGTCACAATGATAGTGCGTGGCAGTGGCCGCCAGATGTTCCACTTTGGCAAGCCTCATGACATGCCTCACGGTCTCTGTCTGGGAGGGGACCGCGTCAATGAGGATGCCGCTTTTCGAATCACCCACGAGAAAGTAGGCACTGGCACCGAGATGGTAGAGCCGGGGCAGCAAGCGGCGGGCATCGCATCCGGCATCCTCGCCGGGCCAGGATGCCACTTTCACGCCCGGAACGAATTGCTCCTTGATTACCCCCCAAGCCGCCACCTTGCGGCGGGTTTTGCGGATGGCCCCGCACGCTGAGTTCCGCACCAATTCTCCATGACCTGGCAGCAAATCGGTGATGGGGAGGTTGGAAAGCCGGTCCAAACCCCGCAGCGCAGCTCTTGCCCCCACCGACGTCCAATGGTCCCATTCGAGATGATGCGGTTTCCAGAACGTTCCGCCCTCACAGACGGAATCCCCGCAAAAACAGATAAGCCGGCCCTCAAATTCCAAAAGAATGGCAATGGCCGCTTCCGTGTGTCCGGGCATTGACAGGAAGCTGAATTTCCGGTTTCGCCAAACGAAGTTTCCCCCCTCGTTCAAATCGAAAACAAGGCGCTTCGGGCGGCGTGCGGGCGGGTCGTAAAACGGGGAGACCGGTGCCCACAAGGAGAGGCTGTGACGGACTGACAAAAATTCTTCGCTGAGTAGAGGAGCGGAGGCTCCGCTCAGATGAATCGCTCCGTGGAATCCTGTGCAGGCCCTCAAGCGGCACTTCGAGGGACGTGTGAGCAACACCGCTTCCACCTGCAGGGCACCAACTGCCTTGAGAGATTTTTGGCTCCACTGCAGGACCGGGTCAATGAGAAGGGCGCATCCGCTATCGACAAACGCATAGGAATTGTCTCTCCCGTCAGACATTCTCCACAAGCCGCCCCGCTTGGACAGAACTTCAATCTTCGATGCGTGCATGAACTTCAGCTCACTACCACAAACGCTGGAGGACGGTCCAGCCAGGTGTCATCAAGGCGAATGAGTTGCAACCCATCTCCCCCGAGGATTGAATGCTTCGCGGGCGCGTGGTGATCAAGCAGTCTTGCAGCATGAGACAGCCACCAGCCCACTTCCGGGGAATCATCCCCGCGATTGCGTCCCCCTGTGATGCGAATGAGGACTTTGATGAGGAATGCTTTTCGCGGCCGGATAGTGTTTGACATGAACGCCGGTCTTCTTCCGATCGTCCGCGGTGCCAATCCCCTCGAGGAATTCAGGAAGCACCAGACCTACGCCAGCAATCGCGTTCAGCACACAGAGCAACTCATTCAATAATTTCTGGCAAATTGATAAAACCATATGCGGTGCAATGGGGGAGTGCGAATATGATAATGAAGATGATAGCCGGAAAACGATGCGCCGCCCGCCCGATTTGTCGGCTTGGTTTGACCGGCCTTCGTCACAATGGTTTCACTCTTCTGGAATTACTTGCTTCCGTCGCCATTATCAGCCTCCTTGCGGCTCTTACTCTGCCGTCCATCCAGTCCTATTTGACACGGGCGCGAGCCCAGCAATGCATGTCGTCGCTGCGTCAGCTCTATGTCGGAGCAACTCAATTTGCCGCGGATAACCAGGGGGCGATGCCTTATACCGGTAGAATCGTTGATTCCGCCGGAAACACCACAGGATGGGACTCGTTTTGGATTTACAAGGCCTCCGACTACGCCATAGGCAGCGACCAAGCGGCAACACTCATGTGTCCCGACGGCCCGTTCGCCAAAGGGAAGCAAATCTCGCCGACCAGACAGCCCCAGGCAAACTACGGCGTTAATGCAAGGTATCTTTGCTACCTCGCCAACAACGGGGTGGTCTCCGGTGCGGGCGGGGAGCCGAAAACCAGACTTCTGAGATCCTATGACATACCGGCCGCTGCTGTTTTATATTATGATGCGGGTGGCTCTGTCGTAACTCATTCAACAGCAAATGCCCCCGCCCCCGCCTGGGGTTACATTCCCGGTTGCAGCCTGAACAAGTCTGTTTCCTCATTTTATGCGCCCATTCCCAAGGTGACGGTCGATGCCCATGCCGGCAGGCATGGAGGAATCATCAACTTTGTCAGGGGGGACGGAAGTGCCGGACAGGCGAGGGCTGACACGTTTGTCACGGACAGCCAATATTGGTAACCCAGCCAATACGCTGGTCTCCCTCCTTCAGCTTCGCCAACTACAAAACGCAGCGCGCAGAAAAACAGCAAACATGAATATATTTCCAAATCGATTCGGCCTGGTGGCGCTTGGAGCAGTCGCCATGCTGATGGGCGGATGTGGCGCGAAAGTCGAGCCGCAGCCGCCGTCCTCAACCAAACTCCGGGATTGCGTGATCTACGTGCCGCATGGGGCGCCGCCCAGCAATACGACGGCGGCCCAGGAACTCCAGCTGCATCTGCGCGAAATCGTCGGAAGCAGTCTGAAGATCGTCCACGAACCGGCACAGCCGATGATTGCCCTGGGGGACAGTCCCGAGGCAAGGGCGGCGGGAATTCATGCCGAGTCGATCCCCTACGAAGGATTTTCTCTCAAAGGAGCCGGGGGCAACATTTTCATCGTCGGTCGCGATCTCCCCGGCGACGGTCCGACTCCCACCGATGGAAAGAGCCTCGGCACGCTCTATGGGGCCTACGAGTTTCTCGAGCGCGTTCTCGGCGTCCGCTGGCTCCTGCCGGGAGATCTTGGAACTTATTTTCCCCTGAAAAACCCGGAACTGGAAATCACCGGCCTGAACGTGGATTTTGTGCCGAAATTCAAGTACCGGAACTTCTTTGTCCAAGCGGTCGGCGGGATTGACAGCGAGGCGTATTGCCTCCGGGGCAGAACACAATTCTATCAGATGAAGATCGTTGTTACCGATCACGGCTGGCCGGACTTGTTTCCCGCCCCCGGCTCCCCTGAGGCAGCCATCCTCAAGGATCGGATGACAACTTTCAACGAGCACCCGGAATGGTTCCAGATGGCCCGCAACGGACAGCGGGTCGCGCCGACATCGGATTCCTTTTATCTCTGCCTCTCCAACCCGGAGTTGCCGGAGGAAATCGCGAACCGGGTGGCCAAATTCCACCAAGCCGACCCGAAGCGCCACATTTGGTGTATTGGACCGACGGACGGGGGACCGATCTGCGATTGTCCGGAATGTCAAAAACGCCTTTATATCATGACCCCGGAGGAGATGGGACCCACCGGCAGGGGAAACTATACACAGTCGTGGACACCACTGGTGCTCGACTACTACCGGAAAACGGCGGACATCGTGAAACAGAACAGTCCGGGGCTCTTCGTGAACGCGCTATGTTACCAGCAGTATGAGTTTCCGCCGCGCGAAAAACCTGTCGCGCCCGTGCCCGACAACTTTATTGCGGGAATGGCTCCACAGCATACGGCTTACGGCCCCGTTCGCCTCTACGAACCGGTCAATCAGAACTGGGAGCGCTGGATCAAGTCCTGGCGGGGAGTGTTCCAAAAGCAGGTTTATTACGGTTTGGATTTTTGGATTCGCCAATATGCGGGAGCTGTCATGTCCCCCTATCCAGACATTATGAAAAAGACATTCTCTGTGCTCGTAGAGGAAGGCTACGACGGCGCCTACTTTTATAGCAACCCGGTCGGGTCCAATGGCCCCTATTGCTGGGTGGTTACCCAAATGCTTTGGAAACCCGATGGTGATCCAAAAGCCTTGATAAAAGAATTCTGCGACAAGGCCTACGGTTCGGGCGGGGAGTCCATAGCAAAAATTCTTGAACTCTCCGAAGCGAACATGAGGGCACTGATTACAAAAGTGAACGGCAAGGTGGGTCATAATATGACGCCGGAAATGCTGAGGGACGTCTATGCCGCGAGCTGGCCCGAGTTTGAGAAGCTCTTCCAAACTGCTGCAGCCGGCGCTGAGACCCCCGGCGAGAAATGGCGCCTCTCCCTCCTCGCAAACAATTTCAAGGTTCTCAGCTACCACCTGACTCGCTTGGGCATGATCAAGGAGAACCCGGATTCGCCCTTCCATCTCACACCGGTGGAATTTGGTGCATTGGTGACATCGGGATATCCGGGCGGCCCATTACGCGGGCTCGTGGATGGCCCGCCGGAGGCGCGGGAATACACGCGGGAATGGCATCCCCTCGAGGTTTCGATACCGGAGCAGATCTCCAATGCGGAGCCGCGCACAGAGGCGTGGTTCGCAGGAAATCAGGAGTTCGTATGCCTGGCCGAGGCCGACGGCGACGCCGTTCTCCAGTTGAGATACCAGACCGATGTCAGCAAAGAAACCGGGGAGCTTTCTCTCCCCGAAGTCGGCTACTATCATGTCTTCAACGGAAAAGGTGAGAAGATCCTGACCGACATCGCAGAGAACGGGCGGTTGATTTTTCCGGTGAAGAAGGGAGACACCTATGTCGTCGCCTACGTGCCTCTGGCAGGGAAAGGATCCAACTCCCGCTGGAGTCTTCTCGAAACCAAGCTGGTCCGATATGCGGTGGGATACCGCAATTCCCCCCGGGGTCTTTACTTCACCGATACAGGCAAGGCGGCGACACCCTATTATTTCTTTGTGCCAGAAACGTTGAATAAATTTACCATCTATCTGAACGGTGGCCAGGACGTGGAGCTGTTCGATCCGACTGGAAAGTCGGCCGGCCGCAAGGCGGGCTACGGATATGCGGCCCTGGAGGTGGATCGGATCCAAAGCGGAGCTCCCTCGGGATGGTGGAAGGTCAAGAGTCTCTCCAACGGGAACGGGTTTCTCCAGCAAGGCCCCGGACTGAGCGGATACTTCGTGGACGATCCGTCGAAGGCGCTTTTGGTCAAGTTGGCAAATTAGAAGTCCAAGATCGAGCGGATGCCCGGAAATGCAAGGGTGAAGCCCATGAAAGGCAGCGCGCCTTACCGGTGCGGCACCCTGACGTATACCAAAGCGGGCCTCACGGCCGTATTCGCGGCACTGCTTTGGGGCGACTTCTGCTACGTGCTGATGGACTCCGTCGTCCCCAGCATCCTGCCGCTGAAACTCAAGGCGCTGGGATGCTCGAACACACTGATCGGACTCATCCTGACAACAGCCCCAAGCCTGCTCGGGATCGGCCTGGTGCCATATATCAGCGTGAAGAGCGATCGGTTTAGAAGTCGTTGGGGAAGACGCATTCCGTTCATTGCATGGACGCTGCCATTCCTCTGTGGGAGCCTTGTCCTTCTGGCATACAGTCAGGAAATCGCCGGCTGGCTGGTGAAGAATGCCCCGTTCCTTCGCCAACATGCACCAGCAACTGTTGCG
>Ga0247837_1010005_pt1 | contig 11067 bp, 6 predicted proteins | sample LaCtaG_2_FD_187115 | JGI IMG/M metagenome (GOLD analysis project Ga0247837, IMG submission 187115) | Freshwater microbial communities from meromictic Lake La Cruz, Castile-La Mancha, Spain - LaCruzMarch2015_14.5m | ecosystem: Environmental > Aquatic > Freshwater > Lake | place: Spain: Castile-La... | reverse complement strand
CACGGCGCCGTAGGCCCCGCCCACCAGCCCGAGGAACGCGCAGCCGACATCGCCGCCGCATTGATTGGACATGCCGACCACGGCAGCACCAACGATGGTGCCGACGACAGCGCCGGCGAGCACCCCGCCAGCAGCGACCGCGCCCGTCGTGAACGCATCGCTGTCGCTGGTCGCCGTCGAGTCCATGGCGCCAGCGGTGACGGCCGTGCAGCCAAGGGCACTGACCGGGGACAGACACACAGCGAGGGGACAGACCGGTGCCGCCAGAATCGGCAGGGCTCCACCAAGACAACCCACCGCGCACGTCGCCAAACCCAGGGTCACCGGGCTGTCGCCGAGGAGTCCATCGGGGGCTGGCGACGATGACGACCTCGGCTTCGGCCGGTCCCGGGAATGGGGCAGGCGGGGGACCGAGGGGTTCGCGTCGACGGGGTCGACGGGGTCGAGCGTGCTGCGGTCAGCGGCGGCGGCCCGCCGCCGGGCGGCGTTACCGCTGTCTTCGTCCTCGAAATCGCCGTCGTCGCCGGCCTCGTCGTCGCCGCCGACGGGATCCCGGGGTCCTGGCGGCGCCTTCACTGCCGGCACCGGTGTCGTCGGTGTCGTCGGTGTCGTCGATGACCGGGGAGGCGCCTCGTTGTCGTCGTCCTCGTCGTCGATGCTGGCCGGGTCCCGCGGTGCCCCCGGTGCCGCCGGTGCCGCCGGTGCCGTCGGTGCTGCCACGTCGGGGACGTCGGCGGGGTCGGCGGGATCGGCGCCGCCGAGGCTTCCGAGGATGACGATGACGAGAGCGCCAAGCATGCGCCAGCCTAGCCGGGTTCGGCGCCGGTGGGCAGGTGCCGGGTGTCGGTCGTCGAGGTCGTCGAGGTCGTCGAGGTGGTCGAGGTCGTCGTCGTTGAGACCAGCAGCGCCACGAAGGCCAGCACCGTCAGGATGCCGGCGACGGCGGCGGCGGCCCGCACCACCTTCGGGGCCAGCAGGGCCCGCCGCCCGCCGGGGCGTGGCGCCACCAGCAAGGCGGTGACGGCCCCGGCGACAAAACCCGCGATGTGGGCGGTGACATCAACGATGGGGATGGTGGAGATGGCCCCGTTGGTGACGATCAGCACAATCCACATCGTCACCGGCACCCGCAGCCCGCCGGTGGCCTGGCCGCGGAAGCGCACGCTCGACACAAACAACACGCCCAACACACCAAAGACGGCCCCCGAGATGCCGACGGACAGCCGGGGGACTTCGTCACCAAAGGCGCCGATGGCGGACGCCAGCTGGCCAAGGGACCCCGAGCACCACAACACGAGGACCGTGGCGGGGCGGCCGAGCCAGCGCTCCACCAGGGCCCCCGTCGACAGCAGCGCGGCCAGGTTCATGAACAGGTGAATCAACGACCCATGCAGGAAGTTGGCGGTGACGACGCGCCACAGTTCGAAGGCCGCCACCCGATCGGACGCGTTGGCACCCAGGGCCGTCAGGCCTCCCGCCGACGACAGGGCGTCGGTCCACAGCTCAATGCCAAAGACCACCAGGCAGAGGGCGGCGGCCCCCCAGACCACCAGGGGCCGTCGTCGTTGAAACGCCAACTGGCGGCGTTCATTGTCGTCGAGGCGGTCCACCAGACCCTGGCCGTAGCGGGTGGCCAGCCGGGCCCGCAGGGCGGTGACGACGTCATGGGCACCGGTGGGGCCAACAAAGCAGCTGGCGGGCACCAGCACACCGCCGACGTGGCCGTGGGCGGCCACCCCCGGGGGCGTCGCCGCAAACAGCACCAGGTCGCGGCCATCGAGGCGGGCCACGAGGATCTCGGGCAGGGAGAACCGCAGCCGACGGCGGCCCAGGGGGATGGTCAAGAACCCATCGTCGACGACGACGGGGGATGGGGCCGGCAGCGCATACAACCACACCAGCCAGCCCAGGCTCGCCATGCCCACCATGATCAGGGCCACGCCAACGAACTCCGTGCTCAGGGTCCGTCGCCACCAGAACCACAGCAGGGGCATGAGGGCCGCGGGCAGCACGCCGAGCAGCAACAGCAGCAGGGCGTGGCGTCGTCGACGGGTGGGCGGCGTGCGCCGCAGGGCCACCTCGACGGCAGGCTCGGCCTCGACGGTCGTCGTCTCTGCGGCGGGTGGGTCTCGGCCATCCACGTTCGCCCGTGGCGCACTCGCGTCCGCCCGTGGAATGTCACTGTCGGTGCGTGGAACCTTGGGGCCCGGGTGTGGAACATCCAGTCCCCGGTGTGGAACATCTTGGTCTGCGGGCGCTCCGTCGCCGTCCGCGTGTGGAACGTTGCCGTCCGCGCGAGGCACGTTGCCGTCCGCGTGTGGAACGTTGCCGTCCGCGTGTGGAACGTTGCCGTCCGCGCGTGGAACGTTGCCGTCCGGGCGTGGAACGTTGCCGTCCGCGCGTGGAACATCGCCGTCCCCGTGTGGAACGTCGCCGCCAGCGCCTGGAACGGTGCCGTCGGTGCTCACGGGGTGCCGACGCCTTTCGCCTTGCCGAGGGCCGCTTCGGTGACCTTGCGCAGGGCGTCGCGACACAGGGCGATGGGGTCTTCGCCGAGGGTCCGCCATTCCTTGTCGGTGGGCGTGATCACCAGCTTCATTTGCGGGGTGAGCTTCACCATGTCGGCGTTCTTCGTGACCCAGGCCAGCAAGCGCTCGGGGTCGAGCTTGCTGCGATCACCGAGGGTGATGACCACCTTGGGGACGCCGCCGTCGATGAGCTTGATCTTGCGCTCGACCTCAGCGGGAGCCGTCATCTTCATGCCGGCGCGGCGGGCGGCGATGATCTGCTGCTTCACCTGGGACGGCGTCAAACCGGCCTGGGCCGGCGACGTCATGGTCTTGGCCTTCTCGGCTCCCGCCGGTGGCAGCGCGAGCTCCAGCCCACGGGCCGCAAACTCCCGCAGCTTGAGCTTCAACACCATGACGTCGGCGAGGGTGCTGACCTCCGGGGGCACATCGCCGTACAGGTCGTTGAGGCTGCCGACGACGTCGTAGATCTCGGCGCCGTCGCGGGCCGTCGCCATGCGCTGGTAGGTCTGCAGCCGCTCGTGCATGTCGGGGATGTATTTGTCGGGGATGAGGGCCGCGACAGGCAGGGTGATCTCGGGGTCGGGCACGTCGAGGTCGCTGCCCCGGCCGCGGAGGTCCTCGACGGCGTCTTTCAACAGCTCGGCGTAGAGGTCGTAGCCGACGGCGGCGACGTGACCATGCTGGCTGCGGCCGAGGAGGTCGCCGGCGCCACGCAGTTCAAGGTCATGCTGGGCCACCTGAAAGCCGGCGCCGAGGTCCGTGAAGCGCTGGAGGATCTCCAGGCGGGCCCGGGCGTCGGGGTGCAAGCTCTCGGTGCCACCGGGGATGAGGAGGTAGGCGAAGGCCCGCTCCTTGGACCGGCCCACGCGACCACGCAGCTGGTAGAGCTGGGACAAACCGAAGTCCTGGGCGTGGTCGACGAACATGGTGTTGGCGGTGGGGACGTCGATGCCGGTCTCGATGATGGCCGTGCAGACCAGCACGTTCACCTCGTGCTTCATGAAGCGGAGCATCACGTCTTCGAGTTCGTCTTCGGTCATCTGGCCATGGGCGACGCCCGTGCGGGCCTCGGGGACCAGGCGCTTGAGGTAGTCGGCGGTGGCCTCGATGGAGCGCACGCGGTTGTGGACGAAGTAGACCTGCCCGCCGCGCGACAGCTCCCGCATCATGGCCTCGCGGATGATGTCGTCGTCGAACTTCAGGATCGACGTGCGGATGGCGCGGCGATCCACCGGCGGCGTCTCGATGACGCTCATGTCGCGGATGCCGAAGAACCCCATCTGCAGGGTGCGGGGGATGGGGGTCGCCGTCAGCGTCAGCACGTCGACGTCGGCCTTCCAGCGCTTGATGGCCTCCTTGGCCTTGACGCCGAAGCGCTGTTCTTCGTCGACGAGGATCAGGCCCAGGTCGCTCCAGGCGACGTCCGTCGACAGCAGGCGGTGGGTGCCGATCAGGATGTCGACTTTGCCTTCTTTGGCCCGCCGCAGGACCTCTTTGACCTCGGCGGCGCTCTTGAAGCGGGAGACCACCTCGACGATGGCCCCCGTGTTCTTGAAGCGCTCGCTGAAGGTGAGGAAGTGTTGTTGGGCCAGCACCGTCGTGGGCGCCAGCACCGCCACCTGCCGTTTGCCGACGACGGCGAGCATGGCGGCCCGCATGCCGACTTCGGTCTTGCCGTAGCCGACGTCGCCACAGATGAGCCGGTCCATGGGACGGGGCTTGCGCATGTCGGACAGCACGTCGTCGATGGCCTTTTGCTGGTCGGGGGTCGTCTCGAAGGCGAAGGCGGCCTCGAATTCCCAATAGGCCTCGTCGGGCTCGACGTGGACGGGGCGCTTGGCGAGCTCGCGCTTGGCGTAGAGGGCCAGCAGATCCTGGGCCATGGCGATGACGGCGGCCTTGACCTTGCGGCGGGTGGTCTCCCAGGCCGAACCACCGAGTTTGTCGACGCGGGGGGCGGCGCCGCCGGGGCCCACGTACTTCTGGACGAGGTTGATGCGGTGGACGGGCAGGTAGAGCTTGTCGTTGCCGTCGTAGACGAGCAGCAAATAGTCCTGCTCGATGCCGCGCACGTTCAGCCGGGTCAGCCCCTGGAAGATGGCCACACCGTGCTCGACGTGGACGACGTGGTCGCCCTCCTTGAGGTCCGTCAGCGTGGTCTTGAAGCCACCCTTGCGGGCGGTGGTGGCCCGACGGGAGCGCCGCCCGAAGATCTCTTCTTCGGCGACGACGACGACGCCCTGGGGACCCAGGTGGGGCAGCTCACCGCCGCGGGCAGGGTCGGTGGGCTTGGCGACGAAGGTCCAGGCGTGGACGCTGGGGTCTTTGAGCCGGGCCAGGGCGACGTCGTCGTCGACGCTGACGCCTTCAGGGAGCTGCCGGATCTCCAGCCGGTGGGCCCGCAGCAGTTCGCGGATGCGCTCGACGCCACCCAGGGTGTGGGTGGGCATCAGGATGATGCGATGGCGGCTGCGCCAATCGTGGAGCCGCTTGACGAGGGGGGCCAGCACACTGTGGGCGTCGTGGTCGACGCGGGTGCTCTCGCGCAGGATCTCTGCCCGCAGATCGGCGGTGGGCGTGGTGCGCACCTCGATGGGCGTGGGCCCGCCGCGCCCTTCGACGACGAGGGACAGCAGTTCGACGACGACGTGGTCGCGGACGGCCTTGAGGGCGGTCTCGCTGGTGTCGAGGAACGTGCTGCAGGGGAAGCACAGGTCGCCCCGCACCAGGGACTGGCGCCGATGCTCGTCAAAGTCGGTGGCGACGACGTCGATGGCTCCCACCATGGCGTCGGGTTCGTCGACGACGACGCTGAAGCCGTCTTTGCCGAGGGCCTGGGCCATCAGCTCCAGGGGCGTCTGGAGCGTGTCGTAAAACGCCGGCAACAAGCCCTCGATGCCAAAGGGCGCGATGAGGTTCTCGAGGTCGGCAATCAGAGACGTGAGTTTGGTGGTGGGGTAGTCGACGTCGTCGGCGAGGTCGCGCAGGCGGCGAATGGCCCGCGAGACCGTGCTCTTGTCGAGGTGGATTTCCCGGGCGGGCCCGATGGAGATCGAAGGGTGCTCGGCGAGGGTGCGCTGGCTCTGGGGGTCGTAGCTCTTGATGCTCTCGACGGTGTCGCCGAACAAATCGATGCGGACGGGCTTGTCGAAGCCGGGGAAAAACACGTCGAGGATCGAGCCCCGCAGCGCAAACGTGCCGGCATCTTCGCAGGTGCTGACCTGGCTGTAGCCACCGGCTACGAGCTTCTTGACGACGGCGCCGCGATCGAGCTCTTCGCCTTTTTCGACCTGCTCGGCCATGCGCTGGATTTCGTCGAACGGCACCCCACGACGACAGACGGCCTCAGGTGGCAGCACCAGCACGTCAAAGCCGGCACCGGTGCCGAGCTTGTGGAGCGTGGCCATGCGCTCCATGACGATGAGGGGGTCGGGTGACGTCGCGTGATACGGCGTCCGCTCGTCGGCGGGGATGGACAAGATGCGGTTGGCGCCGGCGGCCCCCGCCAGAAAGCGCAGATCGCGGACGACGTCGTCGGCTTGACCACTCCGGCAGATGAACACCACCGGGCGATGGCGGCTGAGGCGCCAGACCGTGTGGGCAACGCCCAGGCCCATGAGGCCCGTGACAGCGGTGCGACGCTGCCCCTGGCGAACACGATCGACGACGGACGCGAAGGCACTCTCGACGGACATGGCCCAGTGGTTAGCAAGTCCGGCGGGGATGGCCAGCGGTCAGGCGGCGCTCACAGGCCAGACGAACGGGGGACGAGGGTCTGTCGGCCCCGTCGAGCGCTCCAGCACGTAGTCGGTGACGGCGATGGCGTCGTCGTGCTCCTGGCGGTCCTCGATGACCCAGCCGCCGCCGAGGTCGGGGAGTCTCGTGTCGCCGTCGGGGACGCGGGTGTGCACCAGGGACAGGATGATGCGATCGGCGTGGGCCAAGGCGTCGGCGTAGACGCTGGCGCCGCCGAGGACGACGAGGTCACCGTCGTGCTCGCCAGCGGCCGCCATGGCGACGGCAGCGTCAAACGACGGGGCGGTCTCAGCACCTGGTGCCTGAAAGGTCGGGTCCCGGGAGATGACCAGGTTTCGTCGTCGGGGAAGGGGCTTGGCGCCGATGGACTCCCAGGTGCGCCTGCCCATCACCACGGTCTTGTTGAGGGTCCGGGCCTTGAAACGCTTGAGGTCCCCCGGCAGGTGCCAGGGCAAGCCGTTCCCGCGACCAATCACGTGATCCAGGCTGGCAGCGACGACGAGGACGACGCGCATGGTCAGACCGCCACTTCGCCCGACAGGGGGGCCAGGTGCTGATAGCCCTCGATGCGGATGTGCTCGTGCTTGAAGTCCAAGACCGACGACGTCACCGACGGATCAAGCCACAGGGTTGGCAGGGGCAGGGGCGTGCGGGCGAGCTGCTCGTCGACGGCGTCAAAGTGGTTGGCGTAGATGTGGGCGTCGCCAAAGGTGTGGACGAAGTCGCCGGGAACAAGGCCCGTGGACCGGGCCAGCAGGCTCGTGAGCAGGGCGTAGACAGCGATGTTCCAGGGGACCCCCAGGAACATGTCGGCGCTCCTTTGATACAATTGGCAGCTCAAGGTGCCGTCAACCACATAGAACTGGCTCATGACATGGCAGGGCGGCAACTTCATCGCTGAAAGCTCGCCGACATTCCAGGCCGACAGCAGGTGACGGCGGCTCCAGGGCTGCTCCCGCAGGGCGATTTCGAGTTCTGTAACCTGATCAATAACCCGGCCGTCGGTGGCTTTCCAATGGCGCCACTGGGAGCCGTAGACGGGGCCGAGTTCCCCGCTGGCATCCGCCCATTCGTCCCAGATGCTGCATTTGTGGTCGCGCAAGAATTGGATGTTGGTATCCCCACGGAGGAACCACAGCAATTCAGTGATGAATCCCTTGGTTCCCATCTTCTTGGTGGTCACCAGAGGGAAGCCTTTGGCGAGATCGAAACGGATCTGGGCGCCGAACAGGCCCTGGGTGTCGGGCTGGCTGCCGTCCTGCAACTTGCCACGGGACGGCCGCATCTTGCCTTCGGTGCGGATGCGGCGGAGGAGGTCGAGATAGGGCTGCATGTCGGTCTCCGGCGATTGGCGCAGGCGCTGATAGGCGCTGGCGCGGGGCAGCTGAAGCGTTCTTTTTCGGTGTGCGGCTCGATGACGCCGTGTGAGCGGGCCATGGCCGGTCAGCGCGGCGGTCGCTCTTCGCACCGGTGAAAGCAGACCTCGGCTGCCCGGCCGATCTCGGCCTGGGTCATGGCCTGCAGGGCGGCGCCGTGGAGCTTCTTCGCGCAGCGCAGGTCGCTGCAGTGCTTCTGCAGATACTCGGTCTGGAAGAGGGGCACCGTCGGAAACGGCGGCAGGTCCCGCTTGCGCCGGACGGGGATCGGGAGGCGGGGGCGCCGACGTCCATCGGGCACGGCCCCGCCGTCGACGCTGTCGTCGTCAATCACGTCGACGCCACCAGGTCCACCGGCGTCAACGGCGTCAGCCACCGCAGTGTCTGTGCCGGCGTCGGTGGCGATCGCAAGGGTGCCAGCGTCGGCGGCGACAGCGGGGTCGATGGCTGGCACCGGGATCGGGGGCGCGTCCATGACGGTCGTCGCTGTCGTCGCTGTCGTCGCTGTCGTCGCTGTCGTCGCTGTCGTCGTTGTCGTGGGTGTTGTCGTGGGTGTTGTCGTGGGTGTGCTCGCGTCGTCGTCATGGCGACTCGGGACCACCACCGCCAGCACAGCCACGCCCGCCAGCACCAGCCCGGCCACCAGAGCGGCGATGGGGAGGCGACGACGTTGGCTTGTCCCGGTGCCGCCTGCCGCCGGCGCCGGGGCCTGCGGCGCGAGGGCGTTCAGATTGCGAACCACGACAGTGGCTTCGACGGCGCGCGGGGCAGGGCGAACCGTAGGGGGCCGTGGTTCCGTCGTCGTCGTGGGCGTCGTCGAGGGCGTCGTGGGCGTCCCGGCCCCATCTGAAGCTCCTCCCCCAGCGGGGGAAGCCGGGAGGGGGCTTTCGGTTCGGGGCGTCGCCAGCAGTGGCGTCGTCGCCGCCGCGCGCACCATCGGTGCCGACGAAAACCCGTCGATGCTCGCGTCCCCGGCCGACGCAAACGGCGGCGGCATCAACGAGGTGTCGACGGAGCGGAAGGTGTCGCCCGTGATCAGGGTGCCAGGCTCAAGGCCCTCAATCAGCCCGGTCTCCGTCGGCATGCTGGAGTCCGCTGGCACGATGCGGAAGGTGCGGGTCTTCTCCCGGGGCCCAAGCCCGTCCACGATGGTCGTCGTCGTCAATGTCGCTGGTGGCGTCGGGGTTCTCTGTGGCGCTGATGGCGGTGGAATGCCCTGGCTCGGGGTGGTGGATTGCTGGGGAGCGGATGGTGGCGGAATGGGCCGCTGGGAGGGCATTGCCGCCTGGGGCGTTGGCGCTGGCTGGGGACTGTCGAGTTCGAGGAGGGCCGCCCGCACCTCGCGCGACCCGGCGATGGACCCCCGCTGGAGCTCGATGGCCGTGAGGGCATCGCGCATGTCGGCGCAATTGGCGAAGCGATCGTCTCGATTGCCGGCCGTCGCCCGCGTGATGACGCGCTGGAGCCCCTCGTCGAGGGTCCCAAGCTTGCCGGGGAGATGCCCGCCACGACCCGAGATCCGCCAGATGCCGTCGATGGCGAGCTCGCCGTAGTAGCGCTCGTTGGTGAGCAGTTCGTAGAGCATGACGCCTGCCGCAAACTGATCGGCACGGGCGTCGACGACGTCGCCACGGGCCTGTTCGGGGGCCATATAGGCCATCTTGCCCATGACGATTTGCGGCGCCGTCCGCTCGAGCTTTTGGGACGACACGGCGAGGCCGAAGTCGATGAGCTTGACCTCGCCCTCCTCGGAGATCATGACGTTTTGGGGGCTGACGTCGCGGTGCACCACCCGCAGGGGCTCTTTGGTCAGCGGGTGGACCATGCGATGGGCGGCGTCGAGGGCCTCGAGGGTCTCCTTGATGATGTGGATGACGATGCCGGCGGGCAGGGGTGTCCCCCGGGCCTCGCACGCCGTCTGGAGGTGGCGCACTTCCCGGCCCGCGATGTGCTCGAGGGCCAGGTAGTACTCGCCCTCGAAGCAGCCGGCGTCGAACACCGGGCAGATGTTCTTGTGGCTGAGCAGGACGATGAGGCGGGCCTCGTCGATGAAGCGGCGCTCGTACTCGGGGTCGGTGGTCCGTCGCAGGGTCTTGACGACGCAGATTTTGTCGACGCCGGTGAGCCCCCGGGCCTTCAGGCGCGCCAGGAAGACCTGGCCCATGCCGCCCCGTCCCAATGGCTTGATGAGGGTGTACTCCCCAAACGCCCGCGGCAGGTCATCGACGCTTTCCATGGACTCTCGCACCGCCGGCAGGGTGGTTCAGCCGTCGGTGGGACGCAACACGGGCCAGGACTGGACGGTCGCCTGCAGGTGCGCTCTTCTCCCACCAGCGGCGACGACAGGCCGCAGCAGGCGCCGACGTGTGGCGCTGCACAGAGGAGTTCGCGTGAGCCGTTTCCAGGCCGTGATGATGTGTGTGTGTGTGGCGGCGCTCCCCTTGCGCGCCGGGCCCGCCCTCGTCATCGCGACCCCTGCTGACGACGACACCGTCCGCCGGGCCCTGGCTGCCGTTGGCACCGACCAGGTCTCGCCTGACGAGACGGCGTCGCTGCTGGAGGCTGCCAAGGGCTCTGGCCTGTCCTGCGGCGAGGCCGATGGCGTCTGCTGGCTGCGGGTGGCCCAATTGGCCGGACACGACACCGTCGTCCTCGTCACCGCCGCCGAACTCATTCTGAGCGGCGCGTCGGGGGTCCGGCGCGTGCCACGGCTGGCCCCTGGTCCTGATGGCATCAAGGGCGCTGTGCGGCGCCTCGTCGGCAGCGCCGGCGCCATCGTCGTGGTCCTCGACGGTGTCGTCGAGGGAGCCACCGCCGCAGTCACCCTCGACGGCGTCGGTGGCGGGCCGGTCTTTGACGGCGTCGGTCCCGGTGTCCACACCGTCGAGGCCAGCGCCGCCGGTCTGGTTCCCCGCCGCGAAAACGTCTCAGTGGCCGCCGGCGAGGTGGCCCGGCTGCAGTTGACCCTGTCCCCCGAGGCCATCGTGGCGGCAGGACCATCCCTCAAGCCGACCCTGCTGTGGGGGGGCGTCGGTGCCGCAGGTCTCGGGGTTGTCGCCGGCAGCGCCATCGCGACGGTGGGGTGGTTTGCCGGGGAGTGCACGTTTGACTCCTTCTCATGCACCGAGAAGGGCGTCGCCGACACCTACAGCGTCGTCGGCATCGGCGTCGGCGCCGGCTTCGCCCTCGCTGGCGTGGCGTCGTTGATTGGCTCCGCCGTCGTCGACTGATCGGGCCGGGGCGACGGAGCTGGCCGCTGTCAGCCGTCGTCCATCAGGGCCTGGGCACGGCTCATCAAGGGAGCGAGGGGGAAGCCAAGCCCTTCGCGCAGGACCTCGTCGAGGATCCACGCCGTCAAGCCCCAGACCGGGTGTGGACCGGCGGAAAACAGCGGCGCCACCCGG
>Ga0247837_1009994_pt1 | contig 11077 bp, 22 predicted proteins | sample LaCtaG_2_FD_187115 | JGI IMG/M metagenome (GOLD analysis project Ga0247837, IMG submission 187115) | Freshwater microbial communities from meromictic Lake La Cruz, Castile-La Mancha, Spain - LaCruzMarch2015_14.5m | ecosystem: Environmental > Aquatic > Freshwater > Lake | place: Spain: Castile-La... | reverse complement strand
CGACCTTTTCGGGTTCTGGCATTTGTTTTGGTACGCTGTCCACGCAATGGAAGGCCTCTTCGATGCCTTAAACCACGGTAACAACCCAAATCCATTAGGCGCTTAATATTCATTGTGACAACACGACGCAGGTCGCCTTCCACTGTCATTTTTGCAATTTCGTTTCTCAATAACTCTAACTGTGCTTCTGTCAGTTGAGACACTTTAGTTGCAGGATCCACATCAATTTGATCACACAGCTTTATAGATGTAGGTCGACCAATTCCGTAGATCGATGTAAGCGCAATCACAACATGTTTGTGGTCCGCTATGTTAACACCTGCGATACGAGCCATTAATTTCTCCGAACGTTATTTTGCTCTGCCAGAAAGGGACAGAAGGATACTATTTTACCAAACTAAAATCAAGCACCGCATTTAACCTTGGCGTTGCTTGTGCCGTGCATCTTTACAAATTACACGTATAGTCCCACTACGTTTGATAATTTTGCAGTTACGGCAAATTCGCTTTACTGATGCTCTAACTTTCATTACTAACTCCGATAATATTCATAATAGGCCAGGCAATTTTGTGCCTTTAAAATTGGCTTTTTTCATAAGTGAATCATATTGTTGCGTCATTAAATGGGCTTGTATCTGAGCAACAAAATCCATAATTACAACAACGATAATCAGCAATGAGGTTCCGCCAAAATAAAATGGAACATGCCACGTGTACATCAAAATTTGTGGTAGAAGACAAACTAAAACCAAATACAAAGCACCTACTAAAGTTAACCGTGTCATCACCGTATCGATGTAACGTGAGGTTTGTTCACCAGGCCGAATGCCAGGTATATACGCACCTGATTTCTTTAAGTTGTCTGCGGTATCTTTGGGATTAAAAACCAAAGCCGTGTAAAAGAAGGCAAAAAACAATATGGCTATCGCATAAACTATCAGGTAAAGAGGCTGCCCTGGTGATAGTGCCATACCAATATCCGCTAACCAATCCATACCTTTACCGTGCGCAAAAAATTGGGCTAATGTTGCAGGCAGCAGTATAATGCTTGATGCAAATATCGGGGGTATAACTCCCGCCATGTTAATTTTTAAAGGTAGGTGACTGGTTTGAGCGGCATACACTTTTCGTCCTTGGGTTCGCTGAGCATAGTTCACACGTATGCGGCGCTGCCCACGCTCCATAAAGACTACAAACCCAGTTACAACAACAACAATAATACCCACAAGCAATAAGGTTAAGGCTTGCATTTGCCCTTCCTTCACCTGCTGAAACACGGATGCCAAAGCACCAGGCATGCTAGACACTATTCCTGAAAAGATAATAAGCGAAATACCATTACCGACTCCCTTTTCAGTGATCTGCTCACCTAACCACATTAAAAACATGGTTCCTGTTACAAGTGTAGCTACTGCGGTGAAATAGAAAACCACACCAGGTTCAAGTGCTATTTGTTGCCCTACCAACCATCTTGCCATTCCCATAGACTGAAAAACAGCCAATAGCAGTGTCAAGTAGCGAGTATACTGGTTTATTTTTCTACGACCAGCCTCGCCTTCTTTTTTAAGTTGCTCTAGTGCTGGAACGATTACAGTAAATAGCTGAATCATAATGGACGCTGAAATATACGGCATTATTCCTATTGCAAAAACTGTAACTCTTGACAACGCACCACCAGAAAACATATTAAATAAACCAAATATAGTGTTCTGTTGCTCATTGAAAAAATTAGCGAGCTTTTGAGGATCTAAACCTGGTACAGGAATATGCGCACCTAAACGGTATACTAGTATTCCTATAACCACAAACATAAGTCTTGACTTAAGTTCAGCTAATCCACTCCGAGATTGTCCAGGCTGATTTGGTTTTTTAATGCTCACTCTTCTATGCTTCCACCCAAGTCTTCAATAACTTTACGCGCACCTTTTGTCAAGCGTAGTCCTTTAAGCTTAATTGCAGTGGTTAACTCACCTGAAAGTATTATTTTAACTTCGCGAATGGATTTATTAACCAAGCCAGCTGCTTTCAGTGTATCAATATCAATAACGTCAGCAGTTAAAGATGCTAATTCACTTAAATTAACTTCATCTATAGTTTTAGCAACACGTGATTTGAAGCCCATTTTTGGCAATCTTCGTTGGATAGGCATTTGCCCACCTTCGAAATTGATTTTATGGTAACCACCTGCACGTGATTTTTGGCCTTTATGTCCTTTACCACATGTCTTACCGAGTCCTGAACCAATACCACGACCTAAGCGTTTCCTGCTGTGTCTAGAACCCGGATCAGGAGATAGCGTATTTAAATTCATTATGCACACTCCTCTACGTTAACTAAATAATAAATAGTGTTAACCATGCCACGAATAGCAGGTGTATCTTTATGAATTACCGTGCTGTTTATTCGTCTTAGACCTAATTGACCTGCAATTTCCTTATGTTTAGGAATCCGACCTATTAGACTTTTTACTAACTTTATTTGAATTTTCTTATCCATGATTACCCTGCCATCACTTCTGCAACTGTTTTACCGCGCTTTGCGGCTACAAGCTCAGGTGTCCCAATGTTTGTTAATGCACCAATCGTTGCACGAACAATATTGCTAGGATTTGTTGAGCCAATACTTTTCGCTAAAATATTGTGAACACCTAAGACTTCAAGCACAGCTCTCATGGCGCCACCAGCAATAATTCCAGTACCTTCACTTGCGGGCTTCATGAATACTTTTGAAGCCCCATAGTTCCAAGTGATTTCATGATGAATTGTATTGCCTGCTAAAGGAACATAAGACATGTTTTTACGTGCTTGATCCATCGCCTTTTGAATGGCTATAGGCACTTCACGTGCTTTACCGCGGCCATAACCAACACGGCCTTTACCATCTCCAACCACGACAAGGACTGCAAAACCGAAAACACGACCGCCTTTTACTACTTTTGCGGTTCGGGTAACAGACACTAATTTTTCTTGATAGCCGTCTGTTTTTGTTGATTCATCAAATGACATAACCGTTCCTTAAAAATTCAAGCCAGCTTCGCGGGCACCTTCAGCCAATGCTTTAACACGGCCATGGTATTTATAACCAGCTCTGTCAAATGCAACATCAGAAAGGCTAATTTGCTGTGCGCGCTTTGCAAGCAATTTACCGACTTGGTTGGCTTGTTCACATTTATTACCTGTTAAAGCTGACTTTAGTTCTTTATCAACTGTAGAAGCTGAAACAAGGACTTTATCGCCCATATCTCCACATACTATGATTTGTGAATAAATGTGAGACCCACTACGAAAAACAACTAAACGCGCACGGTTAGATTGCCTAATAATAGCCTTTGTCTTAAGGCCACGTCGATTTCGAGATTGATGCTTATTCATGTTCTACACCTTATTTCTTTTTGGCTTCTTTACGCGCAATCACTTCGCCAGCATACTTCACGCCCTTGCCCTTGTAAGGCTCAGGTGGACGGAATGCACGGATTTCAGAAGCAACTTGCCCGATAAGCTGTTTATCAATACCCTTTAATACAATTGTTGTATTGTTTGGCATCTCAGCAACCACGCCTTTTGGCAGGTCATACTCAATTGAATGCGAAAAACCGAGTGATAAAGATATAGAGGTTCCTTTGGCTTGAGCTCTATAACCCACGCCAACAAGTTCCAACGTTTTATCAAAACCTGTTGTGACCCCATGCACCATGTTTTTTACAAGAGCACGAACTGTTCCTGCTTGTGCCCAAGCAGTAGGCTCGTTTGAAGCAGGTTTAAACGTTACTTGATTAGCATCGTCTTTCGACCTACCAACACACACTAATTTATTGCAATGTTGTGTTAATGTACCCTTTGGCCCTTTTACTGTAACTGTATCCTTGTCTACTGACAATTCAACATTAGCCGGCAGTGTAATGGGGGCTTTAGCTACTCTAGACATATCTATCCTCTTTCGTATTACGCCACTTCACAAATAATTTCGCCGCCAACACCATTAGATTTAGCTTTAATGTGCGTCATTACCCCATGTGATGTTGATAGAATGGCTACACCAAATCCGGCAACAGCTGATAAATCTTTTGCTGATTTATACACACGCAATCCTGGGCGACTGATTCTTTTGATCTTTTCAATTACGGGTCGACCATGAAAATATTTCAGGCTTAGCGTAATGGATTTTAAATTGTTATCAAGAGCTTCTACGGAGTAGTCGGATATGTATCCTTCTTCTTTCAATACTCTTGCTATTTCTTCTTTCAAATTCGATGAAATTAATGTCACGTGCTGATGTTTCGCTTGTTGACCATTACGAATTCTAGTCAACATATCAGCAACTGGATCGTGCATACTCACAGTCGTTCTCCAATGAATAAATTGTTTACCAGCTAGATTTTCTGCCACCAGTGACGTTACCCGTCATTAGCTGCTGGCGTAAACAAATCCGGCACAGTCCAAACTTACGATACACTGCGTGCGCGCGACCACATTGCTGACAACGCGTACTGTGCCGAACAGGATTAGAATTAACAGGAAGTTTAGCCAACTTGGCTTGCGCTTCAAGTATTGCATCATAGTCAGTAGAAGACTTGATTGTTTCCTTCAATTCGGCTCGTCGATTTCTATATTTCTCAACAAGAAGCCCTTTTTTATTTTCGCGTGCGAGCATCGATTTTTTAGCCACAGTATATACCCTTCTATTTTCTGTCTCTATCTTTTAATGGAAGGTTAAACGCTTCTAATAAAGCCTTCGCTTCCTCATTTGTTTTAGCAGTAGTCGTTATGCAAATGTCTAAACCTCTAATTCCATCAATTTTGTCAAAATCAATTTCAGGAAATACTATTTGCTCATGAATACCCATACTATAGTTACCAGTACCATCGAATGACTTAGGGTTAAGACCTCTAAAATCACGTACACGTGGTAATGTTATGGAAATCAATCTATCCAAGAACTCATACATTTGATTATTTCGTAGAGTTACCTTGCAACCAATTGGCCAACCTTCACGGATTTTAAACCCTGCAAGTGATTTTTTAGCCAATGTAATTACGGGTTTTTGGCCAGAAATGCGTGTCATATCATCAACAGCAAAATTCATAACCTTTTTATCGCCTACAGCTTCACCTACACCCATGTTAAGGGTGATCTTTTGGATCTTTGGAACCTGCATGACGCTTTTGTAGCCGAATTTTTTCATCATCATTTCGACGACATCTTTTCTATAAAACTCTTTAAGTCTAGCCATTTGCATCACCTAATTAGATAAGGTCAACCACTTCATTGTTTGACTTGAAATATCGAACCTTGATCGTATTACCTTCTTTTTCAAGAAATTTAAAACCAACTTTATCTGCTTTTTTAGTCACAGGGTTGTAAAGGGCAACGTTAGACACATCCAAAGGAGCTTCCTTAGATATAATGCCACCTGGTTGTTCAATCTGCGGATTTGGTTTAACGTGCTTTTTCATCATGTTTGCACCTTCCACCACAACTTTACGATCGATAACGCGGGCTACTTTGCCAACATGACCTTTGCTTTTTCCGGCAACAACGATAACGGTGTCGCCTGTTCTAATGCGTTTCATAACTAATCCTTCTCACAATACTTCAGCGGCAAGAGAAATGATTTTCATAAACCGTTCTCTTAATTCGCGAGTCACTGGTCCGAATATACGAGTTCCAATGGGCTCATTTTGGTTGTTTAAAAGTACAGCTGCATTTCCATCAAAGCGAATCAAGGATCCATCATCCCGTCGTACGCCTTTACTGGTTCGCACAACCACCGCATTCATTACGGAACCTTTCTTTACCTTACTGCGTGGAATTGCATCTTTTATGCTTACTTTTATAACATCACCTACACGGGCATAACGTCTATGGGACCCGCCAAGCACTTTGATACACATCACTTTGCGTGCACCGCTGTTATCTGCAACATCGAGCACAGTCTGCATTTGTATCATTCTATTCTCCAGCTCTAAATTCGACCAGAAAAAGGCTGCTGAGTATATCAGCCCTCTTGGTATTTTAAAAGTATATCAACCATGAAGATTAGGAAATAACTTCAACGAGCACCCAGCTTTTCATTTTAGACAGTGGTCTGGATTCGCGAATTTTCACAGTATTCCCAATTTTACACACTTGATTTTCATCATGTGCATGTAATTTGGTTCTGCGTTTCATAATTTTCCCATACTTCGGATGCTTAACAGTGCGTTCAATTACAACTACAATTGTTTTTTGCATCTTATCGCTTACTACTTTGCCCACGACAGTTCGGGCATTCGTTTCAGTATTAGACATGAGTTGCACCCACCTTTTCAGTCATAATAGTTTTAACTCTGGCGATAGCTTTTCTCACTTGTGTAACGATGTGAGTCTTGTCCAATGCACCATTTGCTTTTTTCATGCGCAAAGTAAATTGGTCTTTACGCAATGACAACAATTCAGTTTGCAACTCGTCAATTGTCATTTTTTTAAGTTCGTTAGTGTCTTTCATTACATCACCCTGCGCTCTTCAAATCCTACTTTGAATGGAAGTTTAGCTTTAGCCAAATCGAATGCTTCTATAGCAAGCTCTCTAGTTACCCCTTCCATTTCGAAAAGTACTTTACCTGGCTGTATCAAGGCAACCCAGTACTCGACATTCCCTTTACCTTTACCTTGTCGTACTTCCAAAGGTTTTTCAGTGATTGGCTTGTCTGGAAAAACTCTAATCCAAATTTTACCACCACGTTTTACATGACGTGTCATAGCTCGTCGAGCGGCTTCAATTTGTCTTGCCGTCAGCCGACCACGCTCTAGGGCTTTTAAGCCAAACTCACCGAAGCTAACTGTACTGCCTCGTTGTGCCAGGCCACGATTTCGGCCTTTCATTTGTTTACGATACTTTGTTCGTTTAGGCTGTAACATAATTGTAAGTCCTCACTACTTGCTGCTATCGCTGCTGCGGTTTTTCTGTGGCACATTTTCACCTTTGAAAATCCACACTTTGACGCCAATGATGCCATAGGTGGTTTTAGATTCAGCAGTTCCATAATCAATATCTGCACGAAATGTGTGTAAAGGAACGCGTCCCTCACGGTACGTTTCACTTCGAGCGATTTCTGCTCCACCTAAACGACCACTAACAGTAATCTTGATACCTTTTGCGCCTGCTTTAAGTGCTGAAGTTACTGCACGCTTCATTGCGCGACGAAACATAACACGCTGTTCCAACTGTTGAGCGATGCCTTCGGCAACCAATGTGGAATCCAATTCAGGCTTTCTAACTTCTTCTATATTTAAGTGAACAGGAACACCTAGCTTTGACGATATTTCACTACGCAAAGCTTCTATTCCGCCACCTTTTTTGCCGATTAACACGCCTGGTCGCGCTGTGTGGATAGTTACCACCGCATTATTGGCAGGGCGCGCAATCTGAATTCGGCTAACAGCAGCTGCCATTAGTTTTTTCTTCAAATATTTACGCAAATTAATATCTTGATTCAGTAATTGTGCGTAATTTTTACTGGCAAACCATGTTGAATTCCAGTCTTTAACTATGCCAAGCCGAATGCCGATTGGATTTACTTTCTGTCCCATTGCTATTCCCCGTCTGACACTTTAATGGTGATATGGCAATTACGCTTGCAAATACGATTTGCTCGCCCTTTTGCACGTGGACTAATGCGCTTTAATGTCGTCGCTTCATCAACACATACCATACCTACTTTAAGTTCATCGATATCAGCGCCGTTATTATTTTCTGCGTTAGCAATTGCAGATTCTAATAATTTTAGCATCAACTGAGCACCCTTCTTCGGAGTAAATTTCAAGACATCAACTGCCCCAGAAACATTCATGTTCCGAATCATATCAGCAACCAGTCTGCATTTTTGGGCAGACAAAGGTGCATTTTTTAATCTTGCTGTAACTTCCATCGCTGCCTCTTACTTACCTTTTGCCTTTCTATCACCAGAATGGCCTTTGAATGTACGAGTCATAGAAAACTCACCCAGCTTATGACCAACCATATTGTCTGTGATGTATACAGGGACATGATCTCTGCCGTTATGTACGGCAATAGTTAAATCAATCATCTCCGGGACGATAGTTGACCGCCTTGACCAAGTTTTAATTGGCTTTTTAGATTTCGATGCAACAGCTGCTTCCACTTTATTGAGCAAGTGATGATCGATAAAAGGACCTTTTCTAACAGAACGAGCCACCTTGATATCCTCTCAACAATTATTTTTTCTTACGTCTTCTAACAATAAAACGATCAGTACGCTTGTTACTTCTTGTCTTATAACCCTTGGTTGGAACACCCCATGGTGTAACAGGATGTCGTCCACCTGATGTTCTACCTTCGCCACCACCATGTGGATGATCCACAGGGTTCATAGCAACACCACGTACGGTAGGTCGTATACCTCTCCACCGTTTCGCTCCAGCTTTACCTAGCGAACGAAGGCTATGTTCGCTGTTGCTAACTTCGCCAATAACAGCGCGACATGCCAAAAGCACTCTTCGCATTTCACCAGAGCGAAGTTTTAACGTGGCATATGTTCCTTCTTTAGCAACAATTTGACCACTGCAACCTGCACTTCGTAACATTTGAGCGCCCTTGCCAGGCTTTAACTCAACACAATGCAATGTTGTACCTACTGGTATATTTTTTAAAGGCAAGCAGTTTCCGTTGCTAATGGGTGAATCATCACCACTAACAACAACTTGACCCTTTTCTAAATTCGAAGGAGCGATAATGTACCTTCGTTCTCCATCTTTGTAAACAAGTAATGCAATTAAAGCTGAACGATTAGGATCGTATTCGATACGTTCCACACGTGCTTCGATGCCATCTTTACAGCGTTTGAAGTCGATCATCCTATACTGGCAACGGGTTCCGCCACCAATATGACGAACAGTAATTCGACCCTGATTGTTACGCCCACCTGTTTTATTTAATTTTTCAATAAGAGGTGCATGAGGCTTGCCCTTATGAATATGGTGGTGTACTACACGTAATTCACCTCGTTTACCAGGTGAAGTAGGTTTTGATTTTAATAGTGCCATCTTAATCTGCCTTATTCTGTCACTGTGAAGTCAATGTCATATTCGGGATGCAGAGAAACAAACGCCTTTTTCCAGTCACTCCGCTTACCACTGGTTTGTTTAAATCGTTTACGCTTCCCTTTAACATTCATGACAGATACACACTTGACTTTGACGTTAAACATTTGTTCAACAGCAAGTTTTATCTCGCTCTTTGTAGCTGTTTTCAAAACTTTAAATGTAAATTGCTTGAACTTATCAGCCATAATAGTAGCTTTTTCAGAGGTATGAGGCTCTCTAAGAACCATCAACAGTTTTTCAGCATTCATTGTAACTGCTCCTCTAGTGTTTTAATCGCTTCTTCAGTGATCAATACTTGTTTGTAGCGTAATAAACTGACTGGATCGAGTGCAGTAACATCGCACACATCGTATTCAATTAAATTGCGAGACGCCAAGTACTCATACTCACCAACTTCATTCATTACAATCAGTGCATTATTAATATTCAATTCATTCATTTTACTAATGAAATCCTTGGTTTTAAGAGACGCACATTGAAAATCACTAACAACAATTAGGTTGCCAGTACGAATAAGTTCGGAGATTATACTACGCATAGCGCGCTTGTACATTTTTTTATTAATTTTTTGTGAATAATCTCTTTTCTTGGATGCAAACGTTACGCCACCAGAACGCCAAATTGGACTTCTAATGGTACCAGCACGCGCACGTCCTGTTCCTTTTTGGTTCCAAGGCTTTCTACCACCGCCACGGACTTCTGCTCGTGTTTTTTGAGCACTATTACCACTACGCGCCTTATTCATGTAGGTCACTACTGCTTGATGTACGAGACCCTCATTATAGTTGTAGTCAAAAATATCTTTATTGAGGTTGACTTGTGAGTGTGTATCAATTGTTTTGAGTTCCATTATTTGCCCCTTTCTTGCATTTTAACAGCGGGCTTGATTTCTACTCGTCCACCTGGAGCACCGGGTATGGCACCTTTGATCATGAGTAAATTGCGATCTGAATCTATACGAACCAATTCAAGCGTTTGTATGGTACATCGCTTGTTGCCCATATGCCCTGCCATTTTCTTGCCTTTGAAAACACGGCCTGGTGATTGATTTTGTCCGATGGAGCCAGGAACTCGATGCGAACGAGAGTTACCGTGCGTTGCATCTTGAGTACGGAAATTATGACGCTTCACAGTACCCGCAAAACCTTTCCCTTTTGAAACAGCCGAAACGTCTACAAACTGGCCTTCGTTAAAAACATCAGCAACAGTGAATACTTGTCCAGAAATAACCTCATCGGTCGATTCAACAAGAAACTCACACATCATGTCACCAGCTTCTACTTCTGCTTTTGCAAAATGTCCTGCCATTGGCTTGCTGACACGACTTGCCTTTTTAGTTCCGCCAGTCATTTGTATTGCATCGTAGCCATCGATATCAACGGTTTTACGTTGAGATACGCGATTTGGATGAACTTCTACAACAGAAACAGGTATAGCCCTGCCATCTTCTGTGAATATCCGCGTCATACCGATTTTACGGCCTAATAAACCGATCGTCATTCTAACACCTCGTTATATTTACCTGTTCTTGCATAATTTTATTTAAAAATTTCTATGCATCATCCAGGCTAATCTGAACATCTACCCCAGCCGCCAAATCGAGTTTCATTAATGCATCAACTGTTTTCTCAGTTGGATTTACAATAACGACTAGGCGTTTGTGTGTGCGTAACTCATATTGGTCCCGTGCATCTTTATTAACATGCGGGGAAGTTAGCACTGTGAACTTTTCCTTTCTAATAGGAAGAGGAATGGGTCCACGAATTTGCGCACCTGTACGTTTAGCTGTCTCAACGATTTCTCGTGTTGAAGAGTCAATCATACGATGATCAAATGATTTAAGACGTATTTTTATATTTTGATTATTGCTCATTTTTTTTACTCGATGATTTTAGCAACGACACCGGCACCGACAGTTCGGCCACCTTCCCGTATAGCAAAACGCAAACCTTCGTCCATTGCGATTGGAGAATGC
>Ga0247837_1009987_pt1 | contig 11085 bp, 13 predicted proteins | sample LaCtaG_2_FD_187115 | JGI IMG/M metagenome (GOLD analysis project Ga0247837, IMG submission 187115) | Freshwater microbial communities from meromictic Lake La Cruz, Castile-La Mancha, Spain - LaCruzMarch2015_14.5m | ecosystem: Environmental > Aquatic > Freshwater > Lake | place: Spain: Castile-La... | reverse complement strand
TATTTCTTAGGTGGATTAATTCTTGCCGTGCCAATTGGGACAACCATTTGGGTAGTTATTTTTGTTTTTAATTTTTTAGATAACTTATTGCCCACGACAATCCCAGGGTTGAGTATTTTGATTATTGTTGCAGCATTAGTTTTCTTAGGATTTATTGGTTCTACATTTTTACAAAATACGCTATTAAATTTTTTCGATAGGATATTAGAAAAAATACCATTAATAAAAGTAATTTACACTTCTGTTAGAGATTTATTATCTGCATTTGTTGGAAAGGAAAAACGATTTTCTAAGCCGGTTTTGGTTAGTTTGAGTAAGGACTCCGGAATATACAAATTAGGTTTTGTTACTCAAAAGGATTTAAAAAATTTAGGAATAGAAGAAGGTATGTCGGCAGTGTATTTACCGCATAGTTATAATTTTTCGGGGAATTTAATTATTGTAAAAAACGATTTAATTCAACCAATTAATGGTCCAAGTGACGAAATAATGAAGTTTATTGTTTCGGGAGGAATTACAAATATTTAATTAAGAATTAATAATTGACAATTATTAATGAATAAAATGTGGTTTCGAAAATATTTTGTATAGTGTAACAAAAGTGGCTGTGCAGCAAAAAGTATCAGCCGAACTTTGCATCATAAAATAAAGAAAATTGGAAATCAAACAATTTGAAGATAAAAATTTATCTCATTACTCTTATGCAATTGAAAGCAATGGAGAAGTAGCATTGATTGACCCGGCAAGAAATCCACAGCCTTATTACGAATTTGCAAAACAACACAATTCGAAAATTACAACTGTAATTGAAACTCATCCACACGCCGATTTCGTGAGCAGCCATTCAGAAGTAAAAAACAACAAAATATTTACGAATGCGATACATATTCCTTTGCATGAATTGAGAGAACGAACTAACGAGATTCCATTTCATAAACCTATTGTAGTAAATTGTGCAGGTGGTTACAGAAGTGCAGCAGGTAGCAGCATTATTAAATCTAAACTAAACGGAACTTCGCAAGTTTATGACTTAAGTGAAGCTGTAAATCAATTTCAAAAATGAATTTCATCATAAAATATAAACTAAACATCATAGGCATGGTTGCAGGAGCAATTGGCGGTTATCTCTACTACCATTTTGTGGGTTGTGCAAGCGGAACATGCGCCATCACATCAAAACCAATTAATAGCACTTTGTACGGTGCTATGATGGGCGGTTTATTTTTCAATATGTTCCACAAAGAAAAATCTAAAACACAATAAAATGAAAACAGAAAATATTACAATAGCGAATTTAAGTTGTAGTGGTTGTGTAAACACTATAACTAAAAAACTAACTTCTATTACTGGAGTTGAAAAAGTAGAAGTTGATTTGATAACAAATAATGTTTCAGTCAATCATAATGAAATGGTTAACAGAGAACAATTAACGCAAATGCTTTTATCACTCGGTTACCCCGAAGCAACAGAAAAAAACGGCTTGTTAACGCAACTAAAAAGTGTTACCAGTTGCCTTACTTGAAAACTTACTAACTAAAACAGGCATGACAAAATCACTTAATTATATAGTATTAGCTATTATATTACTTTTTACAAGTAATTTAAACTCGCAAACAGCACCTTTTCAAATTGCAATTGAGCCAATGAACATCAGTGGACTTGGCGGACTTCAGGCTTACGCCTTTGGTCAGCATAGTGGTAAATGGCTAATTATTGGAGGCCGACTTGACGGACTTCATCGCAGACAGCCGTTTGCTGCTTTTGATTTAGCAGGACATAACAATCAATTAATAGTTGTTGACCCAGTTGCACAACAAAAATGGTCCGCTCCATTATCATCACTTCCAATTGGTTTGCAAGAACAATTAAGTTCAACCAATATGGAATTTTTTCAAGAGGGAGATTATTTATACTTGTTAGGCGGTTATGGATATAGCAACACTTCAGCTGACCATATTACATACCCAAATCTTAGCGCCATTAAAGTTCCCGATGTTATAAATGCAGTTATCAATGGTACATCCATTACATCAAATTTTCGGCAGATAACAGATACAATGTTTGCCGTTACTGGCGGCTACCTCAATAAAATAAACAACACATTCTATCTAACAGGTGGGCAAAAATTCATTGGAAGATATAATCCTATGGGACCAACACATGGACCAGGTTTTATTCAGGAATATACAAATGCAATCAGGAAATTTACAATCTCCGATAATGGTGTAACACTTTCTGTTACACATCTGCCTGCAATAATAGATGCTACAAATCTTCACAGAAGAGATTACAATGTAGTTCCGCAAATAATGCCAACAGGACAAGAAGGTTTAACCGCATTTTCTGGTGTATTTCAAACAGGTGCTGATTTACCTTTTTTAAATTGTGTAAACATAGACAGCACAGAACATACAGTTAACAATGCTTTCTCTCAGTATTACAATCACTATCATTGTGCACATATTCCAATTTTTAGTGAAGTAAATAATGAAATGCATACGGTTTTTTTTGGCGGTATTGCTCAATATTATGACAGTTTAGGAATATTGGTTCAAGACAATAATGTTCCTTTTGTTAAAACAATTGCACGCGTTACAAGAGATTCAAGTGGCACTATGGCTGAATATAAATTACCTATTGAAATGCCTGCATTGTTGGGAGCTGGTTCTGAATTTATACCTAAAACAGATATTCCTCGATTTAATAATGAAGTTTTAAAATTAGATGATTTCACAGCAGACAGCACTTTTGTAGGTTATATATATGGTGGTATAAGCAGCACAGCAGCCAATATCTTTTTCACGAATACAGGAACTCAGAGTAGTGCAAATAGCCAAATATTTAAAGTGTATGTTATAAAAAATTCAACAACAGAGATTCACGACTTGAACAAGCAAAGTATTGGAACACTTAAAGTTCAAGTGTTTCCAAATCCTAATGATGGAAATTTTATAGTTAAATTCAATTTAAGCAAAATTGCAGAAACAAAAATTTCTATACATAGTGTTGACGGTAAAACAATAGAAGAAAGAGTTTTAACCCATTTAGTTTTAGGCGAAAATACATTTCAGCGTAAAATTAAAAACCTTGACCTTGGAGGGACATACATTTTGACAATTGAAACACCTTATGAAAAGGCGACACAAAAAATAATTATTCAATAATAAAAATGAACGCAGAACAAATCATCAAAGAAAAAAAAGGCACAATCGTAGATGTACGAACACCAGGTGAATTTATGGGAGGAAATGTAGAAGGTTCGATCAATATTCCTTTGCAAGAAATTCAGCAAAGAATGGATGAACTTAAAAACTTTAAACAACCCTTGGTGTTATGTTGCGCAAGTGGAAACCGAAGCGGTATGGCAACTCAATTCTTAACTCAACAAGGTATTGAATGTTGTAATGGAGGCTCTTGGTTAGACGTTAATTATTTTCAATCTCAAACAGTTTAAGTAATGATAAATACAATAAAAAATTTACTTGGCTTTAGTCCAAAAGTGGACTATGCAGAGTTGGTTAAACAAGGAGCAATAATCTTAGATGTTCGCAGTAAAGGCGAATACCAAGGCGGTCACATCAAAGGTTCTATCAATATTTCGGTAGGTACTTTGAGCAGCAACTTAAACAAGCTGAAAAAAGATAAACCGATTATTACGTGTTGTGCAAGTGGAATGCGCAGTGCAAGTGCAAAAAGTATTTTAAAATCAAATGGCTTTACTGAAGTCCACAACGGTGGCGGATGGAGCAGTTTACAAAACAAAATAAACGAATCATAAAAACTAAGCAATATGAGCTTCATCGGACTTGATAAAAAGAAAACTGAAAAGTTAGCAGTTAAATTAAATAATTTGTTGGCGGACTATATGATTTTCTACCAAAACACAAGAGGTTTACATTGGAACATCAAAGGTGAAAAGTTTTTTGAATTGCATTTAAAGTTTGAAGAACTCTACACGAATCTTCTTTTAAAAGTAGATGAAGTAGCTGAACGGATTTTGACACTTGGCGCAACCCCACTTCATACTTTTGATGATTACCAAAATAGCGCACAAATTAAAAGCATTAAAAATGTTTCTGACGGAAAACAAGGTGTACAAACCATTTTAGAAGCATTTGAAATTATCATTGTAAAACAAAGAGAACTTTTAAATCTTTCAGCGGATGCAAGTGATGAAGGAACGAACGCACTTATGAGTGATTATATTAGAGAGCAGGAAAAATTAGTTTGGATGTATTCATCATACTTAAACAAATAAAAAATGAAAGAAAGGATTTTAACAAACTGGACATTTACGAGAGCATTATATCTTGTAATGGGAATTGCTGTAATCGTTCAATCAGTTATAAACCAACAATGGTTCGGAGTTGCCTTTGGCGGTTACTTTGCTTCAATGGGTTTGTTTGCTTTTGGTTGTGCAGCAGGAAATTGTTACAGTGGAAATTGTGCTATAGAACCGCAGCAAAAATCAAATACTACAATTGAAGATGTAGAATTTGAAGAAGTAAAAACGAAATAATATGGCAACACCATTTTCAGAAATCATCAATAGTGAAACCCCTGCACTTGTAGGTTTTTGTGCTGACTGGTGTGCCCCATGCAGAAAAATGAAACCTTACTTAGATTAAATTTCAAAAGATATGGCTAATAACGTTGTAGTCATCCGCATCAACGCAGACAACAATCAAGTCTTTGCAAAGAATTAAAAATTGATGCACTACCTGTTCTGAAACTTTACAAAAACAAAACCCTGACTTGGACAAATACTGGTTTCATTGACAAAGCTGGAGTCGTAAAACAACTTCAATAAAAAGAGTGACCGTTGAAGTTAACTTTGTGCCACGAATGCCCACGCTTTCTGTGGCACATTTGTTTTTTAAGCCAATACACAAATCATCGCTAAAAAAATCAAAAGGGGCACCGAGCCAACGCACAGGCCAAACCAAAGACGGTGCAAACTTGACATAACATAGACCGAAGAGAACCACTTCTAGTAACACATGGAAAATTCAAAAAGCACATTTAAGTTCGTATAAAACATTTTAGTAGTTTTGAGCTTCATGGTTTCGTAGAAGTTTTTTAGGTTGAAATACTTTTGGCGTCTGCCATCGGAACGTTTGCAAGAATTGTATAGTCGACCGTTTAAAAACCATAGTAATGCCTATATGACAAAGACAGAAATAGCTAAAGCATTCTCAAACGGAGAATTTGAAAAGACTTATAAGTTCATTTCAGACAACGCAGAATGGATTGTAATTGAACAAGACAGGTTTATAGGTAAAAAAGCAATTCTTGACAACTGTGAACAAGTTGGCAATTACTTTAAATCTGTAACTACGAACTTTAAAACATTAAACATCATTGCTGAAGGGAATAAAGTTGTAATTAATGGAACAGCAGAATTTTTAAGAGATAACAAACATGTTTCTTTTGTTTCGGCATGTGACGTTTATGAATTTAATGAAAAAAGTGAAATTCAAAAAATTACTTCTTATTGCATTCAATCAAAATAACCTAAAACAGCATGGAACATAAGGAAAATGAAACGGACACAATTATTCTAAAATCAGGAGAAGGAAGAGTCTATAACTGCGGGACAATGACAGCCGTTTTTAAGGCAGATGAAAATGAAACATCAGACAAATATAGCATTTCCGAATGGTGGCTTGAACCAAACTCTGATGGACCAGGTGCTCACCAACACGAAGCTAATGACGAAGTGTTTTATGGTATTGAAGGCACAACGTCAATCCTTGTTGGCGACAAATGGGTAGAAGTTGGAAAAGGAACTTTTTTAAGAATCCCTGCAAAGACAATCCACGACTTTGCAAACAGGACAAGTCAAAAATCAGGATTTCTTAACTTTTTTATTCCGGGTGGTTTTGAGAGAAATATGCCTTCAATTGTGAAATGGTTTGAGGACAACTAAAATGCTATTCACCTGCATAAACAATTCCTGATTTTCAAATTTACTAAGCTGCCGCACGAGTGGCTGAGCCAAGCACCTTGTGCAGGCGAAGACACGGCCCGGAGGGCGTGCCCAAAGAATTTAATTTACCGAAATTTCATCAATAAAAATAAATGCTTCTCCGCCTGCTCCTTGGTGCCAATTGGGCAAGGTGCCAAAGTTCTTGGCTTTGATTCGAATGTAACGCATGGGCGTTTCTAGTATTTGCGGAAGTGGCTCTGTTAATTGATTGTGCATGATGACTTTTTCAGCGTTGAAAGGTCTATTTTGTATAGTATAATCATCGGCGGGAATGGTATTTTCGATTGTTCCGTAAAAAGTAAAGTTTATGTTGTCTGTTGAATATTCTACGATAACTTCTTTGGGAAAAATAATCCAGCTGCGGGTATCTTGTAGAAATGAAGTTGAGATACTGCTTACGCTTTTTGTTTCTTTTAAATCGACTATGCACTCAAAGTCCTGCCCTTGGTAGCCTTGCCAGCCTCCTTTGCGCCAATCTAAATCTCCATATAATCCATCTATTATTCCGCTTTCTCCTCCTGCTGAATATTGCGGGTTGTATTTCGAATTGATTTCGATGGTGTAATTGTGCGGTATCTTATAGAATCGTGCAGTTGAAACAGGACTCACGATTTCGCCGCTATTTCCATCAAATGACGCAAAACTCAAGGTACAAGAATTCCGAATCACAATACCTTCGGGGCCTGTTAATCCAGTAATGGCAATAGTTCCATAAGAATTCTTTAAGCCAGAACGAGGAAAAATAGGGTCTTTCACGCTTGGTGTTCGTCCATCTGTGGTATAACGAACTACTTCCAAGCGGCTCTCGTTGGAGAGTTCCACAAGAAAGCTGTCGCGAAATGTCATTGGAGCGCGGAGCAAGACGGGTGCCGCAAGGATTTGCCTTCCTGGAAGGGAATGAAAATTAGGCTCCACAGGCATTAAGGCCTTTTCAGAACGCTCGATAGAGAGGGTTTTTCCTGCAACAATATCGCCATGGTCGAGAATAAAACGGGAACTTCTATTTACAGATTTTGCACAAGGACCGTTGCTGGTGGTTTTAATGGTAAATGTGCGGCCTCCGTATGGAGTAATGCGGATTTCGTCGAACAAAGGATTGCCCACTGTGTATTCGGGCCTTCCAGGACAAAACGGGTAAAGACCCATGGCTGAAAACACATACCAGGCGCTCATTTGTCCGCAGTCTTCGTTGCCCGAAAGGCCATCGGGAGCATTTTGATAGAGCTCATTGAGGATTTTCCGAACGTATTGCTGCCCCAGTTGTGGCTGCCCCAATTCGGTAAACATCCAAGCCATATGGTGAGATGGCTCGTTGCCATGGGCGTATTGACCAATCAATCCCGTTATATCAACTTGTTCGCGGCCGGTGGTTTTAGAGTCGACTCTGAATGCAGCGTTGAGTTTCGTAAGCAATAGGTTGGTGCTGCTGTACATGTTGGCAAGTCCTTTTACATCATGAGGCACAAAAAAGCTATACTGCCAACTGTTGGCTTCCGTATAATTGTTGTTCACTTCGAACGGATCGAAGGGATTGAGCCAAGCGCCATTCTTTTTGGGGCGCATAAAGCCAGTATTAGTGCCTCCAGTTTGATCGAATAGGTGTTTCCAACCCTGCGAACGTAGGTAATACTTTGATGAAACCCCTGTATCGCCCAATGCTTCAGCGAAACGGGCAATGCACCAATCGTCGTAGGAATACTCAAGGGTTTTCGAAACACTTTCTGGCTCATCGTCGATGGTGAGATGCCCTTTTTGCATGTAAGCAGTCAAGCCGAGATGCTTCCAAGTGGCACTTTTCTGCATGGCTTCTAAAGCCAATGTAGAATCGAAATCGTGAATGCCTTTGGCCCATGAATCAGCTATTACACTCACGCTGTGGTAACCAATCATGCAATCGGTTTCGTTGGCTGCAAGTTCCCAAACTGGCAAGCGGCCGCCTTGTTGGTACATCAATAGGAATGTTTTTATAAAATCTGCCTGCCGTTGTGGAAACAAAATGGCATACAAGGGATGCGCTGCCCTGAAAGTGTCCCAAAGTGAAAAAACGGAGTAAATTGGATGTTCGGCATGGTGAATTTTTTTATCCATTCCACGGTATTGTCCATCTGCATCGTTCACCATGTTGGGTTGTATCATGGTATGGTATAATGCAGAATAAAAAATGGTTTGTTGGTCAGCAGTTCCTCCTTTAATTTGAATGGAATTCAATTCTCGGTTCCAGATTTCAATGGCTCCCTTTTTTGCAAAATCGAAATTCTTATTATATGTTTCTGCTTTTCTATTCTGTTCAGCGCCATCCATAGAAGTAAAAGATAATCCAACTTTTACTTCGAGCGTATTTGTAGGTAGATTTTCAAATTTTATCAAGGCATTTCGCGTCCATTGAGCCAGGCTGTCGTGGTTGGCAATACTTTTAAATGGCTCTGAAAATTCAATATCAAAATACACATGTTGTTCTTTTGCCCAAGCTGAACTGATGCGGTAACCTCGGATGTGTTTATCGTCAACTTTCTCAATATAACCTTTGGTAAGATGGTCGCGGTGTTCCAAGTCAATTACTATGGCTCCAGAATTTTTGGGAAAGGTGTATTTGTGAAAACCTACACGCTGACTTGCGGTGAGTTCCACTTTTATTTGATGTTTATCTAAAAACAATTCATACCAGCCAGCACCTGCTTTTTCTTTTGCGTGCGAGAATTTAGAAGCGTAATCTTTTGGATTAGTGGAAGCCTTTTCCAGTGGCATTGGCATGAGTAAAATATCTCCATAATCAGAAACACCGGTACCGCTGAGGTGAGTATGAGAAAAACCGTAAATAACAGAATCGCTGTAATGGTAACCGCTACAGCCATCCCAAGATCCGTCAATTCGCGTATCTGGACTTAATTGCACCATTCCAAATGGCGTAGTTGCACCCGGAAAAGTATGACCATGACCGCCGGTTCCAATAAATGGATTAACAAGAAGGGCAGGAGCTTTTTGGGCAATGCACAAAAGGGGAAATAAAAACAGAATAAGGAAGCGCATCGGCAATAAATTGAAAGTCAAAAGATAGTTATTTTAGATATTCTCACACGTATACGTAAATGTGTGATATTGAATTTAAATGATTTAAGTAGAAGTAATTTAATACCAACATTTTTTACATTTGATAAAGAGTATAAATATCATTCAACAATTTAAATTTTAAAATATGCATCCAATTTTAAGAAATGTAATTGCAGTAATAGCAGGTGTTTTAATCGGTTGTGCATTAAACATGGGAATTATTATGATAAGTGGTTCATTAATACCTCCGCCTGAAGGAGCCGATTTAAAAACGATGGAAGGGCTAAAAGCAGCCATGCATTTAATGCAACCTAAGCATTTTTTAATGCCATTTTTAGCGCATGCATTGGGAACTTTTGTTGCAGCTTTTATTACTTGTTTAATTGTGAAAAGTAACCAAATGAAATTTGCTTTGGGAATTGGTATTTGGTTTATGATTGTTGGAATATTGAATATAGTAATGTTGCCTTCTCCGCTATGGTTTGCGATTGTAGATTTGGTTTTTGCGTATATTCCGATGGGGTATTTAGGAGCTAAGTTAGTTCTGAGGAATAAAGAGAAATTCTAAAATATCTCCGAGGACTATAGTATTTTGTATTTGTTAAGCGTTTTAATTCCAAGTAATTTCATTTTTTAATTCTTGAAATATGAGAAACGCGGTTCAAATTTCTTTGATTTTTGTTTTGTTAGTGAATCTTTGTTACGGGCAAACCATAGAAAAAAATATTACTTGGTTTCACACCTTAAGAGAAGTCTCCATTTCTCCAAATGTACGCCCAGATACAGTTTCAGGTTCGTCTGAATGGATGATTTTTGATTTTGCTTTTTGTGAAAAAGGAATTTTACTGCTTACCTACACCAAAAATGAAAAAAAATGTTCTTTGCAGTTATTGAAAGATAACAATGAATTGGAAGTAATAAGCAATGAAATTAAAGAGCCTTTGGCATTTTATGAGGCTGCGCAGAAAAGCATTTTTTTAGAAACGAAAGAGGAGGTTCTGGAAGTTTCATTTATCGGAAACGCTATTGAATTGGTTCCTTTTAAGGAAGAATTGTTTTATGGTACAGTACGACCAATAAAAGGAATAAATTCTTGTGCTTATTATATGAATAATTGGAGTCCGAATACGCCTGAATTTAGTTATTTACGTATTGATAGGAATACCAAAGAAATTGATACAATCGAAAATATTAGGAATCAATATTTATATGAGCAGTATTATTCAGAATATAAATTCCTTTCGTTTAAAGACCGTTGCGAGATAAACCGACTTGCTCAGGCAACAGGAGAAAACAAATATGATTTAGCAGTAAAATTTACTGGATTTACACATTCATTTTGGTGGAAACCATTGTATTCGCCAATGTTTATGCGGAAAGATACCGCGTTAGTTTTTGACCATTATCAACACCAAATTCAAAAATATACTTGTAGCAATGCAACCATTAAAAGTCAGGAATTTGATTTTCACCAAAAAAAAGAATACAAACAAACATTGCTGCAGGATTATTTTGATGAATCCCTATTTGCATTGTTTCTTAAAAATGGAAAAACCACGCTTTCTAAGGTAAATACTGAAAGCGGAGATTTAACTCAATCTTATGTTTTGTTTTATAAATATGTAAACAAAGTGAAGGTTAAAAATGGAGTTGCTTATTATTTGTATCGTCCATATGAGTCTTCTCAGAATACATTTTTGTATGCTGAGGTGTTGAGGTGAATTTTTACCATTAAGAAATTAAGAATAGCTTAATAATTTTAATTCCTTAATAGTTTTATTTTTTTACCATTAAGAAATTAAGAATAGCTTAATAACCTTAATTCCTTCATGTTTTAGTTTTTTTACCTTTAAGAAATTAAGAATAGTTAAAAATCTTAATGGTCTATTTTATCGAATTGTGAAGTAAAATTAATGTTGTACCCATTAATAAAAAAGCCCTTCAGTATTCCTGAAAGGCTTATCAATGTTGAGTGATCCCGATTGGATTCGAACCAATGACCCACAGCTTAGAAGGCTGTTGCTCTATCCAACTGAGCTACGAGACCT
>Ga0247837_1009981_pt1 | contig 11092 bp, 8 predicted proteins | sample LaCtaG_2_FD_187115 | JGI IMG/M metagenome (GOLD analysis project Ga0247837, IMG submission 187115) | Freshwater microbial communities from meromictic Lake La Cruz, Castile-La Mancha, Spain - LaCruzMarch2015_14.5m | ecosystem: Environmental > Aquatic > Freshwater > Lake | place: Spain: Castile-La... | reverse complement strand
GGCCATTTGCGAATTGCTCAGTGTCGTAACCGCCGATTGTGAGCATTGACCCTTCCTTAGTAGCCCCTGAAGCATCGAATCCGTTATCTGTCAAAAAGACTGAAAACACTCTCTGCGAAATCACTCCTGTGGCTAATAAAGTGTCCATCACAGTTGCGTAGTCGTCTGAAAACGATTTGAACCCCAGACCCTGTGTAGGAGTTACCATTATCCCGTCCGCTTTCATATTTTCGAAGTCTGCAGACTCATTAACGAGTATGAAGGGTTGTCCTGCGGCCTTCAGGGGTGGATCTCCAATGAGTACGTCGTCTGCACTGATAAAGCCTGCGCAGTAGCCTTTGCCATACTGCAGCTCTCGATGCTTCGTCTCATTGATGTAGGTGGACGAGAGAGTCGAGTCAAAGGTGTGGTTTGAACTGCAGGATGTGCACGTCTTATCCGCTACCCACATCCATGATGATCCAGTGTCAAAGAGCATTTCGAAGTCTTGGGGAGGAGTGCCGATTTGCAGCAGTCCGTAGTACTGCATCTGCACTAAAGTGTACATTCATGAAGTTGGACAGGGTGACTGAGGAGGACTGAAGGAAGAGGCCAGGGTGGGTGTTGCGGGGGAAGGGCAGGTCGGAGAGGGAGTGGTGCTTGCGCAGAGGCATAGTCAGGTAGCCGAGGACTACGGGCAGCAGAAGGACTAGTGCCTTCATATTATTCCGGCTAACCGGTGAACCGGAGCCACTGTGGAGAAACTTAGCCATTTCGAAAAGACTGAGGGACTCAGTGGTTTTCAGGGTATGACTGTTGAGTACTCTCAATTATTTGACAACATCACTGGAAATGGAGCCTCTATCACTTCGACTTCTGGGTATACAGGGAGACAATGCGGAAGTGAGTGTTATTCCCGACTCCACAGTGGCAGACGCCAAGACACAAATAGCCTCCGCGAAGCGACTTTCTCCCTCCAGTCTGAGCATCCTACTAAGAGGTACAGCTATGTAGGAGTGTTTCTACCTGATTCCCTGCCTTTGTATAATATCGCCAAGGCTGCAAGTGACCCTCTACACTGGGTCTCCTTCCGCAGAACTCTCATATACGAATCCCCAATCAACACCCCTTCTACTCCTTCTTGGGAGGCTTTCCAGGAGCAAATGAAGCTCTTCAGTGGGCCGCAAATGACCAGTTTCACGCTAAATCCCCACCAATTCAAGACGATGCTGCAGCCAGGCAGTCACTTAAACGACCTTTCCGAAGAGCAACAACTAGTGAAAACACTGCTCACTGCAGACCCTCAAGTCAGCAAAAGCATCACCAACCTGCTGGATTCGCAGGGAGCGGGGCAGCCGGTGTCCTTCTTTCAAGTCTTTGGAAGCGAGCAGACAGCCGCAGAAGTGCAGGCTGCAATGACGGAGTACGCTATGAAATTGTCCGAACTGCAGAGTATGGGGTTCACTGATATGGTGAAGAATAAGGTAGCTTTGGCGACATCACAGGGAGATCTGGAAGGGGCTATTAGGATACTAACAGGGGATGTGTAGACCAAACAGTGTTTTTCTGTGCAGTATTTGGAGGACTTTGGGCTGCTTTCTACTAGTGTCCTCAGTCTGTCTCCTCTAGTTCCTACTAAGACTTAGTAATGGCGCTTCTGGAAGTGCAACTCAAAGGAATCCTGGGAAACGACGCAGTCCTGAGTCTCTCTGCGAACTCCACAGTGCAGGAACTCAAACACCGCCTAGCAGCAGACAAAGGCCTGTCCGCCCCTGACCTTTGCCTCATATTCAAAGGTACAGCTAGACAGGCACCTTCCTGCCCGACTCTATGCGTCTGGACCACATCCCCTGGTCCTCCCGCCACCCGATCCACTGGGTGAAGTTCCGCAGAACCCAGCACTTGCCTGACTTCCAAGCTGTTCCATTGGCTGCGCCCCTAGTCCCTGTAGTCCCTGTAGTCCCTGCCGAAGAAGCCATTGTCCCCGCAATGCCAGCAGATGCGGCGCTGTCTGTTATGCAGATGGGATTTCAGATGTATGGCTTCTCGCCTGAACAGTCCACTTCACTAGCAGCGGTGCAAGCCCAGGCTTATGCCAATCCTGCGGTAAACGCAGCGATGACCCAATTTATGGACCAGCCGGCCTATGCACAGATGGTAGGAGCGTACATGCAGAGCAATCCCAATCTGCAAGCTTTCGCTGGACTGTATCAAAACCCGGAAACCAGCAAAATGTGTATGGACCTAGCGAAGTCGTATATGCAGTCCTTGGTCCAGCCGGGCAGTGCGGGAGACTACCAGGGACAGATGCAGCAGTTGCAGATGCAGGGGTATGGCAACGTGCCTGCGAATCAAGCTGCTTTGAAGGCTGCGAAGGGAGACATTCAGATGGCTATTCAAATGCTGTCAAAAGACTCTAATTCGTAGTTGGACTGTTCGTAGTTGTCTAATAATTCGAGTGTACAGGCTTGTGTGGCTTTTATAGATTTAAATCTGTAGGAAGTAGTACTGCGACTCATAGGAACCAGGACATACGCCGATCTTCCAATACACACTGCAGTTCCTACCCAAATCCCTCAATACAGTACAAGCATTGAGGCATTCCTATACCTAAAGTCCCAGTTTAGATTTCATCAAAGAGGTCCACCAGCTCCTGCACCCTGTCATGGTACTCTCCCGGGGTCTCCTTTGCCAGCTTTTCCTGCTTCCCAGTCTCCACTTCCTTGGGCTCTGGCACACTTTCCCCGTGTGGGTTTTTCTTCGTGTGTCTCGTCAGACTGTCTTTAGTGGCGTAGGCCTTTCCGCAGCCGGAGTAGGAACAGCGGAAGACCTTGTCTCCGTTGCCTGTGCAGAGGGCTGCATGTGCGTCTCTGCGGTACTTCGTCGAGTACGTTTTTGCGCAAACTGCACATTGAAACCTCAAATTGGTGTTAATTTCCTCTGTTTTGGGCTTCTTTACCGGCTCTGGCTCCCCGCCTTCGACCTTTATGATTGAATTCAGCAGTATTGCGTAGCTCTTCAGATGTCCTTGATTCCGCTGGTGAACCTTCAACTCGTCCAAAACGTCGAAGGTCAGTTCACACCTAGCCTCCTGACACTTGAACATAGGCGCCCCTTCCCTGTGGTGGCGTCTACGCATGTGCTCCACCACTCTGCACTTCTTCCTGTAGTGTTTGCCGCAGTTGGGAACGGGACAGTAGAACAGGTCTGTAGTTGCAGGAGTACTGGTGTGGGTGTGAGACTGAGGAGTGGAGACTGGACAGGGTTCTTGGACGGCTGTGGCTAGCACTGCATCGAAGTCAGGTTTGTTTGCAGTGGGTTCAGACTTTAGGAAGGGGAAGTCGGAAATAAGCTGCTGAATTGCGAGTTTTTCCTGCGAAGGACTAGAAGCTGTAGTAGCTGGACGGGCTTTGCTGACGGTCGGTAGCTTCAAGAGCTGCTGCTGAGGCGGCTTCTTGCTCTTGGCAGGAGACTGCAGGCCTGGCTTATTGGTATTGTCCTCTGCTTGCTTAGATGCAGTTTCCGGGTCGCTGGGCAGAGCAGCGCATAACTTAGCAGCCGAGGGAACTTCCGGATGTCGGAGCAGTCTGGGCGCACTGTGTTGCTTTGTCATGGGAAACTCCACATAGTGCAGCGGCTGCACCGGGCCTTGTCTCAAACTAGTGGGATTAGTGGTCCTTAGCGAACTTCCCACATACCCCATCGCCTGCCCTCTATACACCGCAGCATTCACCCCAGTCCAAGTCGGTCCTACCGCCAATTCAGCGTACTGCCCAGCCACTGGGAACCGCGGTTCCCGCACGTAGCCAAGCGGCTGTCTGTGTTTGCATTCAAACCACTCCGTTTCGTCCAGGCAGAGACAGGCTGCAGGAGAGTTGGAGCGTTGAGGTGATAGGTTCATATTATAGAGCGCCGGGGCTAGTTGGCAGACTGGGTAGGCTGTAGGGACGGAGGGTAGGGGCATGGAACTGGTTAGAGGATGAGGGGGGCTCCATTTTTCCCCGCTCCTTGGCTGGGCGCGCCTTTCTAATCTATGGGCGACCTTGCCAAAGTCTTTTTCCAGACCCACCTCCCCGGCTTCTACCGCCAACACGTCCAAGAAGCCTGCCGCCAAACCACCAGTCCTGCACTCCCCACTGTGCTGCCAGTCCTAGACTCTTTCCTGCAGCTAGTCCGCCTCAACGACTTAGACCTGTCTCTCACCCTGCACGCTGTGCTCAAAGACTGCCTTTCCATCTCCAGGCCGGACAGGACGGAAACGCTCAAACTGCAAAGCTTGCTGCATGCCTTGCTCTATGCGACTCCAAGATATAGGACCAAGCGGCGATTTATGCAGAAGACGCAGTCAGTGTTGAGTCAGCTCCGGGCGCAGTTGGCAGCTGGGGGCGAACTAGGAGAGTTCAGAGACTTCTTCATGCTGACCATTGTGCCTCGGATTAGGACGGATAGGGAAGCGGTGGAAACACTTGCGGAGGCGCTGGAGTTGGCAGATGAGGTGGAGGGACTGTTTCAGCCCTGTGTACTCAAGCGAGCTCCGGGGAGTCCTACCACCAACCCTGCTAAGAAGATAAAGGAGGAAAGTCCACAGCAGAGGGCGGAAACGCTGCACTTGGACAGTCTCGTGAGAAACACTCGCCGGAACCTACAGCACGACTCGCGGCGAGAAGTTTCCGTCAAAATGGCGCTCCCGCGAGTCCAATTGACTCCCGAACACGAAGAAAGCCGCATCTCAGACTCAGCCCGCGCACTCAAAGAAGTGACCAAGCAGTTTTTCTACGAAAAGAAGAAGTTGTCAGTGAAGCGGGAAGACGAAAGCGACTTTGTCGCGCCTAAAGTCTTAGTGACGGACACACCCAAGAAGGAAGATAGTGTGCGCGGCCGTCACGTCCCAGCCTTCCGCAACATCTTCAGCTAGTGTCGGTCCTAAGAAAGAATCTTATCGAACCTGAACCTGTTTTCCCTCTCAAACAGCGCCACTTTCCACTTGGCAGGCAGAAACTCCAGCAGCCACCGCACAAAGGTCTTGGTAGTGACTGTAGGCAGCGCCTCCTGGTCCTCCGTTTCCTCCCGCATCGACCCTTCGTACCCCAGACTCAGCCGCACGTTGATGTAGGCCTCCACGTAGGTAGAAATCGCTTCACAGATCAGGAAGTACAGGAACAGGAAAAAGAAAATCGTGAAGAAGAGAATGCCCCAACTGCTGCTCAAGTCCATCATAGTGTCGGTATCGCCGGAGCCTATGTAGAACAGCAAATTGCTCACAATTGCGGACTGAATGGTGTGGTATTGATACATGTAGGGACCCCAGATGCTCATAGTCAGGATGGAAATGCCGATTAGCAGAGGGCCGAAGACTGCTACGAAGGTCATGTAGCCGGGGACTGCTGTTTGCATGGTTAGGAGGATGATGTTGATGGCGGGGACGATGCGCATGAAGATCACGATGCGGAGGATGATTAGGAACAGGGCGATTATGTTGAACTGCAGCATTGAAAAGAAAGCATCACTATACTCCCCCATCCCCCTAAACTCGTTCTTTTTCAGTATTTCCTCCGTATCCGCATCCAGCATGTACGACATCCCAAAAGCCGCGAAAATGGAGGCTATCATGACCAAGTCCATAAGTCCTTGGAAGGAAAAGATGTGCTGGATGTTGGGCTTGTTGTCCTGTCCCACCACTACTTCGAATACGAACATGTATAAGATGTAGAAGCTGAAAATGATGCGGAAAATGTCAGCGACTTGCAGGTTTTTGTCTTTTTCCGTGAGGAATATATTGGGTTGGAACACTTTTATGATGATATTATTGGGGTACACCGCTCCCGCAGGGGAAAACTCCACCACCAGGTCCATAGTCGCCCAAATGGCCAGAGACGGACAATATATCGAAGCCGATATGAACACTGCTCTCGTAGCATGCGACACAAATCCATTATAGAGTAAATAGCGAACGTGAGCTTGAAACTCATCAGCCGTCATCTTCATGTTGGGGAAAACTATCGAATACCCGCTTCCGTCGTAAGAACTGAACTCTCCTTGGTAGGTGGAAGTGATGTTGTTTTCACTGCTAGAGCGGTATTTCCGCCAACTGTCGTCCTTAATGGTCCACTCAAAGTCGGTGCTGACAGTAGTGATGTCCTGAGTGTCGCGAGTGGAGGAAGTGTAAGTCTCATAGGAGCAGTTTCTGGCCTGGGGCAGGTCCTTCACATGGTTGCATTCCTTCACCTGTGCATTCAAGGCGCGGATCATGAGTCCGCCTACAAAGATGTACTGGTCAGGCAGCTTGGCTCTGTCCTCGTCTGGATTCCGGTACAGAGCTGTGGGCATCACGTAGTACATAAACACCAAGCAGTCATTTAAGGTCCGGATACCCTCGAAGTTCTTCCTCGGCTCGAAGTCCTTATTGAAGGCCATCGACACTCCATGGTGGATATCATAGGCGTCCTTCAAAACCGCCCTGCCTGCGTAGATGTAGGCTGTGAGGATGAGGAGCAGGAGTAGAAAGGTGATGGTGCAGCAGTGAGTGTCTTTGTGTTGGGGGCCGACTGCGATTTTGGCGGAAGTAGTGCGCGGCGGTAGCATTGTTTTCAGTCCCTTGTAAGGCTGCATTGCGCTTTGCAGCAGGTCTGCATCGCCTGCAACCATTTTCTGCGTTTTCACTTTTTTGGTGTTTTTCTGCTGCTTCGTGCTTTCGGTGAGGTTGTTGATAGTGATTTGCACCTTCTGAGGGTCCAGACCCAGTCCCAACCCCACTCCGTGCAGCCATATATCCGGCTGAAAGCCCTGGTCAATGAGCAGTTTCTCTATGACTTGAGTCGGCGGACAGTCGAAGGGCTGCATTGTAGCCGTCCTCAGATGCTTCAAGTCCAAGTTCGGAATGCTCCACAGTCCCCTCAGCTCTTCCAGCAGTCGTCCAAAAGTAGTGTTCTTGCCGATGCGGTAGGTAGCTTCGTAGACCTCGTAGCTGCCTTCGTTTTTGGAGGAAGCGGCACTGGTCATGTAGCGGACTCGGATGGTGTGGATTTGCATGGAAGTGGTGGCTACGTCTGCGACCATCATTTCGGGGCCCTTCACTGCGCGGTGCTGGGCCAAGCGCTCTTGCAGCATTTTGAGCAGTTCGTCCTTTATCATGTCTTCCTGTTGCTGCTTCTCCTTGTGCTCAATTGCGACTTCTTCCTTCTCCTCAGAGGGCGGGCCTTCGTCCTTCATGAGAGTGCTTTGTTCCTTCAGACGAGAGTTGATTTCGTTCTGGAGATGAGAGGTGCGCTGGACGAGGCGGTCGAATTGCTCCTGCAGCATTACCTTTTCGTCCTTCAGTTGAGAGATGTGGGCCATCACTTTGGCTATGCGGGTCTCTTGCTGCTCGAAATCGTCTTCTTTGGGCTCTTTCGGACGGCGGGGGCCTTTGGACATTAGCGTTATTATGGGAAGTGGTGGGTTTCCTGGGATAAGCCTAATTACTAGAGATTAAGCGCCTTTGAGGCGGCTTCCTCGTAGTTCCCCATAGTCACTCCCGCTGCTCCCAGCGCCCGAATTGCCTTCCGCAGGATAAGTTCTACCTCGTCAGCTCTGTCCTTGAACTTGGTTTTCAGCAGGACCACTACACAGATAGTCACCCACTGGTCCTCTGTGAGGGCAGAGGGACAGGAGGAGTGCAGCTCAGGGAAGGCAGAGGCAGGCCAGATTCCGGAAGCTGCCTGCTTGGTGATAATAGTCATGAAAGAGCTGGAGGAGAGGGATGAGGGGCTAGGAACAGGAGGGGCACTAAAAGGTTGCTTGGGTGGTGCGGGCATTGCAGTCTGACTCGAACAGCCGAAGGATCCAAAGTCTTCAAGAAGGTCAAACTTTGGAGAAGCCATGCCCTGATGTCCAGATTGTGCCATCATTTGAAAGGGAGAACCACAACTTGGGGGAGGTGCACTACATGGCATAGGACTTCCCATCGGCATTGCCCCCATGCATGGCATTCCCCCCATGGGTGGCATTCCCCCCATACCGGGCGGCATACCGGGCTTCATCATGGATGGCGGTCCCCCTATACCTGGCTGCATCATGGAAAATTGCTGCATCATGGGTGGCGGCATGGGTGGCTGCATATATTGCTGCATCATGGGTGGCGGCATATATCGCGGCATCATGAGTGGCATTGCCTGATATTGCGGCATCATGGGTGGCCTCGAAGGAAAATACGATGGACCCTGCCACGGAGCAGGGGAATACATTGGTACATTTTGTACCATTGGAAGCTTAGGTCCCGTCTGAATCTCTACACTTGTCAATTTGCCTTCAATTGGTTCTTCGCTCTCGCTAACACAGATATAGGAGGTGTGTCCACTCGGTACTCCATACTGCTTGGACAGCTCTTTAATACGGCTCAGTACCTGGGCATTCCCTTCCTGTCTGTGCTTCAAATCCAACCCTTTAATAGCCCACTTTGCCCAGAGTTTATGAATACTATCTCCAGGCTCAAATGCAGAAGTCAGCTCCACGTCCATTTCTATGTCTGCTTTATTGTCAGTTTTTATAGCCTTTACTCTCACATTTCCGAGAGCAGGCGGTTCCTTTCCGAAGTTCACAAACACAGTGAAGAGTTCTCCCAGGAAGCAGTCCTGTAGGAGGGAATTGGCAGGGTGCTGTTCATACTGCTGAACAGGCCACTCCACTGCTATATTGGCTATTGCGGGGACCATGGCTTGCTTCAGAACTGATACTACGCTTTTGCCGATGGTACTTGGGTTGTCGATAAAGACGAAAGTGCCCTTCGCCACTTTCGCAATTTCAGTGATTAGCCAGCCATCCATTGAATTCCGATCAGTGCCAATACCGAAGGAATACACCCTCGTAGCTTTCGAGTACCCTTCCACATATTTCACCAATTCATTATGATTCGAGTCTCCTCCGTCCGTCAATAAGTATAAAGACCTGGGGTAGGCCGGGTCTGAAGGACGGTCATATATCCCTTTGAGAGTATTGAGTATCTCCGTTCCACCGAAATCCGCTGCAAATCGGCTGATTTCCCTTACTGCAGATTCCACAGCCTCAGCCTCACATAGGCGAGACTCAGGGAACATCCATGAATTCTGACTGCCAAAGCTGATAATGTTAAATTTACTGGTCGGCGGTAAAGACTTGAGGAATAGGATAGCGGCTTCCTTCGCCATTTCTATCCTAGGGCCACTCATCGATCCACTGCGATCTACTATGAGAATATACTCGCCTAGAGGGTCTGGAGAGCTGGAGGACTGGTCTGTTAATAGGAGTGGAGGGATGAAGCTCAGCATGCCCATGTACTCCCCTGAAACTGAGTCGAATTGGGTTTGGAGGTTTGGCTGGAAGTCTTCAGAAGTGTGAAACTCCACACAAAGGTTTCCTTTATTGGCTGCGAGGGCAGTTCCAAGCGCAATATTGGCCTTGAGTTGGTCCTCTAGGTAGATTATATCCAAGTTGTGTGAGGAGGAAGTGAGGGATAGGATAGGTGTGGACTGCTCTATTTCCATAGTAAAGCCCAGCACTTTCTTCCTACTCTCTAATGGAAGTGCTTCAAACTGAACCGCTGTCACTGCGTTTAGGCTTTCCCACTTGGGCTGCAGCCACTCTGGAAGTATAACGAGCCAGCTACTTCCTGTGCATTTCAGCGGAAACACCAGTCCCAGCTCCGTCCTTACTCCTGTCCCAGGCGCAATATTCCCCAAACTCAGTTCAATTTCCTTGTCTCCATTCACATTTCCCATGAATGCGGACATTCCCGAACTGATGCTGTCCGAGTACTGCTCCGAAGCCTCATCCTTGTCCTTCACCATGGCCTTCAGTACAGTCCCGTCATCCTTGATAATCCGTAGAGAGGACACTGTCCAGTCGATTGGCACCGGCAGCTTCAAGACGCACTCCAGAGGGTTGGGGGAGTCGTTGTGGAAGTGATGCAGGGCTGTGAGGGTGGCTAGGGATTTCTTGACCTTGCAGGAAAGCAGGAGAGACTGGAGAGGCAACGGAGGGCTGGATGGAAGTCTGGGGATTAACATTATTAGGAGACAAAATGGGAATTGTGATATGGGCGATTCTGCAAATCCGAAGTTAGGTCTAAGGGTATGAGATTTTCAGGGAAAACGAGTCAATAGCTCTCTGCTGCCTACAGCCCTGCCAATAGCCTTTAAATTCACCTGGAAGAGTCTCATATGAGAATGAAAAGAGTGACGATATTGGTCAGGTGTGGGGAGCGAGAACTGTCCCAAGAAGTCCCTCTGCACTGTCCAATGGCTATCTTCCAAGGCATTTTAGCCGCAGTACTGCAGCCCCTCCCCCCTCCCTACCATATATTAGCCCTGTACCCCACAGGTCCCCAAGAAGTCCTTACCGACGCATCAATTCAGCAAGCCTGTGAAAGCCACACTGTGTTCCTCGTTGAGTCAACAGTCCGTCCTACTAACGTCCTCAAAGTGATTTCCTACAACCTACGGATATTCGTGAAAGGTGAGCATTGGAAACGGAGATGTCGCATGCTGGCGGAAATCGTAAGTGCGATAGACAGATGAATAGAGAGGATCCAGACATCCTGTGTCTACAGGAAGTCCGGTTTAACCCCTATCGGAAGTCAAAGGTGCAGGAGTTTTTGGGTAGATATGTGAGCGGAGCGGCGCCTGGGCCGGAAATGACTCCGGGAAAGCATATGCTTGAGGACCTTTTCCAGCACCTTCCGCAGTACCGTTCGCACTATGTATGGGAGCCGGGGATGCATTATGACGACCACCAGGTTGAGGGCTTAGCGATCCTCAGCAAATTCCCAATCCGCAGCCACGCCGTAAAGCGCCTCGCCAAGCACGAAAGAGAGAATCTCTAGTTAGCTAGAGTCTTGGACCTCTCTCGAGAGGTGGAGCGCGAAGGCTGCTTGTCCCCATTCTGGACAGGAAGCTGCTCCACGTCCGTTTCGGTGGCTTCATATGTTCTACACGCACCAGTTGGCCGCAGTCCGCCGAATTCTCGTCAGCATGTCTCAACAACAAAAACGCTACAATTCCTTCTAATTAGCATTAAAACGGGACTTAATGCGAAATAATGCTCAAAGACAAGTCAAATCTTAGTCAATTCGAGAGTTGTCAGGCGGTTTTAAGTGAATTCG
>Ga0247837_1009972_pt1 | contig 11100 bp, 8 predicted proteins | sample LaCtaG_2_FD_187115 | JGI IMG/M metagenome (GOLD analysis project Ga0247837, IMG submission 187115) | Freshwater microbial communities from meromictic Lake La Cruz, Castile-La Mancha, Spain - LaCruzMarch2015_14.5m | ecosystem: Environmental > Aquatic > Freshwater > Lake | place: Spain: Castile-La... | reverse complement strand
CGATAAGGCTGCGGTTAGGTCGGAGAAAGTGCCGTTGAACGTCCCTGCAGGCAGAGTATAGTTAGCCTCCTTAGTCACATAGTACCTCGCCGTCTCTCCACTCGCACAGTTCCCAAGGTCATACCCACAGGCAGCGTTCCAGCAAGGCAAGTCGCAATTGCTGTTTTGCAGCAGTGCTACAGAGCAGCCGGGACTGCACTGGGTGCAGTCACCCTGGTCGAGGCCGCAGACTGTAGCTGCACAGTCGTAATCACACGTCCCATCCCCCAGCTTATTTCGATCGCATGTGAGTGCGCACTTAGTTGCACACTCACTTTTGCTGTCATAAGTTGCATACAGGCAGAAAGGCTCGCAGTAGTTATTGAGTAGGTCAGGGACGCAAGGAGCCGCCAGACTTGCCTGCAGCAGTACAATCACCTGGAGAATTCCTCTAAGAGATGACATTATTGACTGCAAAGGCGGCTTTCTATAGTGAAATCGGGGTAGCAGTGGCCAGTGCTATAAATCACTCTACTACTGTAATTATATAGAAATGAGTAGGCCGTCGTACTCGTCTGAAGATGACTTTATGGAAGATGCAGTGGAGTTCCTACCTTCCCACGAAGGCGACCTGATCTATCAACTAGGCGAGAAGATCCGATCTTTGGCACACAAAGTGACCTCTCTCGAGCACTACAAAGTCCTGTGTGAGCGGCGCATTGCAGAACTCAGTCCCAACCACACGCTGCCGTTAGATTTGAAAACCGCCCGCCTGCATCGCAGTGACTCCTATGGACCTACTCCGCCTGTAGAAGAGGCTAAGGCGTCTTTAGAAGGAACGGCCGGTGTCAGTGAACTTCCAGAAGTCGGAAAAGAACCTAGAGCGCTAGTGGAAGCCGGAGAACTAGCAGAACTGAAAAGGACACTCGAAGACTTGCAGCGGGCAGGAAGCCAACAGAAGAAGGACCAGGCCAAGCAAACCGCACAACTCACAGCTGACCTGGAACTGGCGAACAGACGTGCAGAGGAGGCGGAAAAGGACTGCAAAGCCGCGCTTTCCAGACTGGCTCAGTTGGAGTTGCAGGGCAAGACTGCCCCGGAAGTGTACGCCTTGGAGTCTGCGCTTTCGCAGTGCAAGGCGGAGATGTCCTCGATGCAGTCTCAGAAGGACTTCTTTCAGACTGCGTACAACACTGCCAAGCAGGAAGCAGGGGCACGTGAAGCAGCCGAGTTCCGAGCGAAGGGGGAAATCAGAGAGCTGCAGAAGGCGCTACAAGTGCTGTGGGACGGGGCAGCGTCTGCAGCGAGGAATGCACAAGCGCAAGAGGAGCAGTCCTTGGCAGAAATCAAAGCAGTTCAAAAGGGAAGAAACGAACTGCAACTTGCCCTGGAAATAGAAAGAGCGAAGGGCAAGAAGGACCTGGAGTACTGCAAAAACCTCGAATCGCAAGTGAAGAACCTGGAAATAGCGCTTGAAACAGCGAAGTCCAGTTCCAACAAGGACAAAGAGAGTATTGCTCGCTTGCAGAGTCAGGTACATACGTTGGAAACAGACCTGGCGGCTGCTCTTAGTCAAAGTGCAGCCCTGGGCACTAGGTTTACTGCGCAGCACACGGAAGGACTGATGGAGGAAGTGCAGACTCTACAGCTGCAGCAAGACCGCGCATTGGAGGAGCTCCAGGCACTGCGCCTTCAGCTCCGTACAGCTGCCGAAGACAGTTCCGATACTGAATCCCAACTCGAACGACTACGGAAAGAAGCAAATCTACGTGAGGAACAGCTGAGCACTGCCTTAGAGGACCAACGCAGGTGCAACGGCCTACTGGAGCGAATAATGCGTCTACTGCCAGGCAGTGAAAAGACCGTAGTCAGAGAACTGATCGAAGCCAGTGAAGAACTAGCAACCGCAGAGAGAGAACAAGAGCGGCTGACCAGGCGACTTAGACAGCTGGAGGGAGGCAGAGGGACCGAGCAGGCCAGTCGCGAAGTGCTGACCGCCGAGAAAGAAGTGAGTAGAGAGAGGAAGAGACTGGGAGCGCTGGAGCGGGAAGTCGAGGCCCTGCAGCTACAAAGACTGCACGGCAACCGCTCCTTTCACGCTGGCAAAACCGCGGATCCCCGCATAGTCGCCTACCCCTCAGACTCTCCGAAGCAGCGCATTGTCTCCCAGCGGTCCCCCTTCGTCCCCAAGTACCTCCCCAACTCCCTTCTATAATATGGACTTCGCTAATCAGTACACTGACTGCTACTGCGGAGCCTCTGTGCTGGGCAGTGAACTGCGCACTCACTTCGATACTTGTCCAAGTCGAGAGTCCTCGGATGTACACAATCACATTGACTCTTGGATGCGTGAACATAAGGGAACTAAAGGAGGGTACTTCTACGCTATGGAACTGCACTGGGAAGCTGACCAACTGCTCAAGCCGCCGAAATCAGTGATTCGCAGGTGTGCGAGCGAGGGATGTAGGCAGAGCAACATCATTGGAGGGAAGTATTTCGAAGAGTGCAGACATATGTATTGCAAGGAGCACCACCCTGGGAGACTCTGTCCAGTATGCCACCCGGAAGCCCAATCTCAAGTGTTCTGTAACAGCTGTTTGCAGCCGTCTGAGTCTTGGATAGTGTTGGAGTGCGGGCACACGGTGTGCCGTGCTCACATCCAGCACGACTTTCTGACGATTTTCGTGAAGACAGGACAACTGCCTTGTATGGGGCGCGGGTGCGGGCGTAATCTGCTGGAGCCGGAAATAAAGGCTGTGGTGGGCGAAGAGGAAGTGGAAAAAGCTCAATGGGCAATGATACCGCTACAGGAAGGCTGCAAGTTAGTGAGTTGTCCCACTTGCAAGTTGGATGGAGTATTGGAGCCCAGTCAAGTCGACTACTCTCTGAAAGACCTCAACTCCAAGCTCTACAGTCGACCAGCTGCTGAAGAATACTGCAAGAATCGCTCCAGATGTCCGCGCTGCAACACCACTCTATGCGCCAACTGCAAAGCATCGCCCTACCACGACGCACTGACTTGCGAGCAGTGGGCGAGTCTGGCGAACGGCACTTGTCGGTACTGCGAAGAACTGCCGCCTGTGGCTGAGGACTGTTGTGAGAAGCAGGAGTGTCAGGAAGTGCTGCAGACCTCTTGCAGGAAGGTGCTGTCCTGCGGACATCGATGCTTCGGTACTGCTGGAGAGTTCACTTGTCCGCCTTGCTTAGTTGACAAGTGCTGTCCGGATTTGAAGTCTTCCGAGAACGAGTATTGCTGTATCTGTGGCAGTGAAAAGTTGCGCAACAGGCCTGTATTGGAGTTGCAGTGTGGACACTTCGTGCACTATCGCTGTCTCAAAGACAGACTGTGGAAGCGCTGGCCCGGGGCCCGCATCACTTTCAAGTTCTGTAGGTGTCCGTTGTGTGAGGAGTGGGCGGTGCCGAAGAATAATTACGAGCTGCAGAAACAAATCGGGGACTATCAGCTAATGTTTGAACAAATCAAAAGCCGATCGCTTGAGCGCCTTCGGAACGAGCCAGAGGAAAACAAGCGCATTAACGACCCTTTAGATAAGAATTACTACAAACAACGCGATCGCTATGTGATTGACCGCTTCTGCTATTATGAGTGTTACCTGTGTCATAGTGTCTATTTCGGTGGCAAAAAGGACTGCGAAGACAACGGCGACCAACAACAAGTCCCAGAAGAACTCATCTGTCCCAACTGCACTGCCCGGAAATCCGGCCAGTTCGGCAGCAAGAATTGTTCCCTTCACAATGCGGACTTCACAGAGTACAAGTGCAAGTTCTGCTGCAGCGTTGCTTCTTTCTTCTGCTGGGGCACTACTCACTTCTGTGAAAGTTGCCACAAGAAGCATAACTCGGGGGACTATATGAATGATAAAAAGGCGCATCAGTTGCAGCAGTGTGCAGGGCCGGCCCAGTGTCCGTTGGGAATTAAGCATCCACCCAATGGGACGGAGTTCATACTGGGCTGTAGCTTGTGTCGTAGCGGCTAAAGCCCACTTTATTCCTTAGGGTTCAGTAGTATGAGTCTATGACTAGTCGATGTTTCTGCTATTAGCCTCCAGCTCTAGTCTTCTATAATATGGGAGAAGTCTCAAGCGAAGTGTATGCCTGCTACTGCGAAGCAGAAATCTCTTCCGAAGAGCTCGATTCTCACTTCAGTGTGTGTCCTCAAAGGATCAATTCTCGGCTTTATCAGATCATCACTGAACTGCTGAGCCAGCTGCAAAGTTTCCCGAAGTACACCTATTTCCTAGAGAAGGAAATGATGTGGGAGCTGAAGCGAGTGCAGGCCCAAAGAAGCAAACCTGGGAAGAAGCGAGTGATCAAGAAGTGCGGAGTTTGTGGGACATCCGAGATGACGCAAGGGCAAAGTTTGCCCTGCAACCACAGCTTCTGTAGGGAGCATGTGCCTGCAGGGCCTTGTCCGAAGTGCTACGAACCGCCCACTCCTGTCCCTCCGCCCTTAATTTGTCAGCAATGCTCTGGATCCGCAGGACCACTCATCACTCTCGAGTGCCAACACACCTTCTGCCACACTCACATCCAAGAAGCATTTCCACTGACCTTCATGAAAATCTATGAAATGAAGTGCTTCTTGTGTGACCGCCCTATGCTGCACTCAGATATAAAGAAAGTGATGGGCGAGCAGATAGTGGACAATGTGCTTTTGGCGGCTGCGTTACCGCCAGGGTACAACCTGGTGTGCTGTCCAAAGTGTGGAAATGGAGGTGTGTTGGAGCCTGGCGAGATGGACTATAAAGTGAAGGACGGAAAAGGTAGAACATATACCCGTGCAGCCGCTGAGGACTATTGCAAATATCGCTTTAGTTGTCCTAATTCCGAGTGCAGAATTTCAACATGTGCGAACTGCGGTGTTTCTCCCTACCACGATGCCCTGACCTGCGAACAACAAAGCAAGTTGAAGCATGGGACGTGCAGGTACTGTGAGGAGTTCCCGCCTGTGACTGAGGACTGCTGTGAAACGCAGACGTGCCAGGAAGTGCTGCGGAGCTCTTGTAGGAAGGTATTGCCCTGTGGACATCGGTGCTACGGCATAGCTGGGGAGTTCACGTGTCCTCCTTGCCTAGTGGAGAAATGCACTCCAGGTCTACAAGTCTCCGAGCAAGAGTATTGTTGTATCTGTGGCAGCGAAAGGCTGCGCAGCGGTGCTGTCGTGGAGTTGGAATGTGGGCACTTCCTGCACTATCGCTGTCTCAAAGACACACTGTTGAAGCGTTGGCCCGGCACTCGCATCAGTTTCAAGTTCTGCAAGTGTCCGCTGTGTCAGGAGTGGGCGGTGCCGAAAAACAGTGAAGAGCTGCAAAGAATGATAGCGAAATATCAGCAACTTTATGAGCAGATCAAAAGCAGAGGAATGGAACGTCTCCGCAGAGAGCCTGAAGAAAACAGTCGCATCAACGACCAACAGGACCACACCTACTACAACCAACCCGAGCGCTACGTGATGGACCGCTTCTGCTTCTACGAGTGCTTCCGCTGCCACAATGTCTACTTCGGCGGGAAAAAGGAATGTGAAGATAACTCCGACCAAATGCAAAACCCCAGCGAACTGCTCTGTCCCGATTGCCCTGCCAATCCATCAGATGTGAAGCCCGGGTCCAAGAACTGCCCTGCACACGGCATTGACTTCATAGAGTACAAGTGCAGGTACTGCTGCAGTGTCGCGAACTACTACTGCTGGGGCACTACCCACTTCTGTGAAAGCTGCCACAAGCGGCATAATGACGGCGAGCATCTCAACAAAAAGAGACCTGACCAGTTGCCGATGTGTCCAGGCCCTGCAAAGTGTCCATTGAGGGTCGCCCACCCTCCCAATGGCAACGAATTCGTGCTGGGCTGCAGCTTATGTCGCAAGGGCGAGTCCTAGTAATCCCTAAACCATCCCCCCGACTATCAGTGTCTTGAACTCCTCCAAACTCAGCTTCCCGTCTCTATCCCTGTCCGCCTCTTCTATCAGCTTTTCCACCATTTTCTGCACTTGAGCGTCGCTGAGCACGCCCTTGACGACCATCTTGAGCACCACGAATAGCTCGGAGTCGTTGATGTAGCCGTCCTGGTCGATGTCGTAAATTTGGAAAAAGAAGCGGTGGCGACTATCGGAGTCGCCTTTGGAACTAAAGAAGGAAATCATTTGGGCGAAGAGGCGGAAGTCGATGTGGTCTTGAATTCCGGGGGCTAACATACGTGCAATTCGGTCGCCCAAGGGATGATTCGACAATTCTTGTATCGTCTGCAGGTCATCCACACTAACGTACCCTTTCGCTCCTTGATCCAATCGCTGAAACCGCCTATAGACCCGCTTCAACTCCTTCTGCGAAAACTGAGTAGATCGCATCAACTCCGCAATTTCCTCCTTCTTGAGGTTAGCAGCCGCACCGCCCATTATATGAAAGTCCGAGACTCAAACAACTCACAGAGAATTCGACCAGTCTCCCTGTGAGAATCTGCTGCCTATGCCTAACTCTATGGCTGCCATAATGTTGTCCAGAGCGCTGGGCCGTGTGCGTCTCTGCGCCCGGGCCTACGGCAACCTAAAAGACCAGGACCGGGTCTTCACCAACCTGTATCGTGACCAGGAGCCCTGGCTAGCAGGCGCTGTCAAGCGGGGAGACTGGCACGACACCAAGACGATCCTAGGCATGGGGCCCGACTGGATAGTTGACGAAATCAAGAAAAGCGGACTGAGAGGACGTGGAGGAGCCGGGTTCCCCAGTGGACTCAAGTACTCCTTCATGCCCAAGAAGTCTGACGGCCGTCCTTCCTTCTTGGTCATCAACGCTGATGAATCAGAGCCTGGCACCTGCAAAGACCGCGAAATCATGCGGCACGACCCTCACAAGCTGGTAGAAGGAGCGCTTATCGTGGGCTTCGGCATGAGGGCCAAGGCAGCCTACATATACATCCGAGGAGAGTTCTGGCAGGAGGCTTTGGACATGCAAAGAGCCATTGATGAGGCGTATGAAAGCGGACTGATAGGGAAAAACGCCTGCGGGTCTGGGTACAACTTTGACGTCTATGTGCATAGAGGTGCAGGCGCATATATCTGCGGTGAGGAAAGCGCATTAATAGAAAGTCTGGAAGGGAAGCAAGGCAGACCCAGGATGAAGCCGCCCTTCCCTGCTAATGCAGGGCTGTACGGCTGCCCCACTACTGTGACCAATGTAGAGACAGTGGCTGTGTGTCCGACTATCATGAGACGAGGCGGCAGCTGGTTCGCCTCCCTCGGTCGCAAGAACAACTCCGGCACCAAGCTGTTTTGCATCTCCGGCAACGTCAACAACCCCTGCAACGTCGAAGAAGAAATGTCCATTTCCCTGCGGGAGCTCATCGAACGCCACGCAGGGGGGGTGCGCGGAGGCTGGGAAAACCTATTGGGTGTTATCCCAGGCGGCTCCTCTGTACCTATACTTACTAAGGAACAGTGTGAGACGGTGCTGATGGATTTTGACTCGTTGAGGGATGCGGGGTCGGGCTTGGGCACGGCGGGAGTCATTGTGATGGATAAAAGCAATGATGTCATTGACTGCATTTTGAGGCTTTCGAAGTTCTACAAGCACGAAAGCTGCGGCCAATGCACTCCCTGCAGAGAAGGAACCGGCTGGATCGTCGACCTAATGACCAGAATGAAGATCGGCCAGGCAGACTTCGCAGAAATCGACATGCTCGAGGAACTGACCAGACAAATCGAAGGCCACACTATCTGTGCCCTGGGCGACGCTGCAGCCTGGCCTGTGCAGGGCCTCATCAAGAACTTCCGGGGAGTCATGGAGGACCGCATCAGTGCCTTTTGGGCCCGAAACCCTGGCCTCCGCAAGACTGACCTCAAGACCATGCGCAATATCGAAACTCTCGAAAGCCACCAGCGTGTTCTGGCGCAAAAACACCACTAGTCCTAATCCTCCTAGCAGGTGCAATAGACGGCACTTCTAAAGCCTGTGTGGCTTGGCTCTCAGACAAATCAGCACTGTTCCGCTCCCTAGCACACCTGCAACACCCACTACCCACCACTCCCAACTGCTCTCTGCAGTCTGGACTTGCCAGTCCTCGGCTGCCTTCCAGTCCTCTTTCTCTCCCTGCTTCCACCCTCCTTCAGGCCACTGCTCTTTCCCTACGGCCTCGCTAATTCCCTCCAGTGCCACCGCTCGAAACGTTCTTAGCCCTGCGCCGATATCCACAGTCCGTCCCTCACAGTGAAAGAAAGGACAAATGGTCTCATTAGTGTAGAAATAGGGACTTGCCTGCAACTCAGCAGTCATTTTCCTTTTGGACAGCGTTAAATCAGGGCCCAGCGTGACTCCCGGCCAAAGCGAGTCTCTAGTGAAGTTCGCAAGCGTGAGAAGACGAACTATCATCGATTTCCCACTAACAGCAAGTGAGGAAAGGTACACTTTGGTAGTGTTTAGCCGCAGCCATGCAGCTGCTTCAGCAGTCCATTTCCCCCCTTCTCCCAGTTTAATAGTCTTTTCAGCCAGTTTCCAACCCTCATTTATCGTCAAAAGTCCTATTCCTGTCTTTCCTTCCCAATACGTCTGTTTAAATGTCTCACAGTTTACAGTGATTTTCAGCCTGTGATAGGCCTGGGAATGGTCTTTTACTGTGTAGGCCAGGCCCCAGCCATCATCCTCTGTCAAGCTTCTATGTAAGTGCAGATAGTACTGGTTTTCAAATAGTCCCGCTCCCAATGGATACCCTGGAACAAGGACTAATTCAGTCCCGAATCGGACCGCTCCACTGATAGGGTAAAAGTTCTTTCCCATTTCCTCGGGTTCCCCAGGCTTTCTGTACCTTCTGGGACGCCAAGTAGCTCCGTCAAAGGTTGATAGTGAGGGCGCTTTTGGGGGACTGAAGGTCATAAAGACCTCTTCCCCTTCCTTTGCATATACCCACACTTCCCAATTCACCCATCCAAGGGCTTCTTTTGGCACTAAAATGCGCTGAGAAAAGGTCTTCCCGGAGTCTGAATTAGTCCATTTGACCTCCAAAACGCTGAATAACGGGCCGGTTCAGAAGTCCATGTAGAGCAGGTCGAGAGAAATTGAGGAAGGGGAGGAAGGGAGAAGAGTGTAGGCGCCGCCTAGGCCGCTGCTAGAGGAGAGAAAGCGCTGGGTCTGGAGGTGCATAGTGTGGTTGTGGGACAGGGCTGTGAGAAGTCCGGTGGAGGAGAAGAGCAGAGTGAAGTCTTTTCCTACTAAGTTCCACGCTTTCTTCCTAGTGGACAGAACAGCCCTTTGCTCACTGTGCGACTCACTCATTGTATAGACTCCCACACTGATTCCCGGCATCTTTGCCCTGAATAGCACCTCGTACAGGCCAGTGTGGCGGCTGTAGTAGCTCTGAGCAGCTACGATTTCGCCATATGGGTCTCTGATTTCCACCAGTGCAGTAGAGGATTGGACAGAGAATAGGTCGTCAAGAGGCCAATTTAATGGATTGTATAGTAGAAATGAGGTCGAATTTGTCTCTTTCGGGGAAACTACAGGCCTTAGTAGCTGCGAAAAGGACTGAGACAGGGACGACAACGCTGCTTTTCTGACCTTTTCAAGTTCTTTCCTGTAGTACTTTACCACGTGAGGTCTGCATGTGCATGTAATAGCGTCGTGATGCAAGCTCAGACACAGGCCCTCATCCTCCAGTCTCCCTTGCCCAGTAGCCACTCCCCAGATCTCAGCGATTCTGAGCAATTTAGCAGTTTCATAGACTGACCGCTTGAAGGAAGGCAATAGGGAGTAGAAACCAGTCCAGTAGCGAGGCTCTGCGGACTGAAAGGACATATAGGGAAAGAAGTCGCCGATATAGGTAGGTAGAGCAGTAGTGGAAATCGAGGCAAAGTATGCACTCGGAGTGCCCCAATGCACGTTAATTCCATACTTCCCCGCCATTTCCCCGAACATGCTTTCAGTCCTCAGGAAGAATTCCTCTGTGAAACGTTCTCTGTCATATGTGAAATCGTCCCCGTAAAGAATCATAAGTTTGTTGTGGCGGAAATACCGCTGATGTTTGAGAATCAGTGCAAAGAGCTGCTGCGCGCTGAGGAAATCTTACCAAGGAGACTTGCTGTCGCGCCAGCAGCTAGACTGCAAGAACGGGTTTAGGGAAGAGGGAAAGCCGTAGGACTCTGGTAGTATGTGAGTAAGGATTTCGGTCTGGTAGCCCAGGCCTGAGCCTTTCCATATGAACTCCAAGTTGCGGGTCGATTTCAGGTCTTCTTTGAAGCTGTGGTCGATGCGGTTTCCCACGAAGTGCTGAAACCCGAACTGGCGGAAGAGAGCAGGTGAAAGTCCGGAGTGTCCGAAAGGGTCGATTTGCCAGGCGACTGAAATCTGCCTCAGGCCGAACTCCGCAGAGAGGAAATCCAGGCCCTTTTCCAGTTGCCTGATAATTAGGTCGATACTGGGCAGCGCTTCATCGTGCTGGACCAGTCCGCCGCCCACTAGTTCCAGTTGTCCAGTTCTAATGAGTTCCTGCACTGCGGACCTGTCGGATGCACTGGCGGACTGGTACCAGCGCTTTAGGTAGTACGTTTCTGCCCAGACGAATTTGCGAGTTTCTCCTTTCTTCAATACACTCACGACAGTGTTGAGGATGTAGTGGACGACTTCCTTATAGTACTGCTGTGTGAGACTTACGTCTGGGTCTTCAAGCCACCCAGTGTCTGTGTGTGAGTGAGGCACTATGAAGACTTCCGTGTCTGGAGCGAAGTAGCCTATTGACAGGCTGGAAATCAGCAGGAACAGGCCAAATCGTGACATTTACTATCTGCAAATTGCCATTCCAAAGTCCACATAAATGGCAGGATACCACCTTTCCTTCAACAGCTCCTCCTCAGATGACGACCGCCCCATCCCTTGGCAGCGCAACAGTCAACTCAAACACTACAAGGCCAAGCGTACTCTCACCCTGCAGGCCCTATACTCCGTCTCTGTACTGCCGGCGGACCAGTCGATTTGGCTGTTTGTCGAGGACATTCGATTGCTGAAGGAGGTGGGTAGAGTGAAGGAGTATGAGGGCAGGACTGAGGAGTTGGTGGGCAGGCTGGAGGACTGGAGGACGGAAACTGCCAGAAGTTTGGATATCAGTCTGGTTCCCTATAGA
>Ga0247837_1009971_pt1 | contig 11100 bp, 10 predicted proteins | sample LaCtaG_2_FD_187115 | JGI IMG/M metagenome (GOLD analysis project Ga0247837, IMG submission 187115) | Freshwater microbial communities from meromictic Lake La Cruz, Castile-La Mancha, Spain - LaCruzMarch2015_14.5m | ecosystem: Environmental > Aquatic > Freshwater > Lake | place: Spain: Castile-La... | reverse complement strand
GAGTACATGGAAAGACATTCTGTTTCAAAATTAATAGGCGCGCCTCCAGGATACGTTGGTTTTGATCAAGGAGGATTGCTTTCTGAGAAAGTAGATAAAAATCCTTACGCAGTCCTTTTAATAGATGAAATAGAGAAGGCCCATCCAGATGTTTACAATGTGTTACTACAAATTATGGATTATGGAAAGTTAACTGATCAAAATGGTAAAAAAATAGATTTTAGAAATATTATTCTAATTATGACAACTAATGCAGGAGCAGAAGATTTGCAAAAATCTCAGATAGGTTTCAATAAAAGTATTAATAAAGATGGAGACTTAGAATCTATAAATAAAATATTTTCACCTGAATTTAGAAATAGATTAGATTCTATTGTTCAATTTAATGTTTTAAATAAAGATACTATTAAAAAAATTGTTGAAAAATTTGTAATAGAACTCGAAACTCAGTTGGGAGAAAGAGATGTTATTATTAATTTAACTGATAAAGCCAGCAACTTAATTTCTAAGTTAGGATTTGATGAAAAAATGGGGGCCAGACCATTAAATAGAGTTATTGATGAAAAAATTAAAAAACCTTTAGCAGATGAACTTATTCATGGAAAATTAGTAAACGGTGGTCATGTTTTAGTTGATGTTAAAAACGATATTCTTGTTTTTGAAATTAACAAGATTGAGAAAGCAACAAAAAAAACAGTCGGCAAAACAGTACAATAATTATGTTTGGTTTATTTTTAAACAAGACAAAAAAAATAGAAGAAAAATTGTCAAAACTTGCAATTGAAATAGCAAGTATTCAAAAAAATATTATTATTTATCCCAGTGAAAGTAATTATAAAAACCTACATATAAATAAAACTAAAGAATTAAATTCTCTTTATAATGAATTGGAAACGGCAAAAGGAAAAGATTATTTAAATGAATTTATTCGAAAATTGTCAAATGAATATAAAGAATCTGAGCATGTATTGTCTAAAACAGAGCAAAAAATTTTAGATAAAATTTTAATTGAATATAAAGTTAAAGTTAAAATAAAAGCTTAATTAATCTCGAAGATACTTTCAATTTCAACGCAGGCATTTAAAGGCAAAGAATTGCAACCAATTGCAATTCTAGAGTGAAGATTTATTGAAAATATTTTTGCTATTAAGTCTGATGCTCCATTAATTACTTTTGGGTGATCTAAAAAATTGTCTAAACAATTTACATATCCACTTATTCGAATGCAACTTTTCACCTTATTAAGGTCACCATTGCATGCATTTTTTAACTGACCAAGAGCATTTAAAACTGAAATTTCAGCAGCTTTTTGCGCCTGTTCTAAAGATACTTCTTTGATAACTTTACCAGTTATTATTTTTCCATCAGCTGTAATAGGTAACTGTCCTGATATAAAAATAAGTTTTTCATATTTACTAAAAGCAGCATAATTACCAATTGGCTTAGGAGGAGTTGGTATATTAATATTTAATTTTTTTAAAATTTCTTCAATTTTATTCATCTTTACTTTCTTTTTTTTTACTTTTCTTTTTATTTTTTTTACCACCCTTAGATTCATCATAGGCAATTCTTGCTGCAATGAGTACTAAAGCTTCTTCCATAGAGATATTTTCAGGGTCTTTGTCATCAGGAATTGTAGCATTTATTGTTTTATATTTAATATAAGGCCCATATTGACCTTTCATAATCTTAACAGGTTTTTTATCTTCAGGGTGCTCCCCAAGATTTTTAATTTCATTTGAAGTTCTTCTACCTGGTTTTGCTTCAGCAATTAAAGTTATTGCTCTATTTAGTCCTAAAGAAAATATGTCTTCAGGATTTTCCAAAGAAGCAGATTTATTTTCACATTTTACATAAGGTCCAAATCTTCCAACATTTAAAGTAATATCCTGTGAGTTTTCTGGATATTGACCAAGCACTTTTGGAAGCGATGCTAAAAATTTACATTTATCTAAGTCTAATGAATCTAAAGAGATACCTTTAGGTATAGATACATTTCTAAGATTTTTTTCATCATTTCCAATTTGCAAATAAGGGCCGAATCTTCCTTTTTTTAAAACTATCTTTTCTTTATTATCAGTTTCTCCAAACATTTTTGGTTCAGCAAGAAAATCCTGTTCAGCCGCTTTTGCTCTTGATAAGGGTCTTGTAAATTTACATTCTGGGTAGTTCGAGCAACCAATAAATGCTCCAAATCTTCCATTCTTTAAACTAAGTTCACCATTACTACAGTTTTTACATTTTTTAGAGATTTTTCCATCTACGTCTTTATCAAAAATAATATCTCCTAAGCTTTCATTTAATAAATCAAGCACAGCTCTTGTTCTTAATTCTTTTACCTCATTAATATTTTTGTAAAATTCTTTCCAAAAATTCTCTAAAACTTTAAGGTATTCAATTTTCCCTGTTGTAATTTCATCTAAGCTATCCTCAAGTGTTGCAGTAAAATTGTAATCAACATATTTGGTAAATAATTTATCTAAGAAAGCTGTTATTAACTTACCTCTATCTGTTGGGATAAATCGTTTTGTTATAAGTTCTACGTAGTTTCTGGCTGATAATACTGAAATAATACTAGCGTAAGTGGAGGGTCTTCCTATTCCTAGTTCCTCTAATTTTTTAACTAAACTTGCCTCAGAAAACCTTGGGGGCGGCTCAGTAAAATGTTGCTCAGTATTGAATTTTGGATTTTCTAATTTTTCATTTATTTTCACTTCTGGTAATATTTTTTGGTCATTTTCTTCATCTTTATCAACCTCATCTTCTTCTTTTACGTCTTGGTATAATTTTAAAAAACCATCAAATACTTGAACAGATCCTGTTGCTCTAAAAGTGATAGATTTTGAAACATTTAATATCTCCAAAGTACATCTTTCATACTCAGCATTTTCCATTTGGGAGGCAAGCGTTCTATTCCAAATAAGCTCATATAATCTTGCCTGATCTTTATCTAAAATAGATCTCATTTTTTCAGGTGTTCTTAAAATATCAGTGGGTCTAATTGCTTCATGTGCCTCTTGGGCGTTCTTTGCTTTTTTTCCTGAATAATTTCTAGCTTCACTTGGTAAGTATTTCTTACCAATCTCCTTATCTATATAATTTCTGCATTCTTTAATGGCATCTTGAGAAATGTTAGTTCCATCAGTTCTCATGTAAGTAATTAAGCCAACAGTATCTCCTTCAAAATCTATCCCTTGATAAAGTCTTTGTGCAATTTGCATTGTTCTTGAAGCTGAAAAACCTAATTTTTTTGAAGCTTCTTGTTGCATAGTAGAGGTTGTAAAAGGTGCGTAGGGACTTCTTCGGTATGGTTTCTTATCAATACTTGCAATACTAAAGCTTTCTTTTTTTATTTGCTCTAAAACATTTTTAATTTCCTGTTCATTTTTAAATGAAAATTTCTCAATTTTATTTCCTTTAAAGGCATAAAGTCTTGCATTTAATTCTTTTTTTTGTTGAGTTAAAAAAGTACATGCAAAAGTCCAATATTCTTGTGGTTTAAATAATTCAATATCATGCTCTCTATCCACAATAAGTCTAAGAGCAACAGACTGAACTCTGCCAGCGGATTTAGAGCCTGGAAGCTTAGTCCAAAGAATAGGGGAAATATTAAATCCAACTAAATAATCTAACGCTCGTCTTGCCATATATGCATTAACTAATTCAGGATTAATGTCCCTTGGATTACTAATACCATTCTCAACTGCTTTTTTAGTAATTTCATTAAACACAACTCTTTCAAATTTTTTATCTTTAATTTTTTTGTTTTCTTCTAAAATACATTTTAAATGCCAAGCAATAGCTTCGCCTTCGCGATCTGGGTCTGTTGCTAAAATAATTCTATCAGCATCGATTGCATAATCAGTGATTTCTTTTAAATGTTTTTTTGAACCAGGATCAATTTCCCAGATCATTTTAAAATCATGCTCTGTATCGACAGAACCATTTTTTGAAGGAAGATCCCTAACGTGGCCATAGCTTGCTAAGACCTTATAATCAGAGCCTAAATATTTATTAATTGTTTTTGCTTTTGCTGGACTTTCAACGATAACTAAATTCATAAGTTTTCAGTAAAGAAGGAAGAACTGTCAAAATTTTTGACCTTTGTCAAATTTCGAAAAAAAAATATACGAAAAAGTCTATAATTGCTTAGAAATTATCTTTTATTAAGGAAGCAATATTTTGTCTGTGTGTGAAAATTGAAGTTATAAAGTAAAAGAAAATTAATAAAAACATTTTTTGATCAAAGAAAATAAAAGCAGTAACAGTTATAACTAAATATCCTAACAATGCTGATACTGCTGATATTCTAAAAATTGAAAGCATAATTAACCAGGCTGCAATAAAAACGGCAGACAAATAAAAATTAATTACCAATAAACTTCCAATAAATGTCGCAACTCCTTTGCCTCCTTTAAATTTTAGCCATATAGGAAAAATATGAGCAAGAAAAACAATTACAGCTGCGTAGTAAGTAAGTTCGTTAAAATATTGAATTGTTAACAAAACAGTTAAAGTTCCTTTAAGTCCATCGAGGAGAAGAGTTAGTGCTGCAATAAATTTATTTCCAGTTCTTAAGACATTAGTTGCGCCAATGTTCCCAGATCCAACTTTTCTTATATCGCCTAAACCTGCAAATTTTGTAAGAATTAACCCAAAAGGTATAGAGCCTAATATATAAGAGTAGAGAGTGACTATAAGTAAGTCCATTAAGCCTCAAAAACTAAATTTCCGTTAATAAAAGTTTTTTCAACCTTTCCTTGCATTTTTCTTTTCTCTATTGCTGTATTTTTTGATTTTGATTTAATTTTTTCTTTTTCAATAACCCAAGGCTTATCAAGATTAACAACTGCTATATCAGCGTCGGTTCCAATTGATAAATTTCCAGCATTGATATTCAATATTTTTGCAGGATTACACGTTAATGTCTTTATAAGTGTTTTAAGGTCACAAGATTGATTGTGATAAAGTTCTAATGTTAGAGACAATAAAGTTTCAATTCCTGAAGCTCCAGTTGCTGCTTGTTGAAACGGCAAACGTTTTGACTCTTCATCTTCTGGTTTATGATCTGAAACAATAACATCTATTAACCCATTTTTAATAGCATCAATTAAAGCTAGACGATCATTTTCAGTTCTAAGGGGAGGGGATAATTTTAAGAAAGTTCTAAAATCTCCAATATCGTTTTCATTTAATGATAAATTATTTATTGAAACGCCAGTTGTAAATTCTAATCCCTTTTTTTTATAAGTTTCAATTACTGGAAGCGATGTTTTTGAGGATATAGTTGATATATGGTATCTGTTTTTATAAAGTTCTAATAAACTTAAATCTCTTTCTATGATAATTTTTTCGGCAATATCCGGGATTCCTTTTAATCCTAATCTTGTAGATATATCGCCTTCATTAATTGCACCATCAGCTGATAGTTCGTTGTCTTGAGGAAATTGAATAATTAAGCTGTTTAAGTTTTTTGAATAATTAAATATTTTGTCCATCACCCTATTGTTCTGGACGCACTTAATTCCATCTGTAAAACCAATTGCACCAATAATTCCAAGCAAACCAAACTCTGACATTTCATTACCTTCAAGATTTTTTGTAAGAGTTGCAAGGGGATAGATTTTAATTTGTGACTTGTCTTTTGCTCTTCTTTTGGTGAAATCTAATATAGAGCCATTGTCAATAACAGGCATAGTATTTGGCATTGTTACAACAGAAGTTACCCCGCCTGATAAAGCAGCTTCGCTTAAAGTTCTAAAATTTTCTTTATATTCAAAGCCAGGCTCTCCCACAAATACTCTCATATCGACGATACCTGGTATCGAAATATTACCTTTACAATCTATAATCTTACAATCTTTTGGAGCATTTTCCTTGGTAACTTTTTTTCCTACCGCTTTTATTTTTCCATTTTCATCAATTAAAATACCACCCACTTCATCAATATTATTTTGGGGATCTATTATTCTTGTATTAATTAAAAGTTTCATTTTTTATTTCCACAGATAATTTTTAAACAAGCCATTCTAACTGCAACTCCCATTTCAACCTGCTCTTTGATAATGCTGCGGTTGATGTCATCTGCTAAAGTCGTGTCAATTTCAACGCCTCTATTCATGGGACCTGGATGCATAATCAGTGCATTTGGATGAGCTTTAGTAATTTTTTTATAATCTAGACCGTAAAATTCATAATATTCTCTAGTTGATGGAACATAGGATCCTTGCATACGTTCAGTTTGTAACCTCAACATCATAACGATGTCAGATCCCTCAAGGCCTTTATTCATATCAGTGAATGCTTTTACTCCAAGGCTTTCAATATTTTTTGGCATTAAAGTTGGAGGAGCTATCACCCTAACTTCAGCTCCTAACATATTAAGTAAGTAAATATTTGATCGTGCAACTCTTGAGTGCATTATGTCGCCACAAATTGAAATCCTTAAACCATCAATTCTCCCTTTTTTAATTCTGATCGTAAGTGCATCAAGTAATGCCTGAGTTGGATGTTCTCTCCAGCCATCACCCGCATTAATGACTGAACAATTTACTTTTTGCGCTAAAAGATTTGCAGCTCCAGAATCTTGATGTCTTATAATTAAAACATCAGGATGCATGGCATTCAGGGTCATCGCTGTATCAATTAAAGTTTCACCTTTTTTGATTGCTGAATTTGAAACATTCATATTCATCACATCAGCTCCTAATCTTTTTCCAGCAAGTTCGAATGAGCTTAAAGTTCTAGTAGAGGATTCAAAAAATAAATTAATTTGAGTTTTGCCAGTTAAAATATTTAATTTTTTTTGTTCTCTTTTGTTAAAGTCAACAAATTGCATTGACTCATCAAGAATAAAATTAACTTCAGGAATGGATAGGGATTGTATGCCTAAGAGGTGTTTGTGTCTGAATTTAACAGCTTCTTTTTGTATAGCCATTAAAAGCAACTCTATACTTGCAAACCATAAAGCTTGCAAGCATTAAATCTAAAACACTTATTTTGTTTGATATCTATAATAATCAATAAAACCTTGCAAAATAAAAGCAGCAGAATTTTCATCTAGTTTTTTCTGCTTCTTTGTTACATTAATAGATAATTCTGACATCCCTTTATAAGCTCCTTCGCTTGAGAGTCTTTCATCCCAGAGTGTTACTGGAATAGAAAGTTGTTCAGTTAAACTTTTAGAAAAATCTTTAGCTGACTGAGCCCTTGGACCAAGTGAGCCGTCCATATTTATAGGGTTGCCAACTACAATACCCTGAACATTATTTTCTTTTATTATATTTCTTATTTCAATTATAAAAAATTTTAGTTGTGTAAATTCAATTGTAGTTAAAGGAGTTGCTATATTATGATTTTCATCGCAAATAGAGATACCTATATTTTTTTTCCCGTGATCAATTCCAATTAATCTAGATTGTTTATTTATAGTTTCTGCAAATTTATCGTTCTCTAATAGGTTGTAAGTTTTCATTAAAATGTTAATTTAGCTGGATTTACCATTAAGTCTAATGTCAATTAACAAAGATACTATTAAGAAAATATCAAAGCTAGCAAGGATATCAGTGACCAAAGAGGAAACTGATAGACTTGAAAAAGATTTAAATTCTATTTTAAAATTTGTTGAACAGTTAAAAGAACTTAATACTGATAAAATTCTTCCTATAGCTTCAGTCTCTGATCAACCGCTTACTATGAGTAAGGATGAGATTAAAAAAATTAACGAAAAAGATGAAATTTTAACAAACGCGCCTGAAAAAAATTCTAATTATTATATTGTTCCAAAGGTTATCGAATAGATATGACCGATCTTACGAAATTAACTTTAGTTGAATGTATAAAGCACGTTAAAGAAAAAAAATGTAGCGCGACAGAGTTAGTTGGCGCTTATGTTAAAAGAATAGAAAAATCAGATAAATTAAATTGTTTTAATACTAAGGATTTAGAAAACGCTCTTAGTAAAGCAAAAAAAATAGATACTAATAAAAAATTTGACAAAGCTTTAGTTGGAGCCCCTATTGCTGTTAAAGACTTATTTTGTACAAAAAATTTAAAAACAACCGCTTCAAGTAAAATTTTATCAAACTTTATTCCAACTTATGAATCGACTGTTACAGAAAAACTTTGGAATGAAGATGCAATTTTAATTGGAAAATTAAACTCGGATGAATTTGCAATGGGCTCATCGAATGAGACTAGTAATTTTGGAAATGTTTTAAATCCATATCGTTTAAATAATGAAAATCTTGTTCCAGGAGGGTCTTCAGGAGGTTGTGCCAGTGCAACTGCCGCTGATTTGACAAGTGCCACCGTTGGAACAGATACTGGTGGAAGTATTCGTCAACCAGCCGCATTCACAGGCATTGTCGGTTTAAAGCCTACTTATGGTCGTTGTTCTAGATGGGGAATAGTTGCCTTTGCATCTTCCCTAGATCAAGCAGGGCCGATGACAAAAGATGTAAAAGATGCTGCCTTAATGCTTGATGTTATTTCAGGTTATGATGAAAAAGATTCAACATCAGCAAAAAAACCCAAGAGTGCATTTCTAAATTCAATTAAAAATAATGTTAAAGGGTTAAAGGTTGGTGTTCCTAAAGAATACCGTGTTGATAATATGCCAAAGGAAGTGGATGATTTATGGCAAGAGGGAATTAAAATTTTAAAAGATAATGGTGCAATTATTAAAGATATTTCATTACCACATACAAAATATGCTCTACCTACCTATTATATTATTGCACCAGCTGAAGCTTCATCAAATTTAGCAAGATATGATGGTGTGAGATATGGATTTAGAGCAGAGGGAAAAGATTTAACTGAGATGTATGAAAATACTAGATCGAAAGGTTTTGGAACAGAAGTTAAAAGAAGAATTATGATTGGCACATATGTTTTATCATCAGGTTATTATGATGCTTACTATTTAAAAGCGCAAAAGGTTAGAAATTTAATCAAAATGGATTTTGATAATGCTTATAAAGATGTTGATGTAATTTTAACACCAACAACACCAACGCCAGCTTTTAAATTTGGAAAAAATACAGACGATCCAATTGCAATGTATTTAAATGATATATTTACGGTAACTGCAAACTTAGCAGGTCTTCCTGCAATATCGTTGCCAATAAAATATAATAAGGACGGACTACCTTTGGCATTACAATTGTTTGGAAAATCTTTTGATGAACAAACATTATTGAACACTGCTTATTCTATAGAACAGCAAGTTAATTTTAAATCACAAGTAAAAGATTGGTGGATATAATGAGCGATAAAGAATTTAATTATTATATTTCTGGAGAAACGGGAAAATGGGAAGTTGTAATTGGACTTGAGGTTCATGCGCAAGTAAGTTCTAATGCGAAATTATTCTCATCCTCTTCAACTCAATTTGGCTCAGAACCAAATTCACAAGTAAGCTTAATTGATGCAGCTATGCCAGGAATGTTACCTGTAATAAATAAATTTTGTGTTGAACAAGCAGTAAGAACAGGACTTGGATTAAAAGCTAAAATCAATTTACTTTCAGTATTTGATAGAAAAAATTATTTTTATGCAGACTTACCTCAAGGTTATCAAATTTCTCAATTCAAACATCCAATTGTTGGCGAAGGAGAAGTAATTCTTGATATGCCTTATGGGACTAAAAAAATTGGAATTGAAAGACTCCATTTAGAGCAAGATGCTGGAAAAAGTTTGCATGATCAAGATCCAATAAAGACTTTTATTGATTTAAATAGATCAGGCGTTGCGTTAATGGAAATTGTAAGTAAGCCAGATTTAAGATCACCAGAAGAGGTTGCTGAATATATTAAAAAATTAAGATCTATTATGCGTTATTTAGGTACTTGTGATGGAAATATGGAAGAGGGTTCACTTAGAGCAGATGTGAATGTATCTGTTAGAAAAATAGGCAGCAAAGATTTTGGCACACGTTGTGAAATTAAAAATGTGAATTCAATAAAGTTTATGCAACAAGCCATTCAATATGAAGCCAAAAGACAGGTAGAATTACTGGAAGAGGGTAAAAAAATTGATCAAGAAACAAGATTGTTTGATACAAAAAAAAATGAAACACGACAGATGCGCAGTAAAGAAGATGCGCATGATTATAGATATTTTCCAGATCCAGATCTTCCGCCACTAAAATTTGATCAATCTTTTGTTGATGAAATTAAGAAAAAATTACCAGAGTTGCCAGATGATAAAAAAGAACGATTAATTAAGGATTATAAGCTTTCAAACTATGAGGCTGGTGTTTTAATATCGGATAAAGATACTTCTGATTATTTTGAAGATGTTGCAAAAAATTCTGATGTCAAACTTGCAATTAATTGGGTAATTGGTGATTTGTTTGCTGCTTTAAATAAAATTGGAAAATCCATAAAAGAAACTCCAATTTCATCTAAAAATTTATCAAAATTGATCCAATTAATAAAAAACAATACGATTTCTGGAAGAATTGCTAAAGATATTTTCGAATTAATGGTTAATGATCATAGAGATCCAAAAGTTATTGTTGAAGAAAAGGGGCTTGTTCAGGAAAGCAATGTTGGCGAATTAGAAAAAATTATTGAAAAAGTATTAAAAGATAACTCCGATAAAGTGGCAGAATATAAATCTGGCAAAGATAAACTATTTGGATTTTTTGTTGGATCCGTAATTAAAGAGTCTAAGGGTAAGGCAAATCCTGCCTTAGTTAATGATATTTTAAAGAAAAAACTTTCATAAAGTGTTTAAGTTCGCCGAAAATTCTCCTGAACTAGAAAAGTATCTTTTTTCTTTTGGCGTTAATGAACATCCTTTGCAAAAAGAAATTAGAGAATATACAGAAAAAAATCTTGGTAATTCTGCAATAATGCAAATTAGTCCAGACCAAGGAGCTTTACTCCAATTTATTATCAAAAGTTCAAATATTCAAAATTGTTTAGAGATTGGAACTTTTACAGGTTACAGCGCTTTGACTATGGCCTTAGCACTTCCCGAGAATGGATCAATTGTTAGCCTAGATATTGATAAAATAAATACTGATGTTGCTAAAAAATATTGGAACAAACATAGTGCTGGCAAAAAAATTGATTTTATTTTAGCTCCAGCATT
>Ga0247837_1009969_pt1 | contig 11102 bp, 6 predicted proteins | sample LaCtaG_2_FD_187115 | JGI IMG/M metagenome (GOLD analysis project Ga0247837, IMG submission 187115) | Freshwater microbial communities from meromictic Lake La Cruz, Castile-La Mancha, Spain - LaCruzMarch2015_14.5m | ecosystem: Environmental > Aquatic > Freshwater > Lake | place: Spain: Castile-La... | reverse complement strand
TCCACCAAGCCCGGCGACCCCGCTACGTACACCAACAGGGCAGCGGTTGCGGGATCGGTCATGGTGGACTCCGACATGTTCGGGTAAGGGATCGGCTCCCCAAACGGAGGGGTTTTACAGGCGTCGGGTCCGCCCATCGTTTCGCCCGGTATCATGTTAACTGCTGGAGATCCCATAACTTTATCTTTCTTTCGTGAGGTGACATCAGACCGGCAACGGCGGCGGACGCCATTGTTCCGCCTCCAAGAGATCATGATCCGTTCCGCGGATGCCGCTTCGTTTGGTGGTCGACCAATCCACGTGGGCATCGATGATCCCATGGATTTTCGCATTGGAGAAGTCCGCCCCGCCGACCGCAGCGTGAGTTAGATCTGCATTAGACAAATCTGCGTACTTAAGTGTCGCACCCCTGAACTGCGCATGCTGCGCCGAGGCTTTCTTCCAGATGCTCTTATCTATCTCGGAGCCTGAAAAATCGGCATGGCCCAACTTCGCCTCCATGAAGGAGGACTTTGAGAGCGAAGACCGCGAGACATTCGCCAAGGTCAGGTCTGCTCGAACAAACTGCGCAGCGTTTGCCTGGCAGGACTGCATGTTCGTCCCTGAAAGGTCGGCCTCGCAAAGATTACACATGTCGAAATTACAGCCATGAAGGTCACAACCGGAGAGATTAGCACCGGTCAGGATCGACTTCACAAAAACAATACCCGCCAGGTCGGAGTGATCGAGGACCATCTTAGGCATGAAGCATCCTTCAAACGTGCAACCTTTGATCACACACTCCGCGAGCGGTACATTCATGAGAGTGACGCGGCGCAACACGGCGTTGCGGAAATCCGTGCCGCGGAGCGATGCCCCGCTGAACTTCCCTTTGTAAACCTGCGCCCCTTCGAAGTTCGCGGCGTCCAGGCAGGCGTTCGGAAAGAAGACTTTGGTGACCTGAGCTCCCCGGAAATCTGCCCCGCGCAGATTGCATTCCACGAAGAAAACCAGTTCCAACTTCGCTCCTTGGAACGAACTTCGTTCAAAATTGCACTTCCGGAACTTGCACTTGAAGAACTCCCGCCCGCTCCAGTCGATTCCGGCGAAATCCATTTTCTCGAAGGCCGCTCCGGCGAACTTCGTACCGGCCAGCGAGGTCGCATCCAACTCCGCGAGCCGCAGGTTCGCCCCGGAGAGATCCGCTCCGGTCAACATCGCTCCGCCTAACTTCGCGTCTCCCAGATTAGTCTTGCTCAGATCCGCATTCCGAAAATCGGCTCCCTGCAACGAGGCCCGCGCGAACATCACGGAAGCCGCCTTCGCTCGGGAGAAATCGGTTCCCTTTGCAGAGGCATCCACAAACTGACACCCCTTGAGATCCGATCCGGAGAAGTTCGCGCCATCCACCGTTGCGCCAATGAATATACACGCTGACACCTCCCGGTCCGATAAGTCCAGCCCGGGTAACTCCGATTGGTTAAAGATGCAGCCATCCAACCGGTCGGGCATCCTACAATCCGCAGAGAATCGCGTCGCAAGAAACCATGCCTTCTCCATTTTCGATCCGCGGAAATCCACCTTTGAAAACTCCCCGCCCTGCTGGTGAAACCCCTCCAGATCGGCTCCAACGCACGTGCACGCGTGAAATCGTGTCTTGAGGGCCCGGGCCTCCTTACACCGGACCCGACTCAGATCGCACGACGTCAACGAGGAGTTGAGGACCATGATCTTCTCAAAGCTCGCTCCATCAAAAGCGACGTCCGACAGAATGCAGTCCGCCGTGACACATCGCGAGAGATTTAGCCCGACGAAATTCACTTTCTCCAATCTGCTTTGGATCACGGACGTCTCGTCCAAGTTTGCACCGGAGAGATTCGTACCGAGTAACTCACAACTTTGAAGAACGCATTTCTGGAAACGCGCCGCCGTGCAGATGGTGCCATGAAGCGAGCTAAGAAACACGCTGACGCGTTCCAGCGAGGCGTGCGAAAAGTTGCATGCGTTGAAATTCACCCGCTTGAAGACGCAGCCGGTTATCTGCGCGCCAGACAAATCCACACCCGATAAGTCCACGCCCTCCACGTAGACGTCGTCAATGATCTTTCCCTCCTGAATCTTTGAAAGGAACTGCTTCTTCGAGAGCCGTTTCATGACTTGAGCGCCAGTTTCGTCTTCTTGATATTCGCGCCGAACCATGTCGCGTGGAGAAGCGTGCTCTCCCAAAACGAGCAGCTGTAAAGGTTTGATCCGTCCAGACAGGCAAGGGTCAGGTCGGACCGGTTAAACGTGGCGTAGATAAAATTCGAATTGGTAAGCTTCGCGCCCTCAAGTTTGGAGTCTTCAAACCGCGACTTGGTTAAATCGCAGCGATCAAAGCTGGCCTCGCCGAGTTGCGACTCCGAGAACTGGTTCCGGGTTAGGGTTGCCTGGAGGAAGCGAACCCGAGTCAGGTTCGCCAGCTTCCAACCGGATCCCGGAGCGTTGACGCGGTGGAATCGCGCGTCGGTAAAATCAGACCCGAATCCCCCCTTGCACCGGGGCATCTGGCAATCGTCGAAGATGGCCCGCCGGGCTTTTGCCTCCCGGAACTGCGCGGCAGTCAGTTCGGAGCCGGAGAAGTCGGCATCGTCAATGATCGCGCGTGCAAACTTCACCCGGTGCAATTTGCAGTTAACGAACTTCGCACCCGTGAGGTTGGACCCATGAAACATGGCCACCTCGCCGTGGGTTTCGCTGAAGTCCGCGCCGATCAAATCGAGATTCCGCAACTGGGCCAACTTAATGCATGCACGCACAAACTTCGTCTTTTTCATCATGCATCCGGAAAGTCTGGCTTTCGTCAGGTCTGCACCCGTGAGGTCCGCTCCACCGAGATTCGCCCCGCGCATCAGAGCGGCGGTGAAATTCGATCCGGTCAGGTTCGAATTGGCGAGATTTGCGTTAGTGAGCATGGCGCCCGAAAAGTCGATTCCAGAGAGATCCAAGTTGGAAAGGTCCATGTCCCGGAGATCCGCGCCGCGGAAGCCTTTCGCTCTCGCTGCCTCAAGCTCTTCTTCCGAACTCGGCGGCTTCGGGGGTTCTGCCGCAGCCATCCCCGCCGGTACATTCATCGACGCCGGAAAATTCATGCCTGCACGGATACTCGCAATCTTCTCACTGACCTCCTGTTTCACAAGTTCAGGGTCGGTAACGATACCCCCCATGGCATCCATCTTGCCCAGCGTCTCGCGCGCGTGCGTACGATGGGCCTCAGGAAGGCTGCTGTTCTCGGATGCCGACCGGAGATGGGCTTTGACCGATTCGATTTGATCGGCAATCGAGGCAGCGGCCGCACCTTGGACCGGTCCATGTTTTTCCTCCAGCGCCTCAAGGTGTGGGCGCACTCTCTCCATCTGCCGTGCTCGTTCACCCTCGGGGTCGTATCTCGATTCAATCTCCGCCTTTCGAGCTGCGATCATTCCGTCGATCTCGGCTCTATCCGGAATATGCGGCATGGGAGGGACCGGCTTGGGAGTTCGGCGGATCAACTTTTTCGCGAGGAGCGCCTGGTAGTCCTGCGGTTCCGCATTCAGGGGCTCGACCAGGCCCATATAGTGGACGACGTCCAGTAACTTCACCGAACGGATGGGGACTCTCCCGCGCCAAACCAAATTCAATTTCTCGGCTGCCATGTCGATCGTGATTGTATCCAGATCGAGCGGCACTTCACCGAACACCTGTTTGCCCTCAATCTCCCGCGTGACGAAGCATCTTCCGCGCAACGCCGGCAGCCACGTTTTGTAGCACTTCAGACTGGGGTGCATCCCGTGGATCTCGATCTGTTCGTCACCGACAAAGTACCCGGTCAGCCACTGATTCGGCGGCGCTGCGTTAAAGTAGGACCAGTCGAAGTCGAGCGGCCACCACGGCCATCGCGTGTTTGCCCAAGCCTGGTTATAGGTGCCCATCTTTGCCTTTCGCAGAGCCCAGTTCGCAGGGATGGGGGCAAAGCCTGCAGGCTGAACGACAGAGGTGCGACTCGTGATCGGTGCGCCGGGGAACTCCAAAGGAGGCAGTCGATCTTCATCCACGCCACAGCCTTTGGGATTATTAACCGATCCCCCTCCCCCCCACGCATTGGCATAGGACAGAAGGGTGGGTCCCTGGATGTTCGCGGGCTCACCCGGGATCAAGCCCATCATCTTCTTCCGCCACAACCGCTCCCCAAAGACTTCAACCGTTTTCGACAGCGTGCCAACGCGCACTTTCACGAAGTAGCTCTTCAGGTCTTCGAGAGGCGGATAGGCAGAACCGGTGATCGTGTATTCCCCGAAGGGCTTGTATGGGACGAAGTCCGTGGGGTACCCGAGTGTCTTCGCGGGATCTCCCTCGAAGGGACGATCGCCCGATAGTTTGTCTGCGCCAGTTTCCCACAGAGTCGCCACCTTTCCGGGTTGGATTCGAAACGTCCCTTTGAGAAAGAACGTGGCGTTCATCCCGGGACTGGATGGACACACCTTGGGAGGAAGATCGCCCGCCAGCCATCCGAGCGAGATGGTATCCCTGCTTAGATTGACTAGTTTCATTCGCCTTCCCAACTACTCTCCGATAAATGTTGGGCCGCCGATTTCGTTCATTTCTGCCTCAGTTAGGTTTGACCCAATGATGGCTGTTCTCATACCGCAGTCCTCCGAAAGTTCCCCGGTTGTGCAATCTACAGCTCCGTGGGTTTCAATCTTGGAAACCGTCGATTCTACGTGCGTCATCAGCGACTTGAGCGATGCTCCAATAACCTTTGTTTCATTCGCTTTCACCTTAACATCCGTGCCACATATGAAATTGTGCATGGATACTCCAATTGTCTGCAGACCGTAGGCCGCCGAATTACTTAACGCATTCTCGCACTTCTCATAGCTCCAATCGACTTTGGCCCCGTAGACGGCTTCCATTTTTGTACCGATAATTAACTCATACTTGAGCGGCATGATAATCCCGATTTCTGCTCCAGTAATGAACTTCGTATAGGCCCCGAGGTAGTAATTCCAAGCCATGCCAATCACGTTGGTAATCTTTGTCCCCAAAATGAAGTCCGAGCTATTTCCAAGAATCGTTTTGTTTTCGCTGCCTTCGATATACGAGTTCGAGTCCTCGCCGATATCGTAGACCGCATCGTGCTCGCTTTTAATTTTGATGTCTCCATACGAGGTATCGAATGTGAGCTTGCTCTTCCCATCAGTCATGACGATGCCCTCTCCTGCATCCTTCTGCTGCATCGTGAGGACGTTATTGTAGTTTTTAATAACCACCTCCTGAGCGCCCTCCGTGGCATCCATGCTCATCAGATTGTTCTGCGATGCGTTGCCGAAATAGGAAATGTACGGTGCCGTGGTCGGGTCCGGAGTCGGCAGGATATCCGCATTGTAGACTCGCCCGGTCACAATCGGCGCACTCGGATTTCCATCTTCAAAACTAACAATGACTTCACTCCCGACCTGGGGGATGAACATGGAGTTCCCGTTGGTATCTGCCGAATTTTGCGCCACCCGGATGCGGCAAGTCGGTGCCGCCGTCGAAGTGGTGCGGTCCCAGTGGAACAGCACGTAGATGCTCCCGTACTCGTCTGCATCGAATTCCGCCCCCTCCGTCGGAGAAACGACGGTTGCGGTTTGCGGTCCGTTGATTCTCGGGACTGGCGTGACCCGCCGGGGCCGGAAGGCCCGGTTCGCGGGAATCGTGGAAAAGTCGCAGGTTGCGCTGAATCCGGCGTCTGAAATGTCGCCGGTTTCGAAGGATGCCGACGTGACCCGGAAAATCATTTTCGTCGTCAGGAACATCGAGTCGCGAAGGGATCGCGGGTAATTCGACAAGGCAAACGTAAACCCCGTCGCGATCCCCAACGCATTGGTCACCCCGCGCTGAACCATCTGGGGCGTTTGTTCCTCCGCGAGGAGCTTAGTTGCCAGAGCACGGCCTTCTTCACTCGTTTGATACTGCCCGGAATAGTGGAAACGATTGTAGTCTCCATAAAGATAACTTTGAGACACCGTCGCCGTCTCAAGCAGGTCCTTCTTCGGGGAGGTATACGAATAACTATCGACGGATACTCCCCCTGTCTCCACCTGCTGCTCAATGATCCATTCGTAAATGCATTCTCCCGAATTGTACTGCTTCCACTCCTTGCTGTAGGGAATGACCTCGTATCCCGCATAGGTATTGGAACGCTTGAAATCGTCGCAAAGCACCAACGTGTTGGCAGACTCGGTGTGCGTAATGTAATAAAATATCCCGCTCTGCTCCATCAACCGACTAACGAACGCCAGCGAGGTCTCGTTGTACTGCACGCAGTAAGGCAGGACGGGATAATTGCCATTGAGCTGATTAACCACATTGGTGAATCCGAAAGTTTGGAAGACCGAAAGAATGATCTGTGGAACCGTCTGGTTCTGGAAAATCTGACAATTGGCGGTCTTTCCGAGTAAGGAAAGCCAGGGCACAATGATCATTCGGTAATTTGTCAGTTCCGCCACGAATCCGATTTGCTGGAAAGAACACACGGTTCCATTGAAGTACCGCTGCGTATAGTTGGGGAGTTCCAGCGTAATGGTCACATTTTGACCGATCACGCTTTCAAACGATATGTCGGGATCTTCGCTCTGGCACTCGGCCGTCAGCACGAACGGCCGCCCCAGTTCCTCCTCGAAGGTGAAACTCCGCAGGAGCAAGACGTCCGTTCCCAAGGGTGTGCTGATGGAGATCTGTCGATTGGCTTGTGACAACTGCTGGGTATTCATCGGATCAAAGGAGACTTCTTCGAGGAAAGGCGGCCCGAGGCAGAGCTCAAAGCGAAATCGGAGCCGGCACAACAGCGGAAATGTGACGGGATTGTCACGGATTTGATGCATCCAACGCGTGTGTTTGGTGCATCAGAAGCTCTAGCGCAGGGAGCTATCCTGAATAGGACACTATTCCGCGCGCGTCACCCACAGTACCAATCGCTGCGCGAACTCTCGGTTGTCCGCATCCGAGAGCTTCGTGCCCTCCCCTGCGTTCCAGAAGAGATTCCGGTCGAACACTCCGACCACCCTACCCTTACCCACCTCAGCGACGGCAAGCGCCGCATCCGTGTCGGGATTCCATTCGCCATCGATGGCATTCAACTTAAGTTTCCCACCTAGCCCGCCGGAAGCCAGCCGGGCGAGCAGGATCGCGGGAGGGGAAACCCGAACGGGACTAACCCCCTCCCCGCGGAAAGCGATGCCACCGTTCTTCTTGCCCCGATTCAGGAAATGATCCTGCGTGAATTGATCGATCCGATAATTCCCCCCACCGTTATCGGTCAGGAAGAACATCCCAAACTGCTTCATCACGTCATTGTCGCTATCCCGACCCTTCGTGTTATCGATCCCCACCTTTCTGTGAAATCCGCCGAAAGCGCTGTCGCTCCATGCGACGAGACCGCCGCCAGCTTCCACCCATCGCCGAACCGCAGCCGCCTCTTTCGAAGAGAACCTCCGCTGGTTCGAACCCAGTACCAGCAGGCGAAACGGCGCCAACTTTTCAAGGGATAACTCCGTCTCGGCGTCATAGGATTCCTCCATGTTCACACCCACCTCCTGCAGGGCCGCCTTCCATCCGGACAACCCGCGAGGACCGGTATCCTCCATCTTCATCTGGTGAAACGCATCGGCCGACCCCGATGGGATCGTCCCGTCTTCCGACACATCGCCGTAGAGAAGCAATCCACGCACGGGTGGTTGGATGGCCTTCAGAGGAGTTGGAACTGAATCCGCCGCACGCGGTGGATTGGCCCTCGCCTCGCGTACTAACTCGAAATACCACCGAATTCCGGGATCGTCTAATGTTCCCCTGCCGGCGAGGTCGAACCGCATTTCGCCCGCACGATCCGGCCCCTGGCACCAGGGGTTATTGTGGAAGAAAACGTAAAGCCCAGGGTCTGCGGCCGCAGCAAGGACGTCGCGACGATGTGGAGCCCTCGCGTCCTCGGGGAACACGCCCGGGGGTTTGAACTGCTTTGTCCATGCTCCATACAGTTCGACGTTGACGAGAGGCTTCCCCACGACCCCGGCTTGTCTGAACGACGCAGCCAACTTCCCGGAGTCGTCGTTCCCGTTGTCGGTATCCCACAGCAGCACATCGATCTCCGGCGATTGGCCCAGCACGATGTTCTTGGAGTTGTCATATCCCCCGCCCCCCACAATCCGCTCCGGATCGACCGCATGCACCTCGCGACAAAGGGCGATGATGTTCTCGGGATCACGGAAGTCAAACACCGCCGCCTCATCCTCCCAGTTCCTCGAATTCTGCTCATTGGCAATGTTCAGGATGATTCCACGGTGAGGCTTCAGCGTTCTCGCAACCGTTCGAACGACTTCCCGGATCGATTCGGGATCCTTGTAGGGAAAAGGCGCGCGCTGGTAAAAGATGCCCACGATTGCCACCATGCCGCGCTTCTCGCATTCGAGGATGATCCTCTCCATTCGAGCCTGGGTAGCGGCGTCGATGGAGTTGCCGTCATCGGAAAACGGGTTGGGGTACCCGCCGCTGCATCCCTGATAAAACACCGTCACGGTATTAACCCCATGAGCATTGTACTCGTCCAGCTGCGCGATGAGTTGGTTTGTCAGGCTTTCACTATTAGCGGCTCCGGCCACGCGGATGCCCCACATGTCGAAAGGCTTCCCATCCAGGAGAAACTTTTCACCGTCGACTTTCAAGACGGCTCCGACTGCAAGGGCGGGAAGAAGCAGCATGAAGGCGAGGACTCGCATATCGATCCTATTCTTCAACGGAGAACGTACTTTCCAGTGCGTTGCCTTCACCCCAACACGGGCAGAATGCCCGTGCTCCTTTAGCGGAGAACGTACTTTCCAGTGCGTTGCCTTCATCCCCAACACGGGCAGAATGCCCGTGCTCCTCTAACGGAGAACGCACTTTCCAGTGCGTTGCCTTCATCCCAACACGGGCAGAATGCCCGTGCTCCTCTAACGGAGAACGCACTTTCCAGTGCGTTGCCTTCATCCCAACACGGGCAGAATGCCCGTGCTCCTTTCCGTGCGAAACACTTCCGCCACCGCGGCTGCCGCAAGCTTGGGACGACGGTATTCGTCGAACGTGCCTTTGTTGTTGAATGTCCTCGGCCGAACCATCGCCCGTCCGCCTCCGTACGTTCGAGCATCACTGAAGTGCCAAAGAACAATGCCACTCAGTCGCGGATTGCCCAATACCGCCTCGCACGCCGTCCGCAGGTAGTCCGCCTGATACTCCTCGGTAAAAAAGTCCAAATGGGGATCATGCCAGCCATAAAGCCCCTCCGCTCCGATCTCGGAAACGATGATCGGCTTGGATCCAAATCCCCGCGCGTCAATCGCCGCGACAGTATCTGCGATGCCTGGCGCAATGAGGTCAAGGGGCGAGGGATGTCCCTCACAACAGTACCAACCGGGATATTGGTTAATACTAATCACATCCACTTTGTCAAAATGCCTATCCACCTTTCCAAACATGCTGGCATATGTCACGGGTCGAGATGGATCCAAGCGACGAATGATTCGCACCGATTCCTCGATCGTGTCCCCGCAATAGTCCTGGTCGGACCCCGCCTCGTTGAGAAAGCCCCAAAGAATCACGGAGGGATGATTCCAACTCGCCCGAACCATTGCCTCAAGGGTCTGAGCGTGGTCATTGCGGAACCGTTCGCTGGTGAACGTCTTTTCACGTTGCCCCCACCCGAGATTCTCCTCCCAAACGAGGAATCCCATGGCGTCGCAAAGATCTAGGAAACGTTGGTCCTGCGGATAATGGGCACCTCGAACAAAATTGCAGCCGAGGCCCCTGAGCAACTGGAGGTCAGCGGCCATTTGAGTAACCGGCGTGCACGGTCCCGCGTTGGGATGCCACTCGTGTCGATTGTAGCCGCGCAGCACGAGTGGGTCCCCGTTCAGCCAGAGTTTCCCGTCCCGGGCTTCTATTCGTCTCAATCCGAACCGAATGGTCGCATCATCGCGGGAACCGTCGACTGACTCCAAAACCACGCGCAACTCCTGCAGAAACGGATCTGCAGGCGACCAAATACGGGCGTTTGGACAGCGAACACGGACCGTTGAGGACTCCACGGAATCTTCTCCGCTCACCGAACCGACGGATTCCTCGCCGATTTCGATTCGCGCACTCCATTTCCCGCCAGCGTCGGCCACATCGACCATTACCTCGACCTCCCCTTCGCGGTAACTCTCCGTCGGGAGCACTCTTACGCCTCGCAACCACGCGCCCGACGGCAGAGTGCGAACGCCAACACTTCGCAAGATGCCACCGTACTGGTAGAAATCGAAGGTCTCCTCATGCATCGGAGCGGTTTCGAAGTCGAATCGATTATCGGCAACGACCTTAAGTTGCCGGATGCGATTCTCCGAAGCCGGAACAATCACGTCGAAGGGAGCATAGCCGCAGGCATGGGACGCGAGTTTCGTACCGTCGACCCAAATCTCTGAACGCATGGACACGGCTCCGAAATGCAACAAAGCGCGCTGGCCGGGAGGGCAGGAGAATGTGGTGTGATAGACTCCCACCCCCCGCTTCCCCGCGAGGTCCGGGAGCGCATCAAATGCAGAAGGGACCGGAACCATCTCGCCGCGCTCTTCCCAAAAATCTTCGTGTAATGTTTCTTTCGAAAAAGAGAAACGCCACAGTCCGTCAAGACTGGTGAACGGATGGAGGGGGTATTGCATGATTAGTCTTTCCAAACAGCGTCGCCCTTTGAGTTGATAAATTCACTTAGAGCCTTGGCCATGGCAGCAGCGTCGGCCGTATCCGGATGACCCCGGTGGTTTTGATACTCAAAGATCAAGATGTCAACATTCTTGTCACCGCTCTCCTCCCTGTACTTATCGACGGCCGCCTGCAGGTGCACCGGCCACTCACTATTGGCGCTCACGGCATCCATACTACCAAGGGTGGCAACGAGCAGCGCCTTCGGATACTTCGAGCGCAAGGTCGCGAGAAACGCGCGATAGGCTTCGATACAGTCTTCAACCGGTGTGGAACCGAGAGTCCATTTGTCGTTTTGAAAGGCGTTGATCACGACGACATGCGGGGTCCATTTGGAAAAGTCCCAAAGATCTTTG
>Ga0247837_1009966_pt1 | contig 11104 bp, 6 predicted proteins | sample LaCtaG_2_FD_187115 | JGI IMG/M metagenome (GOLD analysis project Ga0247837, IMG submission 187115) | Freshwater microbial communities from meromictic Lake La Cruz, Castile-La Mancha, Spain - LaCruzMarch2015_14.5m | ecosystem: Environmental > Aquatic > Freshwater > Lake | place: Spain: Castile-La... | reverse complement strand
CTATTTTGTCTCTATAGGTGCAGTAGAAGTCATATAGCGTTATTTATGATAAGGGTCATTATCGCTGATGGGGCGACATCTCCGAAAACCAAAGTCGCGAAAGCTTAGAAATATCATGCATGAAATCAGGTGAGTCGGTTAGCGCCCTCAGCATCTCGCTGGCATCAGAATCTCTAGAAAGGTGGCCACTTGAAGTCGGACGGTCGATAGAGGTCTCCAAAAACTCTAGAACTGGCTCGGTATTCGCCGCTCTGGTAACATCTGAGTCTTTATGCTCTTCACTCCTGGACATTTTAGTGGAGTATAATCTTCAACAACCATAATGGGAATGCGGTGCAACGATGTGCCTACAGTGCCTCAAATGGACCCAACCGGTACTTCCCAAGTCCTTCCTCTACCCGAACCTCAGCCTACAGTGCCTCAAATGGACCCAACCGGTACTTCCCAAGTCCTTCCTCTACCCGAACCTCAGCCTACAGTGCCTTACACTAAAGATTACATGCATCGCATCAGCGAATCTGTACGGCTCCAAAAGAAACGCAGCGAAAATGAGGCCTACGCGAATAGATTGGCTGGATTGCTCGGAAAAGTCGAACTCATTCGAGAGTATTTCAGATGGATTAAGAGGCAGAGGAGTGCAGAGGCCAAGGCGAAGCAAGAGCGCTAACTATATAGGCTCTACTTATACGAGTATAAAGCAGTAAGCTGACCTGCCAAATTTCTTCTACTGTTTGGCAGTCATTGTGGTTTTATAAATCACTGTTATGGCCAAATTTGCATACCAAGCATCAAATCTCATAGGGAATTTCCTCATCTACAGCAGCCACTATCACTTTTCCCGTCAATACATCAGAACCTACCATTCTTAGCAACTCAGTCGCAGTAGCAAGGGACCTCTTCCTTCCTCCTCTACAAGAAAGCAGCTAGTTAGGATCGTCTAGGACCCCACCCAGTCCAAGTTCTTGCCGTCATCCAGCTTCCTGTACTTCTCCAGGTCCTGCTGGTGCTTCACCATGTAGCCGAACTCCACACTGCCTTCCTTAGTGATTCCCTTCTGGTTCCCCTGCTTCAGTCGCTGCTCCGTAATTTGAGCCATCTTCTCTCTGCGCGCCTGCCGCTCTTCCTCAGTGAGAGCAGGGTCTTCGCGGAATTCAATAGGCTTGGGGTCGTCGACTTTCTTCGACTTAGTGGGGCGGACTGGGACTTGGGAAGGCTTGGAAGGAGTTTGGACTGTAGAGGCTGCGTGCTTAGTCACTGGCACCACCACATCCCCTCGCTTGGTGTTCCCACAGCCCATAGATGCTATTACGACGCAGAGCCGGAGTCCTAGGACCTTGTGGACCGCAGTAGTCCCCACTTCCGCCTTTTCCTATCCCTAGCCAAGACTTAACTGAGTACTATCAAAGGTTCTTGCACCTTTTTTCCTTAGTCGGAATCTTCAGGCTGCTGACTGATCAGCTTCTTCTTATTACAATCATTTTCTCGGAAATGGCAAAGCCGTCTCGCGTCCTTCCCGTGTGGGTCGAATACGCTCAGATAAAAGAGCAACTGGCCCTGCGCAAATCGCCCCAAAGTCCCCAGCCCAAGCCTCGTCCAGAGCCCCGCTTTTCACTGGACCTAGACCTGGCCTCAGATTTCCCCAGCGTGAAGCAAAGCCTATTCAACTCTCCCAGTCTGAGCATGTCCAATTCCTACTGCGCAGATAGACGCTCAGTGCCCAACCGGTCCTCTGCACTGCAGGATACAGTGGAGAAACTCAAAGGAGAAGTGGAGCGGCTGAAGTCAGCGTGTGGTCCTTTTCAAAAGGCGAAGAAGCTGTATATTGAAACGGCCAAAGTGCAGAGTTACCGTGTGGGCGCCAGGGCTTGGCAGTCCTTGCAGGACAAGGCTACGCAGGTGGTGGCGGCCGGCAGGACTGGCTCGCAGCTGGTTTCTTGCAATATCTCGCAAAGTGACATAGAGAAATGGGGGGAACTGACCAATAGGACGGAGGAGGATGAAATGATGGAGTGGATTGGGGGAAAGGAGGGCTCCAAGGCTCCGGCTTCCTCCTTCTATATATCGTTTGACGACGAAAAGCCGTATGAGTACTTGGCTGAAGCCGGAGGCATTGCAGGGTGGGTGACCGTAAAGCTCCAAGGAGACCAGTTCCGCACCAAAGAATCCCAAGCCATCACCCTAAGCGGCCCTCAACTCAGTGACATGTACCTCTCCTCAGACGGTATATCCGGCGGCTATCGAGTCTTTACGAAGGTGCCCAAGCACAGAAGAAGGTCAGAACGACTGCTGAAGGTGAAGGCTTTCGGCCACTGCGTGCAAATGTCGGAAAGCGAAGTGCTGTGCTCGGGTCTTGAAGTGACGAGTGATCATTGAGACTAGCAGAGAGTAGCTTTGCTAAGCTTTGCTGGAAGTAAATGTCGGCTGGGTATCTACGAGAACTCACCCTTTATTCTCTGGTTCGGCAGGGAACCCTTGCCAAAAGTCGCAAGGTTATTCACTGTGCTTCACGTCCGCCCAGGGAAGCAGACACGGGCGAAAAGCTACTTCCTCAGCACAGCATCTTCCTACCCCGCAGTCTGTTCTTCTTCCTCTGGGCCCAACTGCTGCTCCTGGCCTTCATCTACCAAGTCATCACTATCCCAGTCTTCCTCACCTTCGCTGTGGACGACACCACGGAGACACTGGCGCTGGATGTAGTTTGCACGGCTATTTTCGCTGGGGATATTGTGATCAACTTCAATGCGTTTTACTACGAATACGGGGAGTTGATTTGGAAAAGACGGCAAATTGCAGTGAATTACCTACGGAACTGGTTCCTGTTAGACCTGCTTTCCGCCTTTCCCTACCATCGCCTATTTGAAATGTCTGTTTTCAGCCAAACTGACCAAGACTACGGCTTCGACACTCACAGAATGCTGCGCTGCCTGCGGCTTCTCCGCATCTTCAAACTGCGGCAAATCCTGGACACTATCAGACAGCGGGTAGTCAGTAGGACCTTTTCCTTCCTGTTCTCTTGCGCCCTCCTTAGCATTGCAGTCCTGAGCATTGCCCATTGGGTCGCTTGCGGCTTTTACTACGTGGCCAGGTTCGGTCCGGAGCACCACAACTGGATCTTCGTAAAGAACTTCAGCAACATGTCGAAACTCGACCTGTACATTGTGGCTTTGGACTGGACAATGTCCACCCTGACGACTACTGGGTACGGCGACATAGTCCCTTGCAGCTTCCACGAAAAGGTATATGGCACTATCATTTTGACTTTATCCATCGGCATTTTCTCCTACTTCGTAGGGAAAATCAGCGTGACTGTGTCGTTGATTGATAAGGATGAAGCGGAGCATAAAGCAATGCGCCTCGCAATTACGCGCTATCTGAAGGACAGAGCAGTGCCGAAAGGCACGACATACCGAGCACTGCGCCACGTCGAATACAGCTGGGTAAGGTGCATGCAGGACTCCAGGAAGTCCAACACCAGGATCGACCGAGGCATTTTAGACCACTTTTCCGAGCCTTTGAAGAACGAAATCAGCGAACATATATATGGCCGAGTCCTCAATCAAGTCCCCATTTTCCAGCTTTTCGAGTCTGCTCTAATCCGCAAGATCTCCCGCTCGGTCGAAACATTCATCTACGCTCCGGACGACACAGTGCTGCAAGAGGAAGAGCACAGCACTGAACTGTACTTCCTGCAGCGGGGCTCAGCAGAGGTGTATCACCAGAAGACACAGCACACTTATACGCTGTTAGAGGTAAGCGCTATGCAGTCTGGACGGTACTTCGGAGAAGTTGCGTTTTTCATCGGCTGCGCAAGGACTGCTTCTGTGCGTTGTTTGAAGTTCTGCGATTTGCTCAGGCTGAAAAGGGAGGCCTTGCTGAAAGCGCTGACTCTGTCGCCGAGTGACATGCTGATATATCGGAAAGTCCTTGACTATTTCGAGTGTCGGTCACTCGACGCACTGGGAATTCTCTGCTACTTGTGTCAGGAAGCCAACCATCTCGCCAGAGACTGTCCGAACTGCAGAATTCGCGTGAACAAAGAAACCTTCCGCACCAAGTGGCTGCGCCGTCGCTCTAGCGGCATCCTCATTCACCGCAGCTCTATCAGGGACAGCTACATACGTCGGAAACGCAAAATCCGCTGTGCGCTCCGATACACTATCAGGAACGTCAAAGCCCAAGAGACCTGGGACCGTCTCAAAGGCGCAGGCTACCAACTGACAAAGCACATCACTCAAAGCGCCTACAACCCTGCACATGAGGAGGACTTAGTCCAGGACGACGGGGATGAGGACCTGGAGTACTGCCCGATCTCAGTCTCGAGCAACAGTGACTCGCCTTCTAGTGAGGAGGACAAACCTACCCAGGAGAAGTCCAATCCTATCCCTTCGCTGCTCTTTGCGAAGCAGGATTCCATTCGAGAAAGTCTGAAGAGACAGAAAAGTCACGCTTGGACGGAAAAATAAGCAATGTCGCTGTTCAATAGACGAATTCCGCTTCGCAATTAGGGTCGCAAGCAAAGGCTCTTGCCCTCTTTCCCGCATCTCACTTGCAAGTCTCACTCCCACCATTCTAATAGATCCCTATGGACAGAAGGCGAGTGCAGCCAGCCATCGAAGCAGTGCCGTTACGTCGTCTGGGCACCAACCGCCGTCGATCCAGCGGCAGCATCCACACTACTCCCAGTCCCGACGAAGAAGAGCCGGCCGAAGAGCCCGAAAACATGCGTCTTCCCATCAAATCCCGGCCTCCAGTCATCAGAGTCACCCGGCCTTTCCGTAGGTTTTGGGACTTGTCGATGATCCTGCTGGCGCTGTATACGTGTGCAAGTGTGCCGTTTACACTGGCGTATAAACTCACCCATGTGACTGAACTGATAGTGGTGCAGAGCGTAGTGGACTGTGTGTTTGCCATCGATATCGGACTGAATTTCTATACAACTTACCTGAATGCGAAGGGGAAGGAAATACTGAAAAGACGGAAAATCGTGCAGAAGTACCTAGGAGGCGCCTTTTGGCTGGACCTGATAGCTACCTTTCCTTTGGACAATATACTGATAGCGCTGTACCCTGACAGTTCTGTGTGCAGAGTACTGCTTCTCAAGGACATGCTGCGCATCCGCCGTATTCTCAACCTGCCGACTATGGTCCGGTATACGAGAGTGCAGGACGAATTTAAGGCTTTTCTGAGACTTTTGGTAATTATTACGTACTTGTTGCTGATTTCGCACCTTTTCGGATGCTTCTGGTTCGCAATTGTGCAGACTGACCATGAGTCCTGGCTGCCAGTGCCTGACTTCCTGACAGGCGAAACGAAGGTGTTCGAGGACGACCTCTGGGGCCAGTACTCCATGGTGTTTTACCACTCTGTGTGGCTGCTGGTAGGCGGGGAAGTCGGCGCCCGGAACGGTATGACAGGCCTATGCGCAGCAGCTATGATCACTATCGGCACTGTCATCACCGCCATGCTGTTCGGAGAAATGGAAGTCATCGCATCCAGCCTAAACCGCAGACAGACGCAATTCCAGGAAGTCTTCGACAGTGCCATCACCACCATCAAAGGCATGAAGCTGCCTCCCAAGACTGTCAACCGCATACTCGACTACATCACTTCCAGCCAAAGCCAACACACCGCCCAGGAAGAGTACGAAACCTTCATGAAGTTCGTGTCTCCGTCTCTACTGCGTGAAGCCACTGCAGCCCTATACACTCCCATCATTTCCAAAAACCAGGTATTGCAGGGGGATGAAAGAGTACAGAAATTCTTACAACAGACAATGCGGACCCGCTTCACTCAGCCTGAAGAGGAAATCATCAGTGAAGGTGCACTCGGCGATGCACTGTTCCTCGTGCTGAACGGGAAGTTCTCAGTGCTGGTAGTGGACCGCTACAAGACGAAGCACCAAGTGAAGCATTTGGAGCCCGGGGCACTGTTCGGGGAAATCGCCCTGGTCTATAACACTGTGCGGACGTCCACAGTGCTAAGCATCGGCTACAGCATTGTAGCGCAACTGCTGAAGCGGGACTTTGAACGCCTGGTGAACCTGTTCCCGCAGTTGCTACTGAAGCTCAGAGAACACGCGTATGCCTATACTGACCCTTGGAAGGACTTCATACAGGAAACCTTGCTCACCATTCCCTTCATTACCAATTTCCCTGACTATTCCATCAACGAACTGCCCTACTTGATGGAGTTCCGGAAGCTGGAAAAGGGCACTTACCTCTTCAAGCCGGGCGAAAAGTGCCAAGAAGTGTTCATAGTGGCTGAAGGGCTGGTGGAAATGGCTGTCACTCTGAACGAAAAAAGTCTGCACATCACCAAAAACAAGATTTTGCCTGAAAGGCAGAGAGAGCCGGAGCCCAAGGTGCAGCGCAGACGTATATCCGTAGTGGACTACGCAGCCTTTGATGTGGGCAAAGACAGCATTTTCCGACTAAAGCCGCGCACTGAGATAGTGCCTATATTCAAAAACAACAAGTTGGTGGGAGCAATTACGAGGAATGAGGAGTTGCCGCCTTCCACGTATGTGCTGGGCGACTACCCGCAGGAAGTGGTGATAGAAGAACTAGGCCCTGGCACTGTGATTGGCGCCCACGCCATCCACACCGAGCAAATCTGGCAGCTGCAATGCAAAGTCATCAAATCCGCCAAGATTTACTCCCTGAAAAGAGAACTAATCGAGAGTTTGAAGAAGGCTCCAGCGGATATCAACCCTGCGAAGGTATATGAAAGCGACGTAAACTTCCTGAGACACGGCTTAAAAGTGCTGGAAGAGAAGAAAGGCCTGGTGCTGGACTACCACTTCAACGGAGATGTGCACTTCGCCACCCGGAGAAGGTGGAAAAACGTGATTCTGCGGGCGATCTTCAGCAACCGGGAAAGGATGAGCAAGGGGATGAACTTCATAGCGCACATGCTGCCGAAGTTGAGGGCTATTATGGCCTGTGAAAACGCGGGGAACTTCGAATTAGCTGCTAGGGTGGAGCGGGACGAGGTCCCTCCGCACCATATATTGGAAGACGGCACTTTGGACCCTACGATTATGTCTCTGGCGAGTGGGGATAATGGCAGTTTGTCCCTCAGTCACCCGATTATGAAGACCTTTAGGGCTGCTACGGCTGCGGTCACGCAGCCTGGAGGCGAGGTGGTGCAGGAGTTCGGCAGATTGACGGAGGAAATGAAGAAAAATAAGACGGATTTGAAGGCAATGCGGAAGGACATGAACTTCCTGCACTACTCCCTACTGAAGCTGCTGACGAGTCTGGGAGAGAAGGAGCGTGCGGACGGGGAGATGGAGCGGCTGCTTAGCCAGTCCGAAGAAGCCTAAACTAGTCATTCGTAACGTCAAACAGGGATTCGAAGGCCGCCAATTCCCGCCCTCTTAGTGGTATCCTAGCCACGATTTCTCCCGCTGGCCCTCACTTCCCAGCCATGCATGACTGCCACTCGTAGCTCCCCTCTAGCTCTCTGTGTAGACTCTCCCTTTCCCTGCCTACAGCTTTCGCTCATCTCCGCACCATTACAAATGAACGACCCCTCTGAAGACAGCCTTGCTTTGCTGCAGGACCTGAGCGGCTTCCTAGGCCTTGACCATCTGGCTCGTGCCGAGTCTCTGCGTCACTTCCGCAGCTTCCGCGACGCCGACCCTACCTGGGTAAGGTCCAGACAGGACGCATCCAAGGCCAAATCCGTCGTCCGCTGCGCAATCTACGTAGCTCTAAAGGAAATCAACGGACAAAACCAGGGCATGGAAAGGAACACCGGCGTGGCAGTGACGCAGTTGCTGAAAGGGCCACAGGCCACTGACCTGCACTCGTTCATGTTCAGATTGAAGGAGTTCGCAGAGGTGATTAGTCTGGAGGAGCACTGTGCTGGGGAGTTGCAGCAAATGTTCAACAGCTTCGCATTTTCCTTGATGCTTTTCACCAAGTTCGAGGAAATCTGGACGAAGTTGGAGCTGGCGGATGGTACGGGCAGGGAGGAAAACATAATGGAAATCAAGCAGTTCGCATGGCTACTTTACCTAATCGTGCGGGTCAACATCTTGCAGAGGAGGACTGATTTGGTGGAGTGCGCTTGCATGCTGATTGGAGTTCTGTACTGCGTAGTCACTACGCTGCCCGCCAACCTTACCAGTGCTTTCGAAGGCAGAGATAAGGAGGCTGTGCTGCAGGCCTTGGCAGGCATCCCCAAAGCCAACCCTGAGCAAGCGAGATTCTCAGCAGACCACGTGTTCAGGCTGCTGGAAACGCTCAAAACTCACGACCACATCAGGGGCGTGGCTGAGGCCAAGTCAGTAGATGGGATGCTGACAATGAGCAATATCAGGTTCAACACCGGGTCTCTGCACATGCAGTACCAGTCCAAAATGCTGCCTTTCGAGATAGACGAAAGGGAGTTCCTATACAAGGAAACGAAACTGAGCACGCCGCTCAAAAAGCGGGGTTCAGAGGTCCAACTCAACCACAAATCCACCGCTCAGCGAGTCCTGCAGTGGGAAGAGGAGTCCGGCCCAACCATCAACTCCAAACTCTCCGAGTTCAAATTCCCCTCCATCGTCAGCAACTCCCCTTACTCCATCCACAGCTTTCCGCCCAGTAGCCGTCTCTCTAGCGACCTCGCTATGAAAACTTGGGTTTTGGACCATACCGCCGACCCTCCGCTGGAGGTCCTGAAGACCTATTGTGAGGCCTGTGACGGGGAACTGTATGACCAAATCATCAAGAGAATGGAAGGACTGCAGGAGGACTTTTTCCAAAGTTGTCAGAAGTTCTATATTGTGTTGGGAGTGGAAGGGGAAGAGAGGAAGGCAAAGGAGACTGATAAGTCGGAGTTAGCGTCGCAACTGTACCTAACGGCCTTAGCTGAAATTTTGAAAAATGAAGAAAAACGCCTCAACTCCAGCAACTTCGTGAGCTTCCTCGGAAACGACTCCTTCCACCAGGCTCTCTATTGCTGCTGCATTCGAGCAGTCTTACTGGCTTTCGATGGCGCCAAGAACCTGCGTCTCGAGGACCTACTCGAAATCTGCCGTATCAACGCCTTCGACTGGTGGAAGCTAATCAAGAGCTTCACCACCTTCGACCCTAAGATTCCCAGCGGCATTAGACAAGATTTCCAGACTATCGAAGAGGCAATTCTGACAAACCTCATTTGGGCTCAGTCCTCCCCAGTGCCGCATATCATCCGCCAGTACTTCCAAAGTCCTGAGGACTCTGAAGTCACGAAGGGCATTTACCACCCTTCGTTTAAGATGCTCTGCAGACGATTACTCGAGCAAGCGGCTCAAAGGCTGTTCGATATCAGCCAGCAAATGGGGTTCAGTGAGGACGTCCAGGAGCAAATTTGGAGCGCGCTGAAATACGCTCTGAGTCAAGAGACGGAATTGCTGATTAGCAGACATCTGGATCAAGTGGTGGTCTGCACTATCTATGGAGTGTGCAAGGCCTGTGGAACAGTCCAAGTCACATTCAACAGCCTCATTCTGAAGTACTCGGAAATGATACAGGACAATGGCATGCTGTTTCGAAATGTGCGCCTGATGACCGACTTCCAGACCGGAGATATCATCAACTTCTACAACAATGTGTATGTGGGGTATATGAAAACATACCTGTTGGCTCTGAATAAGAGTGTGCCCATACAAGGCAGCAAGCCTCGGATCCAGGCTTTGAACCCGGAAAGTCCCTTAAAAGAGCATTTGCCACAGCCACTGCTGAAGTATTCCGCTAGTCCTCAGAGCGCTGGGTCCAGCATCACCCGCTCTCCCAGTCGGTTAGCCTTCCTCACTCCCAGGACCAGGCGCCTTTATGCCTTCGGTGAATCCCCCTCTCAGGCCTTAGAGTCCATCAATAGAATGATGCAGAAGTCTGACCGGAAGATAAACTTCGACCAAGAAGACGACGTGCCTGCGAAGAAGCCGAAGTACATGAGCAAGATACTGCAGGGCGGGGAGACCATTGAGAATGCGCCTGCGCCTACGTCCTTTCCGTCGCTCAAGACCGACCATACGGACTAAAGATATAGGCAGAAATGGGGAGTAACCTGTGTGCGTGTGACCAGAGACAAAGAGTCGGGTACAATTTGGACGTGCCTGTGTCCCCCAGTGAGAGATAGCCAGAGTACTATCAAGCCGGAGAAAGCAGAAAGACTCTGGAAGTCGAAGCTTCGCAGGAGACAGAGAAGTCAACTCCTTTGGCACTGAATAAAGCCTTGGAGAAGCTGAAGACTGGGATAGAGGGACAGCAGGAAAGCCTTCGTATCAAGCCAGCGGCGGAGGTGAAGACAACGCCCCTTCCGCCTATCAGCCTGACAGACCTGTCTCAACGGCAAAGCAATACTTCCACTTCCTATCGAGAGGAACACACCACTGACCTGCAGCCTGAGAGTCTGTCCATTGGACTAATATCCCTGGAAGGAACGCTCCTAAAGTACAAACCCGGACTCTCCACCAACTTCGTCCCACGATGGTGTCAGCTGACCAGCACCGAGTTCCGCTACTACAAGAACCAATGGCATGCTAGAGTCTGGGTGCACCGACCTTTGTTCTCCATCTCCCTCAAGCACATCCTCTCCATCAAGCGCTACCGCCCTACTCCTGAAGAAAAGATGCACCTGTTCGGACCTACCTACATTCACCTTTTCCAGGTGAAATTGACTGAAGATGCGAGTCGCTGCTTGACGCCTGAGAGGAACAGTGGGGAAGTGACAGAGACAAGGCCGAAGTCGAGACAGGCCTGGAGCAGTCGGAGTCAGGAGTGGGCCACACAGAGATTGCTGTTCTGTGCTAAGTCAGCGGAGGAAGTGAAAGACTGGACAGTGGCTTTCGTATGTAAACAGTAGGAACTATGACCGATTCTACTAGTTAGTTGAAAAGAGGTCGAAGATAGATGGACACTCAGCAGACACCTAGGCTCTCCAGATCCTGATCTAAGAAGGATTCTTAGTCTATTTTTGACTTAATGATCTCCTTCTTCTGGGCAGACGACCTCGGCGATGATGGCCTGCGGCTGGCTCGCTGCTTCCCGCACCATCTGAAAGACTTCATGAACCAATATAATGATTTCCTCGAATTTCTTCTTCGCTTCTCTGTTGGCCATAGGTACTG
>Ga0247837_1009964_pt1 | contig 11105 bp, 7 predicted proteins | sample LaCtaG_2_FD_187115 | JGI IMG/M metagenome (GOLD analysis project Ga0247837, IMG submission 187115) | Freshwater microbial communities from meromictic Lake La Cruz, Castile-La Mancha, Spain - LaCruzMarch2015_14.5m | ecosystem: Environmental > Aquatic > Freshwater > Lake | place: Spain: Castile-La... | reverse complement strand
CTACGAGCAAAGGCTTAGCAGTCTCTATTTATGTAAAATAACGAAACAGGAAATTAACTGTATATAACAATTTGTTCTGGAGTCGAAATAATTTCATAAAATCTCAGTACTCACCTAGTAATCAAGTTGCCTGGTGACTACCTACAAGTGCACCTTCACTAGTTAGTTCAGTCAATTAGGACGAAGGAACTAAGCGCACGTGCATTGCTCAAGGTCAAAGCGCCCAGCACCTGGTGAAATGGCCTCGCATCCACAGAGTCTGCAGCGGCATGGAGAGCAGAGACTCTCAATTCTGCATGAAAGGTACTGAATAGAGCGTTGGCTACCACGTGAGTAGGTTATTTCCAAACTAAGGCTTCATCCCGAAGAGAGTTTGCGAGACAAAGAAAATGCGGAAGTGGAGAATCTGAGCCTCGAACACCTCCCATATATCAGTGTAGGGAGCGGTAGGAAGAATTGACAAGTTGCAGACTGAGGCCAAAACCAGCACAATAGAGACCCCAAACATTATTACAGTACACTAAATCGAGTAGTTAATGGAAGAATCAGGTCCTGTTTGCAAGTAAATTGAAGCGCAGCCATTCTTAAGCCTCCGTTCTATGAGAGCTCTACTCTCTGCAGTTTGGGAAAGGGCAATACATGCGTGTCTTGAGTCCCCCTGTCACGTAGGTAGCATGGAAGCTACTCGTTGAAAATGGGAGTTAGACTCTCAGGAGGTTGGATGCTGGTGCTGATGATGGCGGTGAACTTGATGATCTACTTGGACCGGGGAGTGATGTCAGTGAGGACTAATTAGGCGGTTGTGAGTGGGATTTCGAGCGATATGGACTTGACAGGTGCTGAGGGAGGCGTGCTGGGGTCTGTGTTCATGCTCGGCTTCCTGCTCTTCAGTCCTGTGTTCGCTCACTACGCCTTCTCAGTCCACCCCCTGCACCTCATAGCCCTGGGCATCCTAGTGTGGATAGGCTCCACCCTAGCCGCAGGACTCGCGCTGGACTATTGGATGCTCCTCGTGGCTCGAGTCTTCACTGGAGCCGGAGAAGCCTCCTTTGTGTCACTCGTCCCTCCCCTGCTGCTGGACTTGGCTCCTCCTAATGGCAAAACAGTGAGTTCCACATAGCTGTGGCAGGCGTTCTTCTATCTGTCTATAGTGCTGGGGCTTGCGACAGGCACAGTGGCGGGCGAAGGTTTGGAGTACGGCCTGGGAGGCTGGCGTTGGCCCTTTCTGCTGGAGTCCATGGTCATGGCGCCTTTGGCAGTGATTGTGCTTATCCTGGAGCGAGACCCTGCGCTGCGCCCTAACGTGGACGCGAGTCCTGGCTTCCTTGCACAGATGAAGAGTCTCTTCAGCAACGACGTGTACGTCACTACCACACTGGGATCCTCAGTCCTCATGTTCTCACTCGGAGGCTTGGCTTTTTGGGGTCCTGACTTTCTGCAGTCTCTGTTTTCAATTTCCTCCTGGCTCGCTGCGCTCAGCTTCGCTCTGGTGATTCTGTTCAGTGGTGTGGTGGGCACAATGCTGGGGGCAGTGTTCATGGATAGACGCCTTGCAGGTCCTCAACAAGTGCTGGCAACTGGAGGGATGTCTGAAGAAGCGTTCGAAGCGGTGAGGACGCGACTGGGCTGCCTCATGGTGCTGGTGGCAGTCACCGCAGGCGGATTATGTGGTCTGGCGGGAGTGTGGGTGAAGCAGTTCCTCATTTTCATCCTAGTGCTGGGCTTCATTGCCCTGGTACTGTTCCTCGCCTTTGCCCCGGCAGGCATGGTGATTCTCAGCTGTGTGGAGCGGCCTCTGAGAGGACAGGCACAAGGAATGTTCATCTTCTTCGTGCACCTGCTGGGCGACTTTCCCTCACCCTACGTACTGGGCTTCATGAAGGACCACCTGGGAGTTCGCTGGTCCTTGTTTCTGATGGTCAGCTGGATGCTTGTGGGAGCATGTGTCCTGACAGTTGCTTTTATGTTCTGTGTCCGCAGAGTATCGCGCTTAAGTGCCTACGACCCAGAAGCGCAGTCCTTGCTCAAGCCCTAGTGTAGTAATGGACCCCAATCTTCTACTTGCCCCATTAGGCGATGGGCAAGACTTTCGTGATCTGCTGCTGCGCAAGATTGCCTCAGTGCGAGTTCAGCGCGACTCAGCTGGCTCTACGCCCCGGGGAACCTCGCCCGACCTACGAGAAGAAAGGGACCTGCTCACTGACATGGTCACCAAGGCGCAGAAGCTAGTGAAGACCCTACAGACTCAGTTGGAGAGTGAGAAGCTGGACAAGGAACAGAAGTTGCGAGCGCTGCAGAAGAAGTATGAGAGTGAGGTGGCTGCCTTGAGGGAGGAAATCAAGGCGAAGCACTCCTTCGGAGACAGAACTGCTCGAGAACTTCGAGACAACTTGCAGGCTGAGATCCGCATCCGTGAGGTGCAGATGGTAGAGAATGAAGAACGCCTGCGCTCCGAAGTGAGTCGATTGCAAAGCGAACTGTCCACTGCGCGACATCAGTTGGCTTCCACTCAGCGAGAACTCTCCACAGAGCGCTTGTTAAAGCCCCAGGGCTTGGACCAGCAACTCCTCATCAAGCAGCTGCAAGTGCAAGTGGCCGCCCTCACAAATCAGCTCAAGGAACAGCTGCCTGAGGACAAAGAAGCTGATGCTGAACGCAAAATTGCAGAGCTGACTGCAGAGAAGCGGAAAAGCGAAAGAACGTTGGAGATGATGTTGAAGTTGTCCAGTGAAAAGGAAGCAGAACTGACTGAGGAAGCGGAGCGCCTGCGTGTGCTGAACAACTCCTTCATGGAGTTCACCAACAAGAGTGAGGAGTGGGTGAAGACAGGCCTGGAGGGACTCGCTATCAAGCTGGACCACCTGAGTCTAGCCTTTGGAGGTGTGAGTCCCACCCTCGAGTCCGCCGTGGCCAGCTGTTCTGCTGTGGTGCAGGAAACCAAGGAGCGTCTGCTGCACTTCCTGGAGTCAGAGCTCACAGGACGGAGCTTAAAACTGGAAGTGCTTGCTACCTTGGATAAGCTCCAGCGCTACTGTCAAGGCGTGATCGAGCGCTTTGGAGCTCCGGCGCCCAAATTCGAAGTGCCTCCAGACCTACTGGCCGCTTGCTCTCAACTACAGAAGGAACTCAGCACACTCAAGGAAAGGAGATTGCTAGACCACGAAGACCTGGCCGAAGAGTTGCGCCAACTCACTGATGCAGCTGCTCAGCGAGAGGCAGAGCTACTCCGCAGTCTGGCTGAGCGTACAGAAGAAGCAAGAGTACTTCGCTGTCAACTGAGTGACCTGCTGGACCAGAGGCTGGAGGAAGAACTGCTGATGACTCGCACTATTAACACTCGCCTCAGTGCGGACTTGGAGGCTGCCAAGCGTTATATTGTGGTGTTGGCTGTCTGCATCCAGGGACTGCAGGATGTCATTTGTGAGGGACAGGAGGCGGACCCAAGTAGTGCGTTTAAACTCCAAATGTCTCGTCTCGAGCAAGAAAATGAGTTGTTGGTGTCGAGACTGCAAGCTGAAAGCGAGTCCTTTCGCCAACAGACATCCATGCTGCAGGAAGAAAGCAGCCGAGTGCGGGGCGAAGTGCGAGCTCTGAGGAGCCAGCTGGACCAGTACCACCAAGTACAGACCATCAAAGCAGTGCAGGAGTGGAACGTGTGGAAGGAGCAGTACCGAGTGGTTTCGCTCACCAACGAGCAACTGCGCAGGGCCTGTCTCGACAACCTGCAGCAAATTCTCTTCCGCAGAACTGAACAGGGAGAACTCGAGGGGCTGCGACGCATTATCACGCTGAAGGACGAAGAGCTGGACTCTGCAAGGGTGGCAGCTACGGCTGGACACTCAGAAGTACTGGACTCACTGCAGGACCTGCGAGAGCTGCTGGAACTCCCAGTGCACACCTCAGACAAGGTCACTGAGTTAGACCGTGCACTCGAGACCTTGACACAGGCTGCAACTTCGCTACTCAGTTTCCAGCACTCTCAGACGCAGAGACTGCAAGAGAGCTGCGCGAGTTTGACGGAGGAAATCCAAGCCTTTCACCTGAAACTCAGCGAAATCGCAGAGTTCTCTCGAAGTCTGCTGGCCTCCATCGGTCCCAAGGACTGCGACTCGACCGAGAAGGAGTACTTCGCACAGTCCCTTGAGGCTCTGAAAAGCATGCACGAGGCGGAAATCGACTCCTTCCGAGCAGAAGTGCTGCAGATGGAGGAGCAGTACCTAGCCGAGCGCAAGCGAGCCTGTGACTTGGCTAGGCGTTTGCTAGACTCCGCTCAGTTCCGCCCAACACTAAACGAGGAAGCGGCTCGACACCAGCAGTGGGAAACTGCTTTGCTGGATGAACTGCTGCAACTGCTGGGTCCCGAGCCCTCAGGCACGATAGAGGAAGCCAACGAATCTAGTGAAGCCTCCGACTTGTCTAGGTAGCCTATTAGACGAAGCTAACTGGCACCTTGAAGTAGGAGGTGCCGTTGGCCTCAACTGGCGGCAGCTCTCCATTGCGCAGGTTGACTTGCAATGACTGCATGATGAGCTTGGGCAGAGGGAGTGTGGCGTCACGTCCTTTTCTCCACGCCACGAATTCTTCACGTACAGTGCCTTCGTGCACATGCTTATTTGACTCGCGAGAGGCTGCAATAGTGGTTTCCCACGCTGCTTCTCTGGAGTCCAGTCCGTAGTCGTGACCCACGAAAACACGGTAATTAGCGGGCAACTGGAACACCTTCTGAATGGAGTCGTAGAGCATGTCTGCCGACCCACCAGGGAAGTCGCACCGGGCAGTGCCGAAGTCAGGCATGAACACCGTATCCCCGGAAAAGACAGCGTCCCCAATGATATGGTTCATGCAGGCTGGAGTGTGGCCTGGCGTCCAGATGGCGCGGCAAGCCAGGTCTCCCAAAGTGTACTCCTCGCCGTCTTGCATTAACTTGTCAAACTGCGACCCATCACAAGGGAAATCCTGCAAGTTGAGCATCGAAGCGAAGGTCCGCTGCACTTCAGTCACATTGAAGCCGATGACTGTCTTGGCCTCAGGGAAGCGCTTCTTGAGGATCTGAGCACCGGTGAGATGGTCAGCGTGCACGTGCGTCTCAATGATGTAGACAGGCTGGTAGTGGTGCTCTTCCACGAAGGCAATGACTTGGCTGGCATGCTTGGTGGAGACCTTGTGAGCAACTTGGTCATAGTCCAGCACAGAGTCGATAATGGCGCAAGCCTTGGTACGTGGACAGGCCGCTATGAAGCAGGCAGTGCCAGTTTCCTTGTGGTATAAACAAGACACCTCAGTCGCAGAGGCGCTCATTTTTTTATTTTACCTTCGTGTGGTAGGAACAATAGCTTCTTATGCCGCTTAAAACTCATTCGAACAAATAGTTTGCGACTGCCTAGCACTCACAACAAGCAGCAGAGGGATAGACTGGTAGCAGCAAGCTGGCGATTAGTGACAATAGTTACGCCTATGGGTGATAATTAAGGTCCACAGAGCCTCCACAGAGCGCTGTGCTGCCGTCGTACTGCTTTATTGTCGGCGACTCCCAGCCTCCGAAGGGCTGGAAGTCTTGGAAATCCGCCTTGCCGTCGAAGTGAGCGTACCAAAGTGGGTACTGGGCAAGTGCCTGCCACTCCCCCACAATGGACTCCCAGTTGTAGAAGTTGGTGTAGACGCCCAGGAGAGCTCCCCGGGCAAGCAGGGAGTGCTCCAGAGCACTGATGAAATCTTGATTGCTGGCCTTGTTGCTGCTCCAGTGAAAGGCCTCAATATCCAGCCACACCCTACCAAAGCTGCCTCCCAGCTCGTTCCAAAAGGTCTCCACCTGTTCCTCAGGGTTTCCACAAGGCACACAGGGAAATAGGTACGCGTCCACTTGCTCCAGTCCCGCGGCCTTGGCATTTGCGAGGTTAGTGAGAGCGTGTGGGTCCACTGCTCCCGAGCTCATCAGTCCGCGCACAATTGCGAAGTCGAAGCCTTCCTGTCGCAAGCATGAAAAGCTGTGTGTGATTTGCGAGACATCCACGCCTCTTAGAGCGAGAATTCCTGGTAAAAGTGTGAGCAGGAGACAGCGCTGCATTATTTCACCAGCCATATTCTAAGTTAGAGGTAGCAGCAGGTCGAAGCTGCCTGTGCCTACTTGTGAAGGCTGGCCCAGGACAATCTTGGCGGAAGGCGTGTTGGTGCAGTCGCTGTCTCTGCTCAGTGCGGCTTCTGCGAGGAACTGCATGGTGGTTTCGTAACTCATCTTCAGCAGAGGTGAGACGTGTTCGGAAATGCCCACTCGGTTGAAGGGACGGATTGCGCCGTTGAAGGTCATATAGTCGGCAATTAGCATGAGGTGGCGCAAGTCTACACTGATACCATAGACTTGGAAGACCCCTGCAATTTCACGAATGATAGTGCTGCGGGCTGCTTCTACTCCGTAGGTAGCTAATACTGCCTGCAAGTCATTACATTCCAGTCTGTGCAGATGCAACTGCTCCGGGTACCGCCACATCGCCTGCAAGTTGACTCCCTCAGACTGGATCACCACCTCCATACTGCCTTTGTCCTTGCCCTTGCGCTCAAAGACGTGGCAGCGGCCGATACCATGCAGAGCACGTGCAAAGCACTTGTCCAGCACTTGTTCAGTGATACTGAGCAGCAGCAACTTCTTGGACTGCACAGGTAGGCTGAAGGTGAGTGCAAGGGACCCTTCTGACTCGCATTCGGTGATTCCGTCCATGTGCTTTTCCGCCTCTTCCACTGGCTCGGGCTCAGCTTCCGGAGCCTCTGCAGGGTCTTCCTCCTCTTTGTCGTCGTAAGTGGCCTTTTGCTTCTTGCGCTCTATCAGTTTGGACAGCTCGAAGCCGTCCTCCTCAGTACCGTCACTTTCCTTGCGCTTGACAGGCAGCGGCTGCGCTTCCTCCTCCTCGGTAGTAGCAGGCTTTTTCTGCACCAAGAGCTCCACCACTGTACGCTTGAGGTGCTTCTGCACTTGGGCTGTGAGAGTGGGTATGAAGACGTCCTTGACTCGGGCCTTGAGCTGTGTCCAGGTGACACCGAAAGCGTGCTGAATGCTATCCAGACTTTCAAACAGCAGTTCTACTGTATATCTCTGCAAGTGCTGAGCTGGCAAAGTGGTGTCAGTCACTCTCACCTCTCTGACAAGTTCCTTGAGTCTCAACTGCTGCAGCTGGTTAGCGAACTGCTGAGCATCAGCAAGGCTGAGGCGGGCGGGCAGGACCATAGAGGGAGTCTTTATTTCCTGGCCTGAAGTTGTGAGGATTTCACGCAAACGAGGAATACCGAGAGTGACATTGGCACCGCCGTGGCCCGCCAAGTGGAAGGTATTTAGGGTCATTTGAGTAGAAGGCTCGCCGATGGATTGAGCCGCTATAATGCCCACTGCTTCTCCTGGCTGAATCAGACAGTTCAGGTATTTGAGAGAAACGAGAGACTGGAAGTCGCGCCTGCGTACTTTCCCCTTGTTGCTTTTGTCCTTGCTCAGCAGTTCATCTGGATTGTCCTGCAGGTATTTTCCAGCGCTTTCGTAGAGCCGCTCTGAAAGAGCACCGAAGTGGGCTCCTGGCAGGAAGCGGTGCAGCACCGGCTCCGTGGCAGGGTCATAGTCCTGTCGAAAGGCTGCCACTTCCTCAGAACTCAGCTTCTGCTTGACCTCGTCTTCCTTATAGCGCTTACGCAAAGACCCGCTGTTCTCTGTGAGGAACTTGAAGGCTTGCAGGAACTTCGCTTTGCTGGGGTCCACACAGTCCTCGCCATACAGAAACTGCACAATTGACCCATCAGTGTCTCTCACAGTGTAGTCGTAAGCGACAATCAGACTTTCCAGACCTTTGACCAAACACCGTTGCAAGTACCCACTACGACTTGTCTTCACAGCGGTATCCACCAGTCCCTCTCGGCCCGCCATACAGTGGAAGTAGAAGTCTTGAATTCTCACTCCAGTGACGAAGCGGTCAGTGATGTAACCGCCCGCACGAGGGTGAGGGTCGTAGGGCACGAAGGAGGGCAGAGTGCGGCCTGCAGCAGTCATGGGCACTCGCTTGCCTTCCAGTTCTTGCTGTCCTAGCATGCACGACACTTGCGAGTGATTGACTGTGGAGCCCTTTGCACCAGTGAGCACCATGGCAGAGAAGCAGTTTCTGGGAAAGCCCTTGACCAGTCCTCGCTTGAGACACTGGTCAATGAGTTCCGAGGAAACACTGCTGAGGGCGTTCTTTATGACGAGGTCCAGGTCATTGCCTGTGCGTTCTTCCAGTAGAAAGCGCTGGGCCAAAGCCTGCACCACTGGATGTCTGGGCGTAATGCCGTGGGCTTTGCGGATCTCTGTGGCTCCTGGCCTCACCAAAGGACGGCTGTCGTACTTTTTGCTGTGTTGGAAGTGTTTCACTCCTGCAAAGTTGGCAGCTGCTTCCACCCCTTTGCGATAAGCACTTTCGATCAGGTCTCTGCGGCGTGCTTCGCAGTCTGGAGTGAGGAGGAGGTCTTCGACGCCGCAGGTAAAGCCGTGCATTTGCAGGAAATTCGTCAACACCTGACCAAGCGCTGTCAGCAGTCGTCCAGTTGCTTCGCCTCCTTGGACTTCATAAAAGGCGTGCACAAGGCCGAATTCGCTTGCGCCAATATGAGCCTTGTCCAACACCCCTGTGAGTACTTCACTATTGCGCACTATCAACATGCCTTCTTCCTTTCCAGTCGAGCCCCACTCCGCCACCGGCGTCTTGCAAGGACTTTCCAGTGTGAGGTGCATATCAGGACCCAAAGCTCTGAGCAGTGAGGAAATCACCTGTTTCCCACTCCATAGCAGACGAGGCTTGAGAATGCAAGGCGGTAAAAAGACCAAAGCTTCAAGTTGCCTGCAGCCACAGTAGACTAACTGCTGGAACTCTCCCTGGTCCAGGAAAGTGTCCTTCTTTGTCAGCAAAATAGCACTCACTACATGGTCCTGAATTAACCCTCGTAAAGGACGGCCACTCGTAGGAACTGTATACTGGAAATCGGTTGCTGATATGAACTTGCTTTCTGCCCGAGCCAAGTGGTTCTGTGGGAAGTGCAAGTTGATTTCATCTCCATCGAAGTCGGCATTGTAAGTGTTGCAGTTGGAGTAGTGCATTCGAATGGTGTTTTGGCGGGGCAGTACTCTGGCTCGGTGAGTCATCATGCTGGGTTTGTGTAGTGTAGGCTGTCGGTTCACGATCAGGAAATCGCCAGATTGGAGATGGCGGTAGACGATCTTCCCAGGGCCGCCAGTGAATAGCGTGCGTGCCAAAGCTCTGCGCTGGGGAGCGGAAAGTGAGTCCAGCACTGATTTATTGCCTTCCGCGTCCTCTACCATATTGGCTCCTGGGTATACCAAAGGACCGTTCTCAACCAAAGTGCGCAAGCGGTCTACGTTGAAGTGAGTCACGTGTTCGGGGAAAGTCAGACTTTTCGCAAATACCACAGGGATGCCGATTTCACTTGTCTCTATGTATGGATCAGGCGAAATCACAGACCGGGCTGCATAGTTCACCCGCTTGCCCATCATTTTCATACGAAACAGACCTTCCTTCTTTTCGAGTAGTTGACACAACCCGCCGACTTCCTTATCTGCCAGTCTCGATGCCTTGCTTGAGTCCATGTACACATTGATAGCTTCTTGCAAGTCCACCCAAACAGCCACCACCTGAGCCTCTGGAGCCTGGTTCTGCGCTAGTTCTCTGATTTTGTTGTTGAGTGTGAGCACTTTGGTAAGTGCCACAGTGTGAGCATGCAGGAAGGCTTGGTCCCCTGTGCCCTTGCTTTCAGGACGGAAGCGGTTGGGCGGCACTAGCAGGACTTCGAGAAAGAAGGCGCAGAGAACATCTTGCACGGAAGTAGTGTGATAGATAGAACTGAGGAAGGCTCCGTCCTGAGCCCAGAGCAGAGTGAGTTCCTCACGTACCTGCATAGGGTGCAGGAACTTGGGCTTGGCGCCCTTCTCGTCCACTGTGTGTCCCAGCAGTGCCATGCTTTTGCGGGACTTCTCGGAAAGTGGGTGTCGGAAAAGCTTGGTGAAGCCCTCCTTTTTGACTGCGCCTTGCTTGCATTGGCAGTGAGGACAGGTGCCGAGATTCACACTGCGCCACATTTCCCGGATCAGTTCCTTGCGTCCTCGCACTCCTGCGCCTGTCACTGGACCCGGCTTCCCACTGCGGGCCATGTCTGTGAGTTCGCCCCTGCGTTTGTCCTTCATCGAGAGGATCTTGCTGCGAAGGTCGTCAGTGTCTTCCTCACTGCGCACAGATGTATCCAGCACTTTGGTGCCACTCAGTTCTTCGAGCATTTTGGACTGCACTACTCGGCCCTGGCTCACTAGGGCCAGACGCTGCTGCAGTAGGTCCATCCGCTGAGGGGAAATTTTGATGCGGTGGCAAGCGCTGCATTTGGCTTTCATCAGTCTGCAGAGCTCTGTGAAGCTGAAGGGATTGTAAAGCGGCACAGCCAACTCGATATGTCCAGGGTGTCCAGGACAGCTCACCACCTCAAACCCGCAAGTAGCGCAAGTCGACGTTCGGTCATACGGTGATACGCCCATGGCAGGGTCGTAGAGGCCGCCCTTGATAGGTCTGGAAAGTGTGTCCAGGGCGAACTCACTGGTGATCTCCTTCACGCTGAGACGGCGCGCCTCCTCGGGGAGAAAGAAGGAGAAGTGCGCGCTGCACAGCTGAGAAGGAATCATTATGTCACTCGTCTAAACTCGCTTAGTAGTCTTATTTCTGTGAGTCAGTGCAGAGCCACAACAGCCCAGGAGACCGCTGCCATGTGGAGTGTCGTTGCCGGAGTCAGTGCTTCTGTGTAAGCATTAAGTCGAGAGCTTGCAACTTAAACATCACTCATACTTGGCTTGCGCCCTTCCAACACTTCGTCCGGGTACTCACCATTCTACTCTGCATAGCCTTCAAAGCTGCCTCCAAGTCGTTGGAACTGCCAGTCCTACTGCAGCAAGGAAGAAGTGACTGGGGACGACAGCATTGCAAAGTATTTTGTGGACGTAGGTGTGGAAAACTGCTGAGAGATGTGGCTGCTACTTCACTAAGCAGTTAGCGAATAATGGTCTATGCACGGCGTAGTAGCTAGTCCCAAATCTAGCAAAT
>Ga0247837_1009961_pt1 | contig 11109 bp, 1 predicted proteins | sample LaCtaG_2_FD_187115 | JGI IMG/M metagenome (GOLD analysis project Ga0247837, IMG submission 187115) | Freshwater microbial communities from meromictic Lake La Cruz, Castile-La Mancha, Spain - LaCruzMarch2015_14.5m | ecosystem: Environmental > Aquatic > Freshwater > Lake | place: Spain: Castile-La... | reverse complement strand
AAGTCAAATTGGAGTTAATGCCGACGACCTGACATTTAAGGTAGTAAACCCCAATGTGACGCTTCCGGATAAAGATGCGCCTAAAATAAATGCTATTCGAATTAGTTTTGTAAAGACAGAGGCCATTTACACCATCAGCCCATCAGCAGCAAAAATCAATGAAGGTACAGTTCTTACAAGTACTGTTTCAACAACTAATGTTGTAACTGGCACTAAACTTTATTACGCCTTAAGCGGCACTGGAATAACTACTGCTGATTTCTCTGCAGGCGCCCTCACAGGAGAAGGTGTAACAGATGCCACTGGTAAGTTTAGTTTTTCTCATACGCTTGCAAATGATCTAACAACAGAAGGTGCAGAAACTCTTGAGATAAAACTTTTCTCCGATTCATCGCGTTTAACTCAAGTTGGAACTACGGCATCAGTGAGTATTGCTGACAATTCAATCAATCCATTCAACCTTGATATAGATGGCGACGGCAAGGTAACAGCGTTAGGTGATGGCTTAATGGTAATTAGAAAATTATTTGGTTTTGCGTTTGCTGGTGATGCACTAACTAATAAAGCCATATCACCAACAGCCACAAGAACAACAGCTGAGATCCATCAATTTATTGAATCTGGTATTTCTACTGGCACACTTGATGTTGATAAAGATGGTAAAACCACTGCCCTTGGTGATGGTTTGATGGTAATACGCCATCTATTTGGTGCTGCGTTTGCAGGTGCCGCACTCACAAATAAAGCAATCAGTCCTGATTCACCATATTTTGGTACTACCGCAAACTTTGCTGCCGTTGCCGCAAATATTGATTCCTTGCGTCCTGTTTAGATAGATCCAAACAACATCTGGGAATTCACAAACTCTCTTGGATTAGTTGGTGTTGCTGTTGTAATTACAGGGGGTTTGACGATCCCAACTGCTGATGGTGATCTGCTCCACTACTCAGCAGTGGCATCAGAACCATTGGAATCAACATCAAAAGCACCTGCTGCAGAGGTTGCTGCGAGTTCTTGCCTTAGAAGAGCAGCAGCATTGGCGGGTCTGGGGTTGGAGTTATGGGGGTGATCTGCCATAGCAAATGCCAAATACTTGCGAATATTGCATTAAATGCAAAGAAATGCTGAAACCCTTTGCCGTTACTTGTTTATGCAATATCTGCAAGAACCTGAGGAAATACTTAAAAACGAGTAGATTATAAAGAGATATAGATGCCATAGGCGTTCTGCCTCCTGGTAGTCGCCGCTTCTCTGCCGTTTCTTGAGGTTTTGGGTTTTATGGCATTTAGAAAACCCAATACAATTCTGAGCCCGCTGCTGAACCAGTGGAAAAGTTTGTTGCAGCAATGGGCAAAGGGTGGTTCATTAGTAACTGCTGCGCAAGAAGCACTGCTGCTGAGTGGTATTCCAGAAGGGTTGCAAATACTGATAGATGAATGGGCAGCAGCTGATTTCAATAGCTTGCCAGAAGTTGAACTGCTTTCTGCTGCAGATATCAGTGGCGCAATGGGCGCTTACGCAATCAGCACTGGCAAGATTTATTTAAATGCTGATTGGGTAACTACTGCAACTCAAGAGGGGATTAATGCTGTGCTCACGGAGGAGCTGGGGCATCACTTGGATGGGCTTCTAAACCGAAGCGATACTCCAGGCGATGAGGGGCAGCTATTTGCAGCGTCGCTAACAAGCAATTTTGACGTTAAAGGTAATAAAAAAGACGCACTACAGGCAGAAACTGATCACGGCACTGCAATCCTATTTGGAAGTGAAATTGCAATCGAGCGAAGCAACAATTCAAACATTCCAGTTATTCTTAAATCACTTGAAATGATTCCAATTGTATTCAGCGGCCAATCAAAAGTTTCTTCTCAAAGTCATTCAGGTTCGGAATTTAGAAATAGAGATTCTTTTGCAGCTATTCAATCAAATGGCCAAGTAATTACTTGGGGAGGCTATTCTGCTGAATATAATAAAGATTTGGATTTTGATGGCCCATCAAATAATCTTTTGGTTACTCAAATATACTCAAATGAAGATGCTTTTGCTGCTTTACGAAATGATGGATCAGTTCTAACGTGGGGCGCGGTAGGCGGCAACAGTGATGACGTAGATTTTGATGGGGCATTTAATAATCTTACAGTAAAAAAGATATTTTCAACCAAGCAATCATTTTCAGCATTAAGGAGTGACGGTTCAATTGTTTCATGGGGATTAAATGGAATAAGTGATCAATGCAAAACGATTGATTATAATGGTGCTAATGACAACCTATATATAATCGACGTATTTTCTACAGCAAATTTATTTGGGGCTCTTCGAAATGACGGCTCTTTTGTAATATGGGGTGGCCCTCAAGTAATTTATTTGGATAATTGCCCAATAATCTCAAGTTCAGATTCATTCTTCCTATCATCCAATTTAAGACTTATAGGGGCTGAAGAACTGAAAGAAGAATATGATTATATATCCCAAATCATTCTAAAAAGACTTCCCTTCCCAGATCATTATAGAAACACAAATCTCAAAGTTGATTCACCTGTCTCTTCAACTAAAGGTGCATTTGCAGCAATTACTCCCAATGGAAAAGTTATTACATTGGGTGATGTAAGATATGGAGCAGATCCTAAAAATCTAGATTTTGACGGGGTTTTTGATAATCTTAAAGCCATAAGTATGTGTTCATCTAATACGGGATTTGCTGCTTTATTGTCTGATGGCTCAATAAGGACATGGGCAAGTGGTTTTATTAGCGGAGAAGATACAGCCAAATATGTGCAAATCATTTCAAATGATGAGGCCTTTGCAGCACTGACTACTAATGGGGAGATAACAACATGGGGGGATTCTAATCATGGTGGCATTGGTTTCATAACAAACCTACCAGCTGGTATGCTAGGAACAACTGCAAACCCATATGTTAATGGAATATCTCAGGATATAAAGCTTAAAAAATTATACTCTAATAAAAAAGCTTTTGCTGCACTCAGATCAGATGGATCTGTAGCTTCTTGGGGAGATTCACGGTATGGCGGTGATTCTCGTAATATAGATTTCGATGGCTTAAATAACAATTTATTTGTTATTGAAATTTATACATCTGATTATGGTTTCTCTGCAATTAGGAATGATGGATCAGTCGTAGCATGGGGGATGTTAAAAAGTGGCTGGAACAAATCCATAATTCTTGATAAAGCTAAAGTTTTAGCTATCGCCAACCCATTTACCGAAGATAATCTTTATTTTATAAATCCTGCACCATCCGTAAAAATTACAGCTTCACAACCAGTAATCAATGAAGGTGAAACAGTTGATTTTTCAATACAAGTATCACATACTGTCTCAGGTCAAGCGCTTTATTATTCACTATATGGCGCTAATTTTACCAAAAACGATGTTGCACTAGGTGCATCTGAAGGTTTACTTGAAATCATGGAAAACAATAGTTCAAAGCTTACAATTGAAATAGCTAGAGATCAGTTAAGCGAAGGATCTGAATACATTCAATGTTTACTATTTTCTGATTCTGATAGAGAGGTTTTAATTGGCTCAGCTGCAGTAGAAATTAGGGACACATCGTTGTCTGCAGTGCCTGCATATAGTTCTAAAAAGCTTAAGCTTTCGATCCTTTCAAATGTTAATTATGCTTATTGGAAAAATGTAAATTTAGATTCCTTCCCAGACGGGTCGATGGTTTTATCTGGATCATTCGCAGGTAAAATAAATGTTGGCAGTTTCCCGATAAGTTCATTAGATAGTGTTGATGAATATGTTGCTAAAATAAACTCAAATGGATCGATTGATTGGGTAGAAGTAATAGGTGGGGGCGGGGTTGGGCCATACAGTAAAACTAATGATATAGCATCTTTTAATGATGGATCATGCATAGTTCTTGTTCAAGGTAGTGAAAAAAGATATTTTGCACGTCATGGGAGTCAAACTATTGAAATCCCTGGAAACGATAGTTCAATAATAAAATTAAGAACAGATGGATCATTTGATTGGAGTATCGGGCTTGGTGGAGGATATGCTAGCAAGGTTTTGGTTAATCCAGACGGAACTATTTTAGTCTATGGTGATTACTTCGATTCATTAATTTACAACAGAAGCAAGAAAATTCTCGATACAACTGAATCAAGCAAAGTATTTGTCATGAAGATTAATCAAGATGGTTCATATGTATGGGCCAAAACTATCCCAGGTTCTACCTATTACAGGGAAACAACTGGTCTTGGGCTGTTGCCTGATGGGGGGTGTCTAATTACAGGTAACTATTCAGGTGAGCTTAAATTTGATAATGTTACATACCGTTCAAATAATCGTTGGAATATGCACGATGAAACTGATATTTATATTGCTAAATATAATTCATTGGGGGATTATGTATGGGCTAATCAAATTGATGCAACGACAGGATTCGCACGATCTACAGCCATTACAACATTACCTGATGGCTCTGCAATTGTAGTTGGAGCATTTCATGGTAGACTTAAGTTTGACAATTATGAGCTTCAATCAGATAAAGGTTCAATATTTATTGCTAGAATTGGTTCGGATGGTAAATTTAAATGGGCAACCCAGCCTACGGGCTATCAGTCTAAATATAGCTCTGACATTTCCTATGAGGTGCTTGTTGCGTCATTAGGTGACGGATCTTTCATAATTCGTGCGCCTGGATTTGTTACCAAAATACTGCCGAACGGTGAATTTGGATATGTTGCTGATGGCAACATTTTAAATTATCCGTATATTTCATATCCATCCGATTTAGTTGGTATCAGTGAGAATTTCCTCATTCAGGCTAGCATGCGAGAAGGTGGGCTCGAGCTTGAGAAATTTCAAATTGATGCTAATAAAATAGTAGCTAGTAATGACTTAGATCCTTGGTATTCATTGTCTTCAAACACCTCAAGAGTAGTGGAAGGTGAGCTATTCAAGTGCAACATAAGTGCACTTAATGTCTTGCCAGACACAAAAGTCTTTTATGCCTTGAGTGGTATAAATATTTCAATTAATGACTTTGAAGGTTTTCCATTAACTGGCTCTTTAGGCCTTGATGCCAATGGAGTGGGCTCTTTTCAATGCATGTTATCAAATGATTTTGCGACAGAGGGCGATGAAATTTTGGAAATATCTATATACGCAGACAGCCAACTCAAAGTTCTTTTATCTAAGCCATTACAAATTCTGGTAAGAGATAATTCACTTGATGTCTTATATACTGTGGGTTTTAAATCTCCAAAATTTATTGAAGGTTCTTATTTATTATTTGATATCATAACTAAGGATGTTGCGCCAGGCACTCCTCTTTATTTTTCACTCTCTGGAACTGGAATTACAGCTGCTGATTTTTCTGTTGGTGCTCTTACGGGGTCAGGAATAGTTGGCACTGATGGTAAAATTTCAATAAGGCATACAATTGCAAATGATCTAACGACAGAAGGAGCAGAAACACTTGACATAAAACTCTTCTCTGATTCAACTCGTTCAACTCAAGTTGGATCTACTGCATCAGTGAGTATTTCAGATACATCAATCACACCAGCTCCCACCTATACCCTCACCCCATCATCAGCAACCATCAATGAAGGTGCAGTTCTTACAAGTACCGTTGCTACTACTAATCTTGCAACCGGCACTGCAATTTATTACGCCTTAAGTGGCACTGGAATTACAACTGCTGATTTCTCTGCAGGCGCTCTTACAGGAGAAGGTTCAACAGATGCCACTGGTAAATTTACCTTTACCCATACTCTTGCAAATGATTTAACTACAGAAGATGCTGAAACGCTTTCCATAAATCTATATTCTGATTCTGCTCGCACTCTGCAGGTTGGAGCTACTGCATCAGTAAGTATTGTGGATTCATCAATTAAATCAAAATCATTTAACCTTGATGTAGATGGCGATGGCAAAATAACCGCCCTTGGTGATGGCTTGATGGTAATTCGAAAGTTATTTGGTGCTGCTTTTGCTGGTGATGTACTAACTAATAAAGCCATATCGCCAACAGCCACAAGAACAACAGCTGAGATCCATCAATTTATTGAATCTGGTATTTCTACTGGCACACTTGATGTAGATAAAGATGGTAAAACCACTGCTCTTGGTGATGGTTTGATGGTAATACGCCATCTATTTGGTGCTGCGTTTGCAGGAGAAGCACTAACAAATAAAGCAATCAGTCCAGCATCACCATATTTTGGTACTCCCGCAAACTTTGCTGCCGTTGCCACAAATATTGATTCCATGCGTCCTATTTAGATATATCTAAACTACATCTGGGAACACGAAAACCTGCAGCACGCAGTTGAAGCTGCGTTAGAAAAGCAGCAGCACTAACGGGTCTTGGGTTGGAGTTATGGGGGTGAAAGGCAGTAAAGGATTAAGAAAACTACCTAGTGCGCTGCGATAAAACGCTAAAACCCATTGCTGTGACTTGTTCATGCGATATCTGCAATAACCTGACGAAATACTCAAAAATGAATATAATATAAAGAGATATAGATGCCATAGGCGTTCTGCCTCCTGGTAAGCGCCGCTTCTCTGCCGTTTCTTGAGGGTTTGGGTTTTATGACGACAGTTGATTTAATAGCAAAATTTGGAGCTACACGCAATATCGACTCTGTCACAAGCATTCATGCTGATCAGATCGGAAATATCTACCTAATTGGAGGTACATCTGGCGTATTAAACGGAGAACAAAGCGATAAGACAGATATATTTATTATCAAATACAATACTCTAGGACAAATCCAATGGACAAATCTTATAGATTCTGGGGGCTATGATTCTGCGATTGATACAGAATTAGACGACAAAGGTGCATTTTGGATATTAAACATGTATAATACTCCAACAAACGGCTTTGCTGTATATAAATTTACTAAAGATGAAGTGCTTTCCAAAATCAAATTTGATTCGTTAGGGATTGGCAAAGCTGTCCCTCAAACCATTGCATTACACAAGGAGTCTTATTATTTAGCTGGTTACATTAATAACGGAATAGGTTATTTCGATAGTTATGTCGACAAGTACAGTGAAAATGGAAATTTACTTTGGAGAAAAATTTTTGCCTCTAATACTTACGGTGGATACAAAGGGAGAGAAGAAATAAGTTTTACTCGAGTTGACAGCTATGGAAACATTTATGCAGCAGGCAGGACCAGTGGTAGCTTTGACTCATACAAAAATAAAGGCGATTTTGATATATTTATTCTTAAATATAGTCAGAGCGGGGATGAAATTTATAGACAGTTTCTAGGTGGTTCTGGAAATGAAGATGTAAGAGACATGCAAATTGCTGACGATGGATCGTTTTTTATTACAGGTATAACTTCCTCTGAAAAAATATTTGAAGTCTCATCGGAAAGTGGTACAAGCTTTATTGCCAAATTTACACCAAATGGAACGTTTGAGTGGATAAAGTGTTTGGGACATTCCAACAAAGACTCTTCTTTTGATTCAAGAAATATATATCCCACTGCATTGATGATTGGACAAGATAATCTTATTCATGTAACCGGTAGCTATGGGGAAAAAAACGAGAGAGGTTCCTTTCTTTATTCTTATACTGAAAGCGGTGAAAAACTTATTGAAAGTTACTTTGGATTAAGTGGCAACCGTTTCTATGAAGGATTGCATGCAAAATCAATTACAAATACTGAGGTTGGCAACTTATTAATTACTGGCACAACGAAAATGCCGGAAGCCAATGGGGAGGTTGATATTTTTTTTGCAAGCGCAACTTATACGCCAACCCCCACCCACACCATTACCCCATCAGCAACCAGCATTAATGAAGGTGCAGTTCTTACAAGTACCGTTACAACTACTAATGTTGCAAGCGGCACTAAGTTATATTACGCATTAAGTGGCAATGGAATTACAACTGCTGATTTTGCTGCAGGCGCTCTTACAGGAGAAGGTGTAACAGATGCCACTGGTAAATTTACCTTTACCCATTCGCTTGCAAATGATCTAACAACAGAAGAGGTTGAAACTCTTGAGATAAGACTATTTTCTGATGTTGCTCGCACTCTGCAGGTTGGATCAACTGCAACGGTGAGTGTTGTTGACAGTTCAAACAACTTGCAAAAAATTGATCTAAGTAAAGGCGAAGTGGATCTAATATTAAATATTAAAATTCTTGCTGATTCTGGGTTTAGCTATTCAGATTTATCTTTCAGCCTTATCAATCCTCCAAGTAATTTAGGATATTATGCATATCCATCAGTTCATATCAATAGAGGTGATAGGATTACTGGGAGTACCAACGATGGCACCTACAGCAGCATCGTAAAAGTTGGCAGTAATGCATTACCTGGTACTTATGCAATTTCAAGCCTTTCAATAAAAGACAGTATTGGCAACCAGCTCCAAAAATCTGGCCCAGATCTTGATAAGTATCTAGCGTCTATTGGCATCAACAAGGAGGCACTTACATTTTCTGTAATTGGCACAGCACCTGCAAATACGGATTCGGCTGAACCTAAACTTAGCTCAGCTATGCTTTCCTCAAAGGCTATTGATCTAAGCAAGGGCGAAACAGATTTATTGCTTAATACTACAATTACTGATGCTTCTGGTTTGAATTATTCATATCTATCTTTTAGCCTTGCTAATCCTCCAAGTGACGTAAGCGTAATAAACCCATTTGCTAATATTAGTACATGGAGTGATAAGATATCTGGTAGTAATAAAGATGGCTCCTACAGCAGCATTGTAAAAGTTGGTTCGAAAGCATTGCCTGGTACTTATGCAATTTCAAGCCTCTCGATTGCAGACACTGTAGGCAACAGTATCAACAAATATGGACCAGATCTTGATAAGTATCTAGCGTCTATTGGCGTCAATAAGGAGGCACTTACATTTTCTGTAATTGGCACAGCACCTGCAAATACCGATTCGACTGAACCTAGACTTAGCTCAGCTACGCTTTCTTCAAAGGCTATTGATCTAAGCAAAGGCGAAACAGATTTATTGCTTAATACTACAATTACTGATGCTTCTGGATTCTCCTTCTTATCTTTAAGGTATAGCCTAGTAAAAGCAGATGGCAGCATAGACTTAACTAATCCCAAATACATTAACGTTAGTTTATGGGATAAGACTTCAGGTACAATTAACAACGGAAGTTACTCAACAATAATAACACTTGGAGCAAATTTTGCCACTGGTACTTATGTCGTTGACAATCTATCCATTGCGGATAGAGGTGGTATATCAATAAGCAAGTCCAGCAAGCAAGATGTTGATGCATACTTAGGCTCCTTAGGTATAGATCCAGCATCTTTGTCATTTGCAGTTACTGGCGAGCCGCCCAAGCCTGTTGTTTTAAGTCCACCTATACCTTCAAATCCTGTACTAACAAAATCTTCAGCCCTAAATAGTATAGATCAGAAAACCTTCAATGCTGGTGATTTGATTGCAATCGAAATTGATTTCTCAGACATTATAGGGCTAGACGATGGAATTGTTGGAAATTTATTTATCCATCCAGCTAACAGTCTTAATCCATTTTCTAACTCATGGAATCACACTCTATCTACATCTGATATCTCAAATGGATCTAGTAAGGAAGGCACAATAAAAAAGACCTTTGAAATCCCGTCAACCGCAACAGCGGGTGAATGGTATGTTAGTTATCTAAATTTATCTGATAAGAATGGAAATCAAAAGACTTCCTCCCTGAGGCAATCATATCCTGTAACGAGTTTTCCTAGTGTAAATCAATTTGAAGTTTTCTCGTCTCAGATTGGCGTGCCAAGCTCAAGCTTAAAGTTTACTGTTGCTAATGATAAAGTGATTGATACCAAAAGCCCAATCATAAAGGCTATTAGATTTGATTCTCACGAAATTATTTTAGGTGACAATGGTGCTTATTTCAAGATAGAAATAGATTTTTTAGATGAATCTGGTCTCAATGGGTTTTCTGTCGATGAATCACTTCATTCAAGCGATGAATATGGAATTGGCTGGCTTTCAATTGCTCCCACATCACCTTCATTTCAATTAAATGGATTACAACTTACGAAAACAGATTTAATTAAAGGAACTGCTTATGAGGGTACACTGAGTAAGGACATATATATACCAAAAAGTGCGCAACCAGGCGAATGGCATATTACAGCTATTTCGCTAGGTGATGCAAATGGAAATGAAGATAATTTCTATCTGAGCGGAGACACTGAATATCACAAACAAATCTTTGCTTCGAAAATTGGTATTTCTATTGATGATCTTAAATTCAAGATTATTAAGAATAATTCAGCTGATGTAGATTACGAACCTCCAGTAATCAGAGCAATTAGGTTTGGATCTGACGAGGTCACGATAGGTAGCAGTGGATCTCAACAACTATTTGAATTCGACTATTCTGATCTCTCAGGGATTGGCTCATTGTATAGCTCAAATGCTAGTAGCAATCCAAGAGTTGGTTTTGTTCAAATTCAATCGCCTTCTGGCGAACATGGAATTTACCTAGATTTATATAAGGATGATATCAGCAAAGGTGATATTTACAATGGTACAATTCGTAAACAAATTGATCTTCCTGCTAATTCTCCGCCTGGAACTTGGAGTCTCTATACGATAGAGTTGAATGATAAGTCTGGTCAAGTAAAATCAGAGCAAATGAGATTTTCTGGTCCCAATCAAAATTTGCCAACATCAAGTCAGATTGAACATTTAGCTTCTAGATTAGGGCTTTCTTCGTCATCTATTCAATTCAATGTGATTAATAGTAATATTTTGGGATCTGATAATTCCGATAATGATGCACCAAGTATCAAGGCCATTAGATTCTTGAGCGATACATCACTTCAAACTACTTATACCCTTACCCCATCAGCAACAACTATCAATGAAGGTGCAGTTCTTACAGGTACTGTTGCTACTACTAATGTTGCAACCGGCACCAAACTTTATTACGCCTTAAGCGGCACTGGAATTACCGCTGCTGATTTCTCTGCAGGCGCCCTTACAGGAGAAGGCATAACAGATTCCACTGGTAAGTTTAGTTTTTCTCATACGCTTGCAAATGATCTAACAACAGAAGGTGCAGAAACTCTTGAGATAAAACTTTTCTCCGATTCATCGCGTTTAACTCAA
>Ga0247837_1009960_pt1 | contig 11109 bp, 5 predicted proteins | sample LaCtaG_2_FD_187115 | JGI IMG/M metagenome (GOLD analysis project Ga0247837, IMG submission 187115) | Freshwater microbial communities from meromictic Lake La Cruz, Castile-La Mancha, Spain - LaCruzMarch2015_14.5m | ecosystem: Environmental > Aquatic > Freshwater > Lake | place: Spain: Castile-La... | reverse complement strand
TAGCGTAACTGTGGCCACTGTGCCATCATTGAGCTGATCCACAAGTATCTGACTTCCGCTGTACAGAGCGACAAAGGCCTCCTCGACTCTCATAGAGCGACCTGAATCGTGAGTGAAGACGGCTCCGGGCTGGTTGTCGCGGGAAAGCTTGCAACCCAGGAGGTTGGGGTTGGGTGGGATCACTCTCTTGGGCTTCATTTTTACGACTCTACAAAATGGGTCTGGACTCCGTGCTAAATACGTGATGCGGTGAAATGCGGGTTTTGTTGATTGTTGGTTAATTGATGATATTCAGAAACTATCTGGTGACTCATCTGTACTCATACACTAAAATAGCGCATTTCCGTGAAAGGTGGGAATAACAAGAATGCTACAGGAGTAGATTTCCCTTCGATTGGCCTATAGACTTTCCAGTTTCTCTCAATATTTAGTCGAATACTGAAGCGCACAGGCCGAAGGTCACAGTAGTCCTTGAGAAATCGGGTTTTGCAGGGACATTCAGATTTCTTGCAAGTCCTAAATTGGTGACTTGTAGGATTATAACATAGTTATAGAACTGAGTATTGGGATATGTATTTTGCATGTATTGGTATGTATGTACTAATTTGTGGAAGTGTGGCTTCTATGTGAGTTTTACACTTCCCAGCCACTCTTATAGACCTAGTGATATCAGGAATACGAGGATTTGCTTGGTCTTTCACACTGGGTCTGTGATAGAACGCCCACAAGGAAATGCAAAATTAAGCGAATTCGTATCACTATGGAACCATATAAAATGCATACAATCATATATACATTATGATACGATAAAAACAACTTCTTGCTATTCAACAGAATTACAATCCTTTCCAAATGTCCAGCAGTTTTCTATTGCATGGAAGAGAAAGCAGATAATCGCCATTTTGTCCCTACTCTGTGCAACTTGCAGTAAAATCGCGCAAAATCACGTGATTTAGTCATAGTGCGAGCGATAAACGAAAGAAGCTCAGCTGGATGTGGTAATGGGCATCGGATCCCAGATTTAAGCGTATTCATGCCTTTTTACATGCGGCATCGGTAGCAACAGATGGCTTTTCCTTAGCCACTGCGACTTTGAGACCTTGAAATTGCTTGGGACTGGGACTGCACTGTCCTATTGATCGCTGAATTCCTATTTATTGGTCTGTTAGTTGTGCATTTCTGGAGGAATATAAGGGCCAGTAGTAGGATTTTTAGCTACAATTTGGCTGAGTTTTGCTTATAAATATCGTATATTTGATGCTTTATAGACTGCAGACTAGCTATCATCTCATATGACTGTGACTTGTGGCAAATTGGCTCGTACAGCCTGTTTTAGAATAGTTTGGGTAGGAATGCTCATAATTTCGTATTAAACTGCTTTCTTCAGTGGGAATAATTCCAAACATTCGCATTTTCTAAAGTTAAAAGTAAGAAAATGCTGTAAATTCCCTTAAAAATCAAATTATCTCGCTAAACAACTAATTTCTTCAGTATATTCGACTATATTTGATCCATATTTCCCAATTAAGTTAACAAAATACGAAATCAGACATTTCTAACAGTTGTACTAGCAATAATCGGATATGCGAGCTTCAATATGAAGCTTTCTACTGCTAAATTGGCTTAGAAGTGAGTGCAATGTGCGAAAATACCAGAAAACATACAATAATAGCTGTTAATTTAACAATATTCTCAGTATTGTACAATTAAACCATATCTCATAGTTCGCTTAATAGCCTTCATATTAATTGTTTCTGCAAGCACAAAGTTTTAATACGCTGATATATATGAATATTGGGTAGTTGCACACTGTCATGATCGACTCAAATAACCTAAGTGAGAGAAGTCTTATCCTAATATTCGTCGAAGTCGAAACGTCTTGGAACCTTGAGTCTGGCCGGAGGATCGCAGCGTCTCCCCAGCTTCACACACTCCGGACATTTCTGCCTCATTGGCTCTTCACTGATATCCTCAGTCCCCACATACTTGCAGTCAGGTCTGTGCCAGTGAAAGCTGTGCACCAGACAAGGCTGTCTCAGGGAGGAGCAGCAGAAGTTCCAGTCTGGACAGCCAGGTGTTCCGCAGACAATATGCTCGCAGTGATCATCTTTGAGGTAGGGGATTTTGCAGGTAGGACACTGAGCGAAGGGATCGGCAGGGCCCATGGCCTGCTCTAACTCGGTGATTGTCTTCTGCAGGTCCTCAAATCCACATCTGTTGATGTCGTGGGTAGGACCCCACTGAGACTGACACAATGCACAGAACTGAAAGTAACACCTCTGACAGGAAATCGACATTTGAACACCCGATTGAGTCATGTCCTTGGAGTTATAATGCGAGCAATTGTGACACTGAACCATTGTTCCTTTGCTTTCCCCAAGTTTCCCTACGTACTTATCGTAGTCACTTTGAGTCATTATTTGCTGGAGAATGGAATTATCGATAGTAGTTTTGCATTGTCCACAATGAATTTCAGACTTAATAACCTCAGAGATGTGAGCCTCTATTTAATTTTTCACACAGACACTATGGAAATAATGCCCACAAGTAAGCGTCAGTATATCCCTCCACTGTATTTTATCACAGCATATAGCACAGTATTCCACTCTAAATTGACCCATTTTACTAATCTTTGAGAGATCATTTCGATAAATAATCCAGGCATCACAAATACTCTGCAAATCAGGCGGAGTAACAGAGAAAGTCACCATGCGAAGTTCTTCAGGCGGCAGAACCCAAAGAGCCTCTACTAGAGGACTTGCATACTGGCTTCCCTGAGCCAGGCAGTTTTGAGCCTCTTTTATTGCTGTTTCAATAGTAGTCGAGATCTGTTCCTTCTCAGTCCGAAGCCATTGCAGCACAGAGTTTTTATAATTCTGCACCTGACTAATTACATTGTCCACTGATGCACTGAATTCCTGCCCAAATTGGTCAATTATCTCCACATTTCTGCGCAACTCCGCCGTCCCTTTCTTCAAGTCATTGAACTTCCGCTGGTACTCATCTGGGTCCCTGCCAGCCGCAGATATCGGGAGAATGGAGTGAGGGATATGTGGGTCCTTGGACTGGTGCTCAAAGAAGCAGTGGCCGTCACACAGGAAGGCAAGCGGGATCTTGCAGTTGCAGCAGAAAGCGGCGGGCTTCACATGACAGACTTCACATGTTTGGCTGTTTTCAGGTCCGGCTTGCATGGGGGAAGTAGTGGCCCTGCAGGGTTGGCTTTGCTTCTTCTCACACATATAGGTAACCTCAATCCGTTCAGGGTTGCTCGAGCTGTCCAATATCACTGTGGCTTTGGACCCAGTGCCTAATTGGCTCACAGGCCCTTCGCTTCCTTGGTACATTGCTAAAAAGCCTTCTGGAACACGGAAGGACTGGCCGGACTCATGGGAAAAAACCACTCCGCCTTGGAAGTCGCGGAAAATCAGGCAATTCCGGAGTTCTCGACCCCAAAAAGCCATTATTACTATACGGAAATATGTAGACATTGAAATAAGTCATTTAAGACAAGAAAATAGGACTGAGGGTATTTTGTGAGTCTATTTGGTACTTCTAGACTGAAATAACTGCTTTTCAAAGAGAAACACTTGCTGGACTATTTCCTCATATCCGTCTAAGGATAGAGTTCTACACCTTATTCATATGTAAATAGCAATTAGAAGCAGGCTGCGAGTTACGGCGATGGCATTGGCTGTGGAGAAAGGAGGGAAAAGTGCTAAATACACACATATCTAGGCACCGTTACTCCTTGTAAATAGCTAATTGCCCATTAATAGCGATTTAGTATGCACATGCATTAGGTTTGTGCATATAAAGGTCGCACATTACTATATACTGCTTCAATTCATCGAAATCAGTGTGAAAGGGATGGAAATATAGCGAAATAGGACTAAAGCAGTAAGCAGCCATTCCATTCTCCTTCGGACTGAATGAGCCAATAGCTCTGTGAGAGGGCGTAATCATTCCTCCCACACATCCTAAAGAAGAGGTTTTTAGTCCTAATGCTCGTTCTGAGCCTCGATCAGCTTCGTGACGTATTTATGGAAGAGCTGCGGCTTCATCAACTGCTCCAGGATGTTTCCATCCACTGGCGCTTTGCAGCTCGCGCACTGAATAGGGCCTCTTACTACTGCATCAGTATACGCTTCAGCCTGGTCTCTGAGGCAATCCTTGTGAAAGGAGTGGTCGCAGTTGAGAGTTACCTTGTCTTCTCTGCCAATGTCGTCGCAGCAGATATGGCAGTTAGCCTCCGCTTGCATTGGGCGAGCAGCCATTCCGCTACCTCTCATTTTTACTAGTCTACAGAAAACTGCGGTCTGTGTGCAAAAATAAAGCGACTCTAGAAGCAATTCCGCTGCCGGACTTGACCTAGACAGAGCCTTCCCCGACTCCACACACCTGTTCTCCCTTCATTCCCATTCTCATACCCGGGCAGATTGCTCGATCAGGACGCAGTCCTTTCCTTGCCTCTACGAACGGTCTTTCTTTCCACTCATATGAAGGGCCGGTTCGTGGTTGATGGTCGCGGGATGCAAGGAGAATTGGGAGAACGTAGGAAAAGGCTGGGGTGTAGCAACAATTGAAATCATCAGGCGGATACGTAATTCGATGGACCGCTGGGAACCGCGGAGACGGAATATGAATAAAAGTCTTAGAAATGTGCGAAATATCTTAGCGAAAAGTGCCTAAGCCCCGTTATTACCCAGAAATAAAGTTGTCCATCAGACAGCCGAAGCAGCCGCTAACATCCACTCTCAATATCGATGTGTTAAGACTCGGATTGTCTCTCCAAGTGGACTTTCCCAAGCGACTCAGCCTTTCACACTCCACCAGAGTAACTAGTCTAATACTCACCGAATTTAGCCGCTTTGAGCAGCCAAACCCAGTCGAATATTCCCGCTTCATTGTTCTGCATTGCATTAACTGTTCAGCCATAGCGCGGACAAAATATGCTTGCATTGGGAAACAGCACTTTGCAGGTTCCAATTTGACATTAGTCCGACTCCGCCTCATTACCGAGACTTTCTTGTATGCTATTTCGGCAAGTGGACTGTTTCCCTGGGAAAGCTACAAAACTTCCTCTAAACATCCTGCTTTCTTAAGGAAAGATCCTAAATCCTAATACTCGTCGAAGTCAAAATGTCCTTGGACCTTGAGTCTGCGCGGAGGGTCGCAACGTCTCCCCAGTCTCACACACTCCGGACAGTCCTGCTTCATTGGATATGCACTGATATCCTCAGTCCCCACATGCATGCAGTCAGGCCTGTGCCAGTGAGTGCTGTGCGACAGACAGGGCTGTCTCAGGGAGGAGCAGCAGAAGTTCCAGTCTGGACAGCCAGGTGTAGCGCAGGTTATGTGATCGCAGGCGTATTTTTGGAAGGGAACTTTGCAGGTCGGACATTGCGAAATTTCGGCATTCGGATCAATGTTCAGCAATGTTCTGATATGTTGTTGCATTTCCTCGAATTTGCACCTCTTGATGTCGTGAGTGGCGCCCCACTGACCCTTACACAATGCACAGAACTGAATCCCGCAGTTCTGACACCCCACTGGAGCTTGCTGTTGCATCATTCCTGCATCCGCATTATGCGCAGTGTTACAATTCGGACAGTACACCAATTGCATCTGAGCCTCTATGAGCTTCACGTTGTACTGATGGTAGACAAGCGGCTGCATCAACTGCTGCAGAATGTTGCCGTCTATTGGAGTTTGGCATTGCGCGCACAGAACCGCGGTTTTCACCACAGCATGAGTGTGCGCTTCAGCCTGGTCTGTGATACACTTCTTGTGAAAGGAGTGGTTGCAAGTGAGCGTCACCTTTTGATCTCTGCCAATGTAGGAGTTGCAGATAAGGCAGACTTCAGCTTTGTAGTTCCCCAAACGTTTGATTGTCACATTAAGTGTGTATTTATGGAAGTCCACTTGCTTGAGTATCTCCGCATATCTGTCCCGGAGAGGTTGGGAAAAGGGGGTGTTGCAGGTGAAGCACTGCCATATTCCTGTCTGGGCTAGCGCCGCCTTCTTTACCTCAGACAGTGCACAGTCCTCGCAGTAACAGCAGTCGCAGTCCAAAGGCAGTGCTTTAGAGGGAGCAAACCAACGCGCACAAAACAGCCCACATTGGCGTTGGAGTTGTTTCTCAGCTGTTTCTATCTCATACTGAGCGAAGCGACGATGGTCCTGGGGACAGCGAGGCTCGGGCTGCTTCATTATCCCCTCCAAACACTTTATACAGAAGAGGTGGTCAGAACACCGCACAGACGTAAATCTCTTTATTAGATTCTGAGTTTTACCGCACTGTCTGCATGTTTCATCCATTGTATTGACTGAATTCAAGGTGCGTGGGTCAAAGTAGTTGCCGCAGAGACAGACTTGGTTGCCGGTTTGAAGCAGTTCGACTTCGCAGTAGGCACATAGTCTGCAGCCGCAGATAGACCACTGCAGGAAGTATCCATGAACGTATACTTTGGTGCAGCGTTTGCACTTCCTTGTGCCCACCACTTGCTCCGCTTCAAGTTGGTAGCCCTCAAGTGATTCCCCCAACAGTATTTGCAGCGACTTGCCACTCACCTTCTCATAGTGAGTGCAGCTCAGGATGGGACAAATCAAGTCGTCCACCGCTTCTCCGGAGGGATCCACCACATAGCCCTTCTGAACCTTTACCTCCGCCACCTTTGCAGCAAAGCAGTTCCTGCAGATGTAGTGTCCGCACTCCAACTGAGTTTCTCCCACTTGAGACGGGCACTTGTCACACATCTGCATCATTGAAAGGTCCTCCAGAACTCCGGATCTCCTCAGGACTAACAGCGGCTCCGCGGCCGGCCATAAGCTTTCCGGCAAGGCGTTCATCTTTGCTAGTGACTTCTGATAGAAAGCGCGGAGTAGGTAGGTGTCATTGAGTAGCTGGGAGTTGAAGAATTTGAGGTTTCCAGGGAGCGGTTGAGTCTTGAGTGTTTCGAAAAGGCAGGCAATGCCTTCCTCTATACCTCCAATAAGTTGGGCTTTATGAGCGAAAGCTGCAGTTGCTTGATTATATTCTTCGATGGAGGCAGAGCCTTGCAGCTGAATTTTGTCGTTCTTCGGAGTGTAGTAAAGACAGTCCAGAGTTCCCTGAGTGAAGCGAGGGGAGCTCCTGCCCTTGCCCACAGTGTAGCCCTCCACTTCGAGGAACGGCTTGGAGTAGAGAATGTAGAAAGCTTCGTACTGCCGAAGTAGGTGGATGCGGGCTAATGTGGGATGTGACGGGTCGCCTCCGTACCCCTTTCTTAGGGTGTTAGGGTCCAGTGTATACATTGTCAGGCGTACAGGAAGCGCTAAAGCTGCAAAGCCTATCATTGGCTCGCTGACTTCCTGTCCGAATTTGACATCTGTCTCGAAGCCTGCGACTCCTCCTTCGAAGAAGTTGAGGTCGTCATGGTCAGGGTGCTGCTTCACATAGTGGATGGTGAGGTGCTTTACTACGCGCACTAGTTCCTCTTGAAAAGACTGGTCTTGGAACCAAGTGTCAATTATATCGCCTGCACGTCCATTGGCCAGAGCTTTCCCAAGCTGATTGAGATACCCGAAAAACGGAACATCCTGCGATAAGCCGGAATTCGCAAGAAGTCCCGAGAAGTAAGTGAAATAACCGAAGTCTGGGTCTCCAATATGGAGAGAAATGTGTTCCAAGTAGGCGAGGCCTAGGGCTGTCCACAGTCCCTTGTTGTCCTGTGCACTGACCTTGCGTATGGCCGGACACTTGGCAGCCACTACTGAGGCAGCTAGCTCCGTAGACGGATTGTCTACTTTTTCCAGCACTAGGAAGTGCGTATCGAATTTCCACTGTGAGAAGACTGTAACACTCTCACGATACAAGTCATACCATCCCTTCCGCTCCTGCAAGTAAGTGACTAGGATATGGGTCACGCAATTCCCTCCCCCCAGTCTGACAGTAGCCACAGTTCCGTCATTGAGTCGATCAACCAGCACATTGCATCCGCTGTATATAGCTGTAAAGGTATCCTCGACTTTCATAGAGCGGCCTGAGGCGTGTGTAAAGACGGCTCCGGACTGATTACTACGGGAAAGCTTGCAGCCATCTAGGTCTGGGTTGGGCCTTGCCACTGCCTTGGGTTTCATATTATTACAAATCTACAAAATGGCTTGGATTAGTGCTAAGTTCACTACTTCCATTATGGCTATTGGTAGTTCCAGGCTCTTATCTCTTAATTAGTCTGATTCCTCTCCATAATAGCGTCTATCCGCATTACACAAATAGTATTTCCCCTCGACACCTTTTCCCAAGTTTTATAGACAGCATGCATCTGCCATATTAAAAATATAGAAGACCTAAAATTTATAGACTTCCAAACTATCCGTAAAAGCGCATTGGGATTTTGAGTCTCGGCGGAAGGTCACAGCCCAGACTTCTATTTAATTGAGATTTCTGCTCAGTGCACAGCCCTGCATTCCTCTAAAGCGACTGTAACAGTAGTTGATTTGAGTATAAACACCGCTCCTCTTATTCACATTGCTCGTATTCAGGCAGATGGGAGAGTTGGGCGGATTCCTTTTCTGTTTTCAGCCTTACTATTTATTCATATAAAAAGGCGGTTCCTGGTTGAGGGTCTGTATGACGGATAGGAGTAAAAGCCGTAGAAGCATGTGAGCGAACAGCGCTAAAGTCTATTACCACCCAGAAAGGAAGCCCAAGCCCATTTCTAAATGGAAGGTTCTACTCCTAATACTCGTCGAAGTCGAAGCGTCTTGGGACCTTGAGTTGCGGCGGAGGCTCACAACGTTTCCCCAGCTTCACACACTCCGGACAATTCTGCTTCATTGGTTCTGCACTGATATCCTCAGTCCCCGCATGCTTGCAGTCAGGTCTGTGCCAGTGAGTGCTGTGCGCCAGACAGGGCTGTCTCAGGGAGGAGCAGCAGAAGTTCCAGTCAGGACAGCCAGCTGTTGCGCAGACAATATGCTCGCAGTGATCATCTTTGAGGAAAGGGATTTTGCAGGTAGGACACTGAGCGATGACATCGGCAGGGCCAGTCATAGCCTGCCCCAACTCTAAGATTTGTTTCTGTCGGTCCTCAAATCCACATCTCTTGATGTCGTGGGTGTTGCCCCACTGAGATTGACACAAGGCGCAGAACTGAAAGCCGCACGTTTGACACCCGAGAGGCGCTTGTTGTTGCAACATCAATAAATCAGCAATGTAACCGGTATTGCAACTGGGGCAGTAGACCATTTTATTTTGAGCCTCTATCAACTTCGTGACGTATTTGTTGAAGAGCTGCGGCTTCATCAACAGCTGCAGGATATTTCCGTCTATTGGAGCTTTGCACTGTCCACATTGGATTTCCCCCTTTACCACTGCATCAGTGTGCGCTTCAGCCTGGTCAGTAATACACTTCTTGTGAAAGGAGTGGTTGCATTGGAGAGTGACATTCTGTTCTTTGCCAATGTAGGAGGTGCAGATAGCGCAGACAGCAGCTTTGTAGTTCCCCAGACCTTTGATTGTGACTTTAAGCGTGTAGTTAAGGAAGTCCGCTTGCTTGAGTATCTCCGTATACTTGTCCAGGAGAGGTTTGGGAAAGGGGGTGTTGCAGATGAAGCACTGCCAAATTCCTACCATGGCTTGCGCCCTCTTCTTTACCTCATATAGTGCGCACTTCTCACAGTAACAACAGTCACAGTCCAAAGGAAGCGCTTCAGAAGAGCCAAGAAAACGCCCACAAAACAGCCCACATTGGCGTTGGAATTGTTTCTGAGCTGCTTCCATTTCGAACTGGGCGAAGCGACGATGGTCCTGGGGACAGCGAGGTTCAGGCTGCTTCATTATCTGTTCCAAACATTTTATGCAGAAGATGTGGTCGGAACACCGCACAGGCGTAAATCCCTTCATTAGGTTTTTAGTTTGGTTACACTGTTTGCACGTTTCTGTCATTGTACTGACAGATTCCAAGGTACGCGGGTCAAAGTAGTTTCCGCAGAGACACGCCTGAAAGCCGGTTTGAAGCAGTTCGGCTTCGCAGTAGGCACATAGTCTGCAGCCGCAGATAGACCACTGCAGGAAGTATCCATGAACGTATACTTTGGTGCAGCGTTTGCACTTCCTTGTGCCCACCACTTGCTCCGCTTCAAGTTGGTAGCCCTCAAGTGATTCCCCCAACAGTATTTGCAGCGACTTGCCACTCACCTTCTCATAGTGAGTGCAGCCCAGGATGGGACAAATCAAGTCGTCCACCGCTTCTCCGGAGGGATCCACCACATAGCCCTTCTGAACCTTTACCTCCGCCACCTTTACAGCAAAGCAGCGCTTGCAGATGTAGTGTTTGCAGTCCAACTGAGTTTCTCCCACTTCAGACTGGCACTTGTCACACATCTGCATCACTGAAAGGTCATCCAAGACTCCGGATCTCCTCAGAGCATATAGTGGCTCCGCGGTTTGCTTCATATCCAGGGGAAGAGCATCCATCTTCGCAAGTGACTTCTGATAGAAAGCGCGAAGCAGGTAGGTGTCATTGAGTAGCTGGGAGTTGAAGAATTTGAGGTCTCCGGGGAGTGCTTGAGTCTTGAGAGTTTCGAAAAGGCAGGCAATGCCTTCCTCTATGCCTCCAATAAGTTGGGCTTTGCGAGCGAAATTCGCTGTAACTAGCTGATACTCCTCTTTTGACGCAGAGCCCTGCAGCTGAATTTTGTCGTTCTTCGGAGTGTAGTAAAGACAGTCCAGAGTTCCTTGAGTGAAACGAAGAGTGCTCCTGCCCTTTTCTACTGTATAGCCCTCCACTTCGAGGAAAGGCTTGGAGTAGAGGATGTAGAATGTTTCGAACTGCCGAAGTAGGTGTATGCGAGCAAGAGTGGGGTGCGAGGGGTCGCCTCCATACCCCTTCCGTAGTTGGGTAGGGTCCAGTGTATACATTGTCAGGCGTACAGGAAGCGCTAAAGCTGCAAAGCCTATCATTGGCTCGCTGACTTCCTGTCCGAATTTGACATCTGTCTCGAAGCCCGCGACTCCTCCTTCGAAGAAGTTGAGGTCGTCGTGTTCAGGGTGCTGTTTCACGTAGTTGATAGTGAGGTGTTTGACGACACGCACTAGTTCTTCTTGAAAAGACTGGTTTTCGGACC
>Ga0247837_1009958_pt1 | contig 11113 bp, 9 predicted proteins | sample LaCtaG_2_FD_187115 | JGI IMG/M metagenome (GOLD analysis project Ga0247837, IMG submission 187115) | Freshwater microbial communities from meromictic Lake La Cruz, Castile-La Mancha, Spain - LaCruzMarch2015_14.5m | ecosystem: Environmental > Aquatic > Freshwater > Lake | place: Spain: Castile-La... | reverse complement strand
GGGGTAACCCCTCGCCTCCCCCTTCAGTTGAGGAGGCTTTGGGCTCCCCGTGTCCCGCTCGCCGGCGTATTTGACCAGCGGAGCCATGGATGGCGCAGCGCAGGCAAATCCGAGTGAGCCGGAGCCGGGCACCGATCCGCCGCAGGCGGATTGGTCGGGCGGAGGCGAACGTCCGGCGAGCGGGATATGGGGAGCCCGAAGCCGGCGCCACTACGTGACGCACGACAGGCTGAAGCCTGTCCTACGGAGAGGCTAGAATGGCGACGAAACACAATCCTCGTGGAGCTTTCCCATGCATCTCCCCGCCTGGCGGTTTGGCAAGCCATATGAGTCGCTCGAACGCACGAAGCTCGTCCATTTTCTCACCGGCGAGCCCGTCGCCGAGGTGAGCCAAGTCGGCGGGGCGATCGTGGGCCGCGATCTGCAGAAGGCAGGGCAGGCGCGGGCGGCACTCTTGGCGATCGATCCCGAGGAGATCGTCGAGCGGTTGCAGACGGCGGGCAATCTCTATGCGCACGGCACGCTCCAGGTGGGCGATGCGAAGCAGTCGCCCGACGACTTCGTGAAGCAGCAGTCGGCCACGACGGGGCTGCCCGAGAACCTCTGCCGGGCGAACATGCAGAAAAACATGTTCGTGCTCTCAAACATGGATCGGATGCTCGATGCACTCTCGCGCGGCCTGCCTCCGGAGATCCTCTGGAAAGGCTACGGCACGGAGCACCGCGGCGTGGTGGTGAGCTATCAGGCACAGGCGCCGGCGCTCGGGCTCGTGCTGCCCTCCAATTCTCCGGGCGTGCACACGCTCTGGCTGCCGGTGATCGCGCTCGGCGTGGGGCTTGTGCTCAAGCCGGGCGGGCAGGAGCCGTGGACGCCGTATCGGATGGCGGCTGCGATGGTCGAGGCGGGGATTCCGACCGAGGCGATCGGGCTCTATCCCGGGGCGACCGACGTGGGCGCGGCGATTCTGGCCGGCTGCCGGCGGAGCATGATCTTCGGCAGCGCGAAGACGGTAGAGCAGTATCGCGGCAATCCGGGCGTGCAGGTGCACGGGCCGGGATTTTCGAAGGTGATCTTCGGCGACGACTGCGTCGACGACTGGGAGCGGTATCTCGATGTGATCGTGGAGAGCGTGGCGGCCAATAGCGGTCGGGGCTGCATCAACGCGTCGGCCGTGTATGCCAGCCGGCATACGCAGGCGATCGCCGAGGCGCTCGCGGCCCGGATCGGACCGGTGGACGTGAAGCCGCCGGACGACCCCGACGCCAAGCTCGCAGCGTTCACGGTGCCCGGCGCCGCCAAGGCCACATGGGGGCAGATCGAGGCCGGCCTCAAGGCCCCCGGCGTGAGCCATGCCACGGCGGCCTACGGCTCCCGGTTCGTCGAAGGCGAACGGTGCGGCTGGCTGCGGCCCACGGTCGTGCACTGCGCAAGCCCGGACCCGGAGATTGCAAAGGCCGAATACATGTTTCCGTTTGTGAGCGTGGTCGAGTGCCCGCAGGCTCGGATGCTCGACGCGATCGGGCCGACGCTCGTGGCCACGGCCCTCACCGACGACGAGGCATTCCAGCGGCAGCTCATCGACTGCCCGGCGATCGATCGGCTGAATTTCGGGGCCATCCCCACGACGAAGCTCGACTGGCTCCAGCCCCACGAAGGCAACATCATCGACTTCCTCTACCGCTCGCGGGCATTGCAACTGCAGGCGGCGAGCCCGGTGGGCGCGGCGTGATGGACGGCAGCTGGACGAGCGACTTCGAGGTCCGGCCCGGCCCGCGGCTCATCGTCGGTCCCGGCTCGATCGACCGTCTCGGGCGGCACGCACGCGAATTGGGCGCGGTGCGGGCGCTCGTCGTCAGCGATCCAGGCATCATCGAGGCGGGCCACACTGCCGGCGCGCTCGAATCGCTCGCCGAGGCCGGCGTGGCCACGACCGTGTGCGACGCGTTCGGCGAGAATCCCACCACCGACGATGTCGAGGCGGGAGCGGCGCTGGCCCGCACGTTTCGCCCCGACCTGCTCGTGGGGCTCGGCGGCGGGTCGTCGATGGACTGCGCCAAAGGGATCAACTTCCTGTTTTCCTGCGGCGGCCGGATGCAGGACTATCGGGGCCGCGATTCCACCAGGGCTCCGATGCTGCCCTCGATCGCGGTGCCCACCACCGCCGGTACCGGCAGCGAAACGCAGTCGTTCGCGCTCGTCAGTGACCCGGCCACCGGCCTCAAGATGGCCTGCGGTGCGCCAGGGGCGGCGTTTCGGATCGCGATCCTCGACGTCAACCTCACGCTCACGCAGCCGCTCTCCCTCGTGGCCCTCACCGGCATCGACGCCCTGTCGCATGCAATTGAGAGCCACGTGAGCCGGGCCGCAACGCCCGCCTCGCGGGTCTTTTCCCGCGACGCATTCCGGCTTCTGGCGACGAACCTGCCTGGCGTGTTCACCGATGGCGGCTCGATCGCGGCCCGCTCGGCCGTGCAATTCGGCGCGGCGCTCGCGGGACTGGCGATTGAGAATTCGATGCTCGGCGCGGCCCACGCGCTCGCCAACCCGCTCACGGCCGCCCACGGCGTGGCGCACGGCCAGGCCGTGGGGCTGATGCTGCCGCACGTGGTGCGGTTCAATAGCTCGGCCTGCGGCGCCGCGTATGCGGAACTCCTGCAAGAGATCGGCGTCGAGGTGCCAGCCGACGCTGCAGGCGAGCGACTTGCCGGCTGGCTTTCCGAGCTCCTCGGCGCAGCCCGGCTCGCCACGTCGCTGACGTCCGCTCAGGTGGCGGCGCCCGAGACGACGCATCTCGCCGCGCAGGCGGCGACCCAATGGACCGCTGGATTCAATCCCCGGCCGGTCACGGCGACCGACCTGGCAGCGCTGTACGAGGCGGCCCGATGAAAACCGGCGTGATCGTGCTGGCCTGGGCTCTGTGTTTCGTGGCGACCGGCAGCCTAGGGGCCGAGATGGAGAAGGCGCCGGCCGACGCCTGGCCGATGGCCCGCGGCTGTGCCGCCGGGACCGGCCGATCGGCGATGCGCCTCGCCGTGCCGCTCGCCGAGCATTGGCAGCGGTCGTTCGACAAGACGGCCTTTGGCGCCGTGCCGGTGATCGCCGGCGGCACGATCTATGTCGGCGATCTCGACGGCACGTTCCATGCGCTCGATCTCGAGACCGGCGTCACACGCTGGTCGTTCAAGGCGGAGGCGGCGGGCTTTTCGTCGGCAGCGGCCGTCTCGCTCGACGAGCGGGTGCCGCTCGTCGTGGTGGGAGACGACACGGGCGTCGTCCGTGCATTCGACCGCTCCAAGGGAACGGTCGAATGGGAATACGAGACCGACGGCGAGATCTCGGGCGGGCCGACGATCGTCGCGGCCGAGAGCGACAGTGACGAGCCGCGCGTGTTCGTGGGCTCGCAAGACGCATCGCTCGCCTGCCTGCATCTCGCCGACGGGGCACTCCACTGGAAGCACTCCATCGCCGACCAGATCCGCTGCTCGCCGACGATTGCCGATGGCCGGGTATTCATCGCTGGCTGCGATGGCAAGCTCCATGTGATCGATGCCGCGACAGGCACCGAGGTGTCGGCCGTGCCGATCGACGGACCGACCGGCACCACGCCCGCGGCAGCAGAGGGGCGAGTCTTTTTCGGCACGGAGGGAGGCACGTTTTTCGGCATCGATATCCGGGGAGCCGCAGTGGCCTGGAAGATGGCCCCGGCGGCAAACGCCCAGGCCTACCGCTCGAGTGCCGCCCTGGCCGACGGGCTCGCAATCGTGGGCAGCCGCGGCAAGGCGGTCGAAACGTTCGCGGTGGGCGACGGGGCCCGAGGCTGGCGGCGCGCCATGCGGGGCAAGGTCGACGCTGCCCCCGTCATCGTCCCGAACGCCACCGGCACGGGCTGCTTCGCCGTGGTTGCCGACATGGCCGGGCGGATCGCCGCCCTCGACGCCGCCACGGGCGAGCCCGCCTGGGAATTCGACGCCGGGGGTGGATTTTCGGCGGGGGCAGCGGTGGCCGCCGGCCGCGTGGTGCTGGCCGGGGACAGGGGCACCATCTGGTGCTTCCGCTCGCAATGACAAGGGTTCGGGGGCCTTTGGGGAATCTGTCGGGCCCCCGTCAACTGTCATGATCTGTTTCGCCCGCATTTTCGATAGAAAAGGCGGGGAACTGGGGCAAACGAACCAACGGCGCCGAGCCGCGTACTATTGGTTGAGGCTAGGAGCAACAACCATGGCGAGAAAAGACGCTTTATTCAACCTTCGGGAGATCCTTGTTCGACGGCGCGACGCCCTGCGCAGCGCCTTGGCGGGCGATCTGTCGCTGCTCAAGGAATTGCGGAGCGAATCACCGGGCGACATCGTCGATGCGGCGCTCGATTCGTCCCAGGACGAAATCAGCTCACAGTTGGCGGAAGTGGAAAGCCGGGAATTGGCCTCCATCGAAAACGCCCTGGAGCGGATGCGGGCCGGTCAATACGGCACCTGCGAATACTGCAGCGGCAAGATTCCCATGGCACGGCTCAATGCCCTCCCCTACGCCACGATGTGCATCGGGTGCCAGCGGGAAGCCGAGCGATCGGGATCGGGGTATTCGAGTCGGGAGGAGTCCCGCGAGGACACCGTCGCCGGAGATCTCGAAATCGACGTGTCGTGACCGCTCCCGAATGGCGGGCGTCGGGTATGCTTCGCGAGAGCAGTCCGTCGTCCCACCGTGAGGGGCCCATGATTCGTTCGTTCGTTCCGCCCCGCACTCCCGTCCGGGCCACAGTGGTGGCGCTGGCCGTGGCGCTCTGTGGAACGGCCGTTGCCGAGGAGCCGCCGCTCTCGCGGATCGCGCCGCTCTCCGGGCAACGCGTCGATCCGATGCGGCCGACGCGGCTCTCCGTCGACGAACGCGACCAGCTCTACAAGCAGGTGCAGCGCGACGCCGAAATCCTCGAACGGCAGAGCACCCAGCTCCGCCGGCTCACGCAGCTCGTCCGCCCCACGGTCGTGCACATCGACACGCGCAAGCCGGCCCTGCGGCCCAAGAACGGCAAGGCCAGCGAAGATGAAGCCGGCTCCGGCGTGATCGCCGAGATCGCGGGGCGCACGGTCGTGATCACGAACCGTCACGTGGTCAACCGCGCCGAGCTCGACAACATCACGATCCGGCTCGACGACGCCCGCGAGCTCAAGCCGCTGCGGCTCTGGTCGGATGCCCCGACCGATATCGCCGTGCTCGAGATCGAAGCCGACGACCTCGAAACCGCCCGGCTCGCCACGGACGACCCCGTCCAGATCGGCGACACCGTGCTCGCCGTCGGCAGCCCCTTCGGCCTGTCGCATTCCGTGACGCTCGGCATCGTCTCGGCGCTCGGCCGGCGCGATCTCGAACTCGGCGGCGACGACATGGTGCGGTTTCAGGATTTCATCCAGACCGACGCCGCGATCAATCCCGGCAACAGCGGCGGGCCGCTCGTGAACCTGCGAGGCGAAGTGGTCGGCCTCAACACCGCGATCGCCAGCAACTCCGGCGGCAGCGAGGGCATCGGCTTTGCGATTCCGATCCGGATGGTGATGTTCGTCGTCCGCCAGCTCGTGGAGACGGGCGTCGTGTCGCGGGCCTACCTCGGCGTGAAGCTCGACAACGCCTTCACGCAGCGGGCGGCCCAACGGCTCGGCATGCTGCGTGCCGTCGGCGCCCACGTGAAGGAAGTCACGAAAGGTTCACCGGCCGACATCGCCGGGATCCGCGTCGACGACGTGATCGTCGAATTCGACAGCACGCCCGTGGAGGACGACGACCACCTCGTGAGCCTCGTGAGCATGACGCCCACGAACAGCACCGTGACGCTCGTCGTGTTTCGTGAACAGGGCCGGCTCACGCTCGAAATGCCCGTCGCCAGCCGCGCACAGTTTGAGTGAAACAGCCGGCTCGGGGGCGGCAAAAGTCTCCTCGCGTGGGCCGCGACGGCCCAAGGCTCGTCGAGCGTTCGCCGACCCCCTCGCCTCCCCGCTTCCTCTCCGTCAACCGGGACGGTCGCCACACGTCACGTGCCGGCGCCGGCGGCGGCGAGGCCGCGCAGGATGCAGTCTTTCACGGCCTCGACGTCGCAGCCGGTGAGCAGGTCGAGATTCGGCCGCCACTGCCGCACCGTGCGCCGGTCGACCACGAGCATACCGGCGGTCAGTTCGCCGCCAGTCTCGATGTCGGCGGCCACGGTCGAACGTTCGAAGAGCTCGGGATTCGTCACGGCCACGAGCCCCACCACGTCGTGCAGGCTGATGCCCTCGCTCCCGAGCAGTTGCCGGTGCGCCCGGAAGGTATGCGGCAGCATGGCCCGCAGGATGAGCCCCGCCCGTGACGACTCGGCCGGCAATTGATCGAGCAGTTCGAATCCAAACGTCACCTGGCCGGTCGTCTCGAGCGGCACGAGCGTCTTCGCCATCGGCTCGCGCACCACGTGCCGGGCGGCCCGCGGATCGCAATAGAAATTGAAATCGACGACGGGCGTGGCGTTGCCGTTGCCGTGCGCCGTGCCGCCGGCGATCACGACCTCGCCGATGAGCTCCGCGATCGCCGGGTCGCGCGTGAGCACGCGGGAGAGATTCGTGAGCGGCCCGAGGGCCACGAACGTCACCTCCCGAGGATAGGCGTGAAACGTCTCCCAGATCACCTTCTCTGAGACGTGCCCGCTGTGGAGCCTGGCCACGGGCAGATCGATGCCCCCCAGGCCGTCGGGCCCGTGCATGTTGAAGGGCTTGGCCGGCCAGACGGTGTCGGTGGGGGCGGCGCCGAGCCGGGGCAGCCGGGGCGGGTCGAGGAGCCCCACGAGCGTCTGGAGATTGGCCGTCGCCTGCTCCGGGGAGACATTGCCGCCGCTGGCCGTCACGGCCACAACCTCGAGCCGCGGGTCGAAAAGCGCCATGGCGAGCGCCACGGCGTCGTCGATGCCGGGATCGATGTCGAGAATGACCTTGCGGGGCACGTGGATTTTCCTGGGGAAGTACGCTGGAATGGTATCCGAAACCGGTGCCTCACGGCACACACACCTCGCGACTGGCTCATTCCCTTGCCGACCTCGTCCGACACCTCCGCCCTGCTCGCTGCCAGCACCGCTCGGCTGGCTGCAGGCACGCATGCCTCGCGGACCGAGACGGCAGCCCTCGTCGACGGGGTTCTCGCGGGCACGATCGATCTGGCCGCCTTCGGCCGCTGGCTCGTGGAGCTCGCCGAACTCGGCGAATCGGCCGCCGAAATTGCCGGCGTGGCCGACGCCTTACGGGCTCGGATGCGGTCTGTCGTCCACGCGCTTCCCGATCTCGCAGACACCTGCGGCACCGGCGGTGACGGCTCGGGCACGTTCAACATCTCGACGGCTGCGGCGATCGTCGCGGCTGCGGCGGGCCTGCCCGTGGCGAAGCATGGCAATCGGGCCGTCTCGAGCCGCACGGGATCGGGCGACGTGCTCGAGGCGCTCGGTGTGCGGATCGACGCCCCTCCGGAGGTGTCGGCTGCCTGCCTGCGCGAGATCGGCCTCTGCTTCTGCCTCGCCCCCGTCCACCATCCGGCGATGGCCACGGTCGGCCCGCTGCGTCGCGCGCTCGGCCGGCCCACCGTCTTCAACCTCGTCGGGCCACTCTGCAACCCGGCGAGCGCGACGGTGCAGGTGATCGGCGTGGGCCGCCCCGCCGTGCGCGAAGCGATGGCCGAGGCGGCCTTCGCGCTCGGCGCGGCCCGCGTGGTCGTCGTCTCGGGCACGATCACCGGCGACACCTCGAAGGCGTTCGACGAGGTGAGCCTGTTCGGGCCGACCGACGTGATCGATGTGTCGGCCGCGGGCACCGCGCACTTCCGCTGGACACCCGACGATTTCGGAATCGCCATGCGGCCGGCAGCCGATCTGGCAGCCCTCGCCGTCGCTGGGCCGGCCGAGAGCGCCGCCCTGATCCGATCTGTGCTCGCGGGCACGCCGGGGGCGGCGCGTGAGATCGTGATCCTCAACGCCGCCGCCGTCCTCTGGGCCGCAGGGAAGGCCGAAACACTTCCCCTGGCGGCAAGCCTGGCCGCCGCCGCGATCGACTCCGGCCGCGCGGCGAATACGCTCGAACGGCTCGCCGCCGCATCCCGCCGCCCCGTGTAGGCCAGGCTTCAGCCTGTCACCAGCATTGACCCCTTGTAGGACAAGCTTCAGCCTGTCACCAGCATTGACAGGCTGAAGCCTGTCCTACGTCAGCGGAATAACGAGGCCGTCATACGCGAGTTCCACGCCGGCCGGGAGCCGGGCCGAGACAGCGGCGTGCTCGATGTCGTGCGACATGTGCACGAACAGCGTGCGGCGGGCCCCCACGCGGGCGGCCACGGCCAGCGCCTCGTCGAGCGAGAGATGCGTGGGATGCCGCTCGGGTCGGAGGCAGTCGAGGATCAGCGTGTCGAGACCCTCGAGCAGGGGCCACGTCGCATCCGGAATCGAGTTCGTGTCGGTGCAGTACGCAAGGTTCCCGAACCGAAAGCCAAGCACGTCGAACACGCCGTGCTGGAGCCGCAGCGGCGTGACGCGGGACCCGAGCAGGTCGAAGGGGGTGGTCGTGATCCGCTCGAACGTGATCTTCGGCACCCCGCCCCCCGGCACGGGCATCGGCTCGAACGCGTAGTCGAAGGCCCTGCGGATCCGCCGCTCGACGCGGTCCTCGCAATACACGGGCACCGGGCCGCCTGCGCGGTAGCAGATCGGGCGGATGTCATCGAGGCCGTAGACGTGGTCCACGTGGTCGTGCGTGTAGAGAATCGCCTGCACGCTGCCGATCTGTTCGCGGAGCAACTGCCGCCGGAGATCGGGCGTGGTGTCGATGAGGAGCGTGCCTTCCGGCAGGCCGAGGGCCACGCTCGTGCGGGTGCGGTCGTTCCGCGGGTCGGTGCTCGTGCAGGTGGCGCAGGAGCAGCCCACGATCGGCACACCCACGCTTGTGCCCGTGCCGAGAAACAGAAGTTGCCCCGTGAGATCGCGGAATGCCCCCGCATTGTGCGGCCGGGGGAGCGGGCTCGGGCTGCTCTCTGGGCTGGTCATCGCCGCCCATCGTAGCCCAAAACCCGCCGGGAGGTGCCACTGCGAAAGCCGCCTCCGAAGCAGCGTCTCATTCTCCGGGCTCATCGATCGTCGCACCGATTTCCGCGAGCGTGAGCCGGCGGCCCTTCAGCACCTGAATGCGGCGACACCGCTCGACGGCGGCGCTTGCAAACAGCTGGTAGCCCGCAGGTGTGCTCTGCGTTGGATGCAGGAGGCCTAGCTTTATCCAGTGCCGGATCGTGGGCACCGATTCGCCGACAGTTTTCGCCAATTGGCCGATCTTGAGCAGCGGTCCATCCGGCAAGGTGGCGACAGATCGGCCGCCGCCACGGCCGCCACCGGCGGCATCGAGATAGATGTCGAGTGATCGATCCACCGCCCGCATGATGAGCGTGTCGTAGGCCGTCCTGGGGCCGCCGAGCTGGGCAGTTTCAAGCGCTCCCACGTAGGCGGCCCGATCACGAGGTCGAATGATAGCCGGAGGATAGCCGTGAATCATCAACAGGCAGTTCATCAGCAGCCGTGCGGTTCGACCGTTGCCATCGACGAACGGATGAATGGTCACGAGCCGGTAATGCACATCGGCGGCGAACAGCACCGGGTGCATCGGCGGTTTCGCGCGGAGCCATGTGCAAAAATCCTGCATCAGGTCCGGAACACGCCTTGGGTTCGGGAGCACGACGGTCGATCCGGCGATCCGCACCGGTACCGCGCGATAGGAGCCTGCATTACCGCTGTCGATGCCTGCGAGCACCAGCTCGTGCAGGCGGAGCACGTCTTGCTCCGAGATCGCCCTGCGCCGGCCGACGAGTGCGGTGACGAAATCGATCGCCCGTGCGTGGTTGGTCGCCTCGAGATGTTCCTTGAGGCTCTTGCCTCCGACGGTGATGCCCTTCTCGAGCACTACGGCCGTCTCGCGGCGGGAAAGCGTGTTGCCCTCGAGCGCGTTGCTCGTGTAGGTCAACTCGACGCGAAACCAGGCCTCGAGGCTCCGCAGCGACTCCGGCGGCAGCGGCCGCAGCCGGTCGAGTGCCTGTTTTTTGGCGTCAATCGACTGTATGTCCATGCATAAACCATAACGTGATGGTTTATGGTATTCAAGAAAAGAGCCTCACTCGGCGTTGGTGGACACGCTCACGCTGAAATCGTCCACGAGCGCGACACCCACGCCGGAGCTCTTCGGAGAAGCGTGGGTCTGGAAGCCGATGCGCGGCCGGTCGGCAAGCTCGATCCGCTGCTCGCGAAGCAACTCCTGGCCATTCACCGCGACGCCCGCGACGGCCGAGCCATGCCGCTCCCGCGCGGCGGGCGTATCGTCGATCGTGATCAGCACCTGATAGGGGCCGACTGCATCCTCGCTGCGGGCGAACACGCGGGTTTGCTTGACCGCTTCGCCCTCGATCCGCACCCCCGCCTCGAAGAGTGGCGACACGAGCACGCCGAGCGTCGCGTCGGCATCGAAGGCCATCGGGAGGCGGCCCGCGCCGCCGTCCACGACGCATGCGAGCCAACGATTCGGGTCGGTGATGCCCCCATGCGGCAGTGTCACCTTGAAGGAGATCACCCCGCGACGACCACGGAGCGATGAAAAATCGTGGTCGAGCGCGAGCCGCGTCGAAGTGCGGTCGTTGACGGCATCCGGGCGAAACTCAACCGGAATCCGCAGCTCTCCGTCGGCCACGATGGTCGCGCGGGAAGGGTCGAGATCACGCCATCGCAAGGCCCAGGTCGGCCCGTCGAAGGCGTCGATCACGAGCGGCCGCTCCGTCATTTCCGGGCCGCTCTGCGCCGTCGTGAGCCGGCTGCCGAATCCCTGCGTCATCCGCACGGGGCTCCGCTCGCTGCCGTGTCCGCTGGCCACGTCCACCTCGCCATCGAGCACATACACGCTCGTCTCGCCCTTGGCCCCCACGCTCACCGAAAACTCCGTGCCGAGGTCGATCACCTCACCCGTGGGCGACACCACGGTAAATCCCTTCGCCGCCGGCGGCACGAACGGAATGATGCTGCCATCGCGAAGAAACAGCCGATTGCCGCCAAGCACCTCGATTTCGCTCGGGGCATTGAGCGTGACCA
>Ga0247837_1009953_pt1 | contig 11121 bp, 7 predicted proteins | sample LaCtaG_2_FD_187115 | JGI IMG/M metagenome (GOLD analysis project Ga0247837, IMG submission 187115) | Freshwater microbial communities from meromictic Lake La Cruz, Castile-La Mancha, Spain - LaCruzMarch2015_14.5m | ecosystem: Environmental > Aquatic > Freshwater > Lake | place: Spain: Castile-La... | reverse complement strand
TTCAATGATGTCTCGACCACCTCACCTTTTGCGTGAGCTTCAACTGGGATGATTTTGCCCGTCATCCGCCCCTTTTATCAGCCTCCGGGCGTTTCCAGTAGCTTTTCCATTCACGGATTTAGGATAAGTCACCAGGCCGTCTCCTAACGAATGAAATAGCTCAGGTTCTCTAGCTCCACAGCCAGGTCCACGCTGTTCACCACCACATTTTCCGGCACATCGAGCACCGTGGGGGAGAAGTTCAGCACCGCTTGGATGCCCGCCTCGACCATCTGGTTGGTCACCGCCTGGGCGCTGCTGACTGGCACCGTGAGGATGGCCATCTTCACCTGATGCTTGCGGATGAAGCCGCTCATCTCTTCCATGCCCAGGATGGGGATGGACATGTCAACCGTGCGTTTCGGTGACAAATCAAAGGCCGCCACCACCTCAAAGCCCTCTTTGCGGAAGCCGCCGTAGCGCAGCAGCGCGGAGCCAAGATTGCCGACACCGACCAGGATCACCGGCTGTAGGCGGTTGTGGCCCAGCACGTCGGCGATGGTCCGGCTCAGCACGTCCACATTATAGCCGAGTCCGCGCGTGCCAAACTGGCCGAAGTAGGCCAGGTCTTTGCGGAGCTGCGTGGACTTCACCCCGGCGGCCCTGGCGAGCGCCTCGGAGGATACGGTGTCCACTTCGTTCTCACGCAGCTTGCCCAGGCAACGCTGATAGATGGAGAGGCGGTAGATGGACTTTCTTGGGATGTCTATGCGTGCCACTTGTGAAAATTCACTCCAACCCGTCAATTGTCAATAAGTGGCCAGGGGACTGCCCCCTCCCTCAACCGGCATGCACCGCCCAGCGCAGTTTGGCTGGGCAGGCGCGCGGATTCGCCCCCTTTTCGGCAGGAGAGGCACGGATCACCTCTGGCGAGATCTCCACGTAAAGCCCATCCCGCCGCCCCTCCTGGAAAGCCTTCTTCACACGCCTGTCCTCGCCGGAGTGAAAGCTCAGCATCGCGACACGGCCACCCGGCTTGAGTGCCTGGGGCAGGCAGCGCAACAGCGTGTCCAGCGCCGTGAGTTCCTCATTCACCTCAATCCGCAGCGCCTGGAAAACCCGACGCACAGTCTGGTCGGCCTCTGCCTCGTCCACACGCGCGGGCAATGCGCGGCGGACCGCCTCAGCCAGCATCCGTGTGGTCGTGATCGGAGTCTGCCGTGCAGCCTCCGCCAGATGCCCGGCCAGCAGCGCGGCACGCGGCTCATCCGCGTGCTCCTCCAGCAGGCGCGCTAGTTTCTCCGCAGACATCTCCGCCAACAGTTGCGAGGCAGATTTACCACGGCGGGGATTCATGCGCATGTCTAGCGGCCCGTCGTGCTTGAAGGTGAAGCCGCGCTCCGGGTCGTCTATCTGCATGGAGGAGAGGCCCAGGTCGGCAAAGATCACATCTGCGCCGTCATGCCAGCCGTGGGTGTGCAGCGCCTTCAGCAGACCGGCAAAATTGCTACGGCAGGTGGTGAAAGTGTCCGCCGCCAGCCCGCTGGCACGCAATCGCGACTCAGTGCGCACGATCTCGACCGGGTCGGCATCCAACGCCAGGACATGCCCGCCAGGCTGCACCGCCCGCCACAGGGCGCGGGCATGGCCGCCATAGCCGAGCGTGCAGTCCACCACCCGCTCCCCCGGCTGCGGGCGCAGGCATTCCAGGACTTCTCCGGTCATGATCGGGATGTGCTGCCCCGCAGGCGTCTTGCCAGCGGCCACCACCTTTGCCACTGCATCAGGATAGCGCTCCGGGTTCAGCTCCTTGTACTTGTCCTGAAAGCGGCGCGGGTTCGTGCCACGGTAGCGCACGCGGCGTTTGTGGACCGGCGTATCGCCTGGTGCCTCCTGCGCTTCAAAGCTCATTGTACTTCAGGTTATTTCCCTTCGCCTTGCCCACCGGGTAGCGCTTCTCATTGCGCTCCAACTTAGCCTGCATGGCCTCCGCCAGGGAGATGTCCAGATTATGTGCCAGCTCGAATAGCAAGATGCCCACATCGGCGATCTCATCGGTAATTTCTGCGCGCTTATCCGCCACCACCTGCTCTGCCTGCGCCGGAGTCTTCCAGACAAAGTGCTGCATCAGCTCGCCCGCCTCCGCAGATATCGCGACCGCGAGATCCTTGGGATTATGAAACTGCATCCAGTCGCGGGCATCGCGAAAGGCACAGATGCGTTCGGTGAGGGCTTCAATTGTCATGCCGCATCAAAGCCCCGCCAGGCGTCATCGCAAGCGTGGAGGCAGGCGAGCTTCAGCGGATATACCCCGCTCTGCCCGCTGTATGTCTAGCGCTCTCAGGAATATCCATATTCAGTGACATTGAGTGAAAATTGAGTGCGGATTTTGTCTTGTCTCCAGTGAATGTCCATCGTGGCATCATTGTCGGAGCAACTTCCGCGCGCACGTGCGGACCATCCCAGCGTCTTGTTCGCAATTGGTCAATTGCACAGAAAGCAACTTCCGCGCGCACGTGCGGACCATCCCTCATCCCCACCACCATGAAAACATACCTCCGTCAAATTGCCACGGTCGGCGCTCTTGGTCTCGCGCTGACATTCAGTTCTTGTGTGAACCCCTACGCGGGTCCGAATGAGCAAAACGGTACCGTCTATGGCGCAGTCGGCGGTGGCGTGCTCGGTGCCATCATCGGCAATCAAAGCGGTCGTCCGCTGGAAGGTGCGGCCATCGGTGGCCTGCTCGGCTCCCTCGCCGGATCACGCATCGGAGCCGCCCGCGACCAGAGCTTCTTCGGCTACTACGGGGTGCGCAACAACCCCGTTTACTACCGCACCGGCTTCAGCCCCTACCGGTATGGCTACACGCCTTATCGCTATGGCTACAGCCCCTACCGCACCGGCTACTATGCCAGCAACTACCGCTGGGGGGCACCAATGTATGGTGGCTTCGGGCGTGGCGGCTATAGCCCCTACTGCTGGTAACTCCCTCCAACACTCTGTGATTCATCAAACTGCCCGGTCCCAGTGACCGGGCTTTTTGTTGGGCAGTCACTGCGCCCCCCTCAGCCGCAGCCTTCAGCTTTGGCACCGCGCTCCTTGCGCTCACAGGCGACTCAAAGCACACCGTTTTCCACCCACCGAGAAAATCCCCGACCCCATCCGCGTATAGCAGTGCCCGCTCATGACAGCCACACGCTTTTTCATCGCCTTCACGGCCCTTTCGATCTCAGCCACGGCTGCCGATTTCGACCAGGCGTTGCGCCCCTTTCTCACAGGGCATTGCGAGCGCTGCCACAATGAAAAGAAGCAGAAAGGCGACTTCCGGCTCGACTCCCTCTCACCCGACCTCGTGAACGGCCCCCATGCCTCGCGCTGGGCTGATCTGCTGGACAAGATCGCCTCGGGCGAGATGCCACCCGAGGATGAGGAAAAGCAGCCGAAGCCCGAAGAACGTGACGCCATCGTCGAATGGATCGCCGCGCGCCTGAAGGAGGGCGAGGTGGCCCGCATCGCGAAACGCGAGCCGGTGAGTTTCCACAAGCTGACCCGCGATGAGTATGTGAACACTATCCGCGATCTGCTCGGCGTGAACTATGATGCCGCAGATCCCACCGGCCTCTCCGAGGACGACGAATGGCACGGGTTCACCCGCATCGGCTCCGTCACTTCGCTGTCGCCCTCGCATGTCGAGAAATACTTCGCCGCCGCCGATGTTATCCTCACGGAAGCCTTTCCTGAGAAAGCGCCGGTGAAGTTCTTCAAGCACAAGACCGCGCTCGATCTACGCGGCAATCCCGCCGACTACGAAGGGCAGCCTTGGGGCAAGAAAGTGCGCGTGGACATGTGGCCCGGTCACGAAATCCAAGGCGGCAGGCCGGGTCCGGGCCAGGCTTTGCCCGCGAGCGGTGACTACCGCGTACGTATTCAATTGAGCGGCCTCAAGCCCAAAAATGGCCGCGCGCCGCATCTCGCGATTTACGCCACCGACCTCGACCGCATGCTGTTCGAGCAGGACATCCTCGCGCCGGAGGACAAACCTATCGTCGTCGAGTTCACCGCGCATCTGCCCGCCGGAAACATCAATCTCAGCCTCAGCAACGCCGTGCCTGGCCCCTCGAACCTGCCACGCTCTGGCCGTGCCGATCCGCGCCTGCCGTTTTTCAGCATCAAGGAAGGTCGCCGCCCCTGGCAGATCAAATTGACCGATGAAGAAGGCCAGCCGCTCTATCCCTTCCTCATCCTCGACTGGCTTGAATGGGACGGCCCGCTCGTGCCCGACGGCCACACCTTCGCACAGCGCGAATATATGCCTGTGGACATCACTGGCGCGCGCGCATCGCTCACCAAGTTCACCGAGCGCGCGTTTCGCCGTCCCATTGCTGCTGAGGAGATCGCTCCACTCCTCAAGCTCATCGAAAGCGAGTTGGCGAGCGGCGAGAAATTCGAGTCCGCCTTCAAAGCCGCGCTGCATGCCGTGTTGTGCTCGAAAAACTTCCTCTATCTTGTGGAAGGCAGTGGAACGAGTTTTCCAACTCGTTCATCGGAGCCAGAACGAGTTGGAAAACTCGTTCTACAAAACCACGAACTCGCCTGCCGCCTTTCCTATTTCCTCTGGAGCACGATGCCAGATGCCGAACTCGCCGCCAGCAAGCTCCACGATCCCGAAACCCTCCGCGCCCAGCTCCAGCGCATGATGTCCGATCCCCGTTCGCAGCGATTTAGCGAGCGCTTTCCACACGAATGGCTCCAGCTCGCCATGGTCGGCATGTTCCCGCCCGACAAGAAGCTCTATCCCGACTACGACGCCTGGCTGGAGAAAAGCATGATCGCCGAGACGACCGCCTTTTTCCGGCAAGTGCTCGAAAAGAACCTCAGTCTCCGCGAGTTCCTCGACTCCGACTGGACCATGCTCAATGCACGCCTCGCCGATCACTACCAAGTGCCAGTCAGCAGCGACAAGTTCCAGCGCGTCGTTTTGAAGCCTGAACATCATCGCGGCGGCATCCTCACCCACGCCGCCATTCTCAGCCTCACTTCCGACGGCACGCGCCACCGCCCTGTGCATCGCGGCAAATGGGTTTCCGAATCCATCCTCGGCAAATCACCTCCACCGCCGCCCGCCAACGTCCCCGCCATCGAGCCAACGCCAGCCACGCAGCCGAAAGCCACACTGCGCAACAAACTCGACGCGCACAAAAGCGATGCTAGCTGCGCCGGCTGCCACGCCCGCATTGACCCGCTCGGCCTCGCCTTCGACAACTACGACGCCATTGGCCGCTGGCGCACTGAGGAAGTCGTCGGCGACGGCATCGGCACCAATCCGAAAGTGGATGCCAGTGGCAAGCTGCCCGATGGTCGCGAGTTCAAAGACGCCGTTGAATTTAAGAAGCTGCTCCTCGCCGACCTCGACAAATTTAACGCCGCCTTCATCGAAAAACTCGCCACCTTCGCCACCCGCCGCGTCATGACCTTCGATGACAAAGACGAACTTGAGGCCATTGCGAAAGCCAGCAAAGCGAAGGACTACCGCGTGAGAGACATCATCGAAGCGCTCGTGTGCTCGGAGTTGTTTCTGCGGCGGTAGTGGTGCAGCCAGCTCACCAAATTCCCCCTCGCCAAATCCGCCCGTTTCTGCCATCATCCGCGCCAGTTCAGGTCATCCGGGGTGCGCTGTGGTGAGTCAGCGATCTGATCGCCATTTGTTTTTTTCTTTGTAACGTCCGCCCGTTCTTCGGGACAGGACAGACAGACGCACCACCATGAAAACGAAACCGCTCTTCCTCCTCCTCGCCATGCTGCTGCTCGCCGTCGTGCGCAGCCAGGCTGCGGATGGCTCCCTCAGCTTTTCCGGCACCGCCGGCCAGTATGTCGAGGTGCCGAACTTCGACGGGCTGGGCATCACCAACGAAGTCACCGTCGAGTTCTGGGCGCAGCCGGTGGACCAGGCGCAGCGCATGGCCTTCGTCCTTCACGGGGACAACGGCACCAACCGCTTCCAAGCCCACATCCCGTGGGAAAACGGCAGCCTCTTCTGGGACTTCGGCGATAGTGCGGGTGCCGGTCGCTTGAGCGTCGCGGCCCCGGCGGGCAGCGTCGGCTCGTGGCGGCATTACGCGCTCGTGGCCACCCAGGGTGGGAATGCCATGCGCATCTACCAGAACGGCTCGCTCATCGCCTCGAAGACCGGCATGGACGCCCTGGAGGCCACCAGCGCCGTTCTCCGCATCGGCGGAAACGCCCTTCCCTTCAGCGGCAAGCTCGACGACTTCCGCATCTGGAATGTCGCCCGCACCGAGGCGGAAATCCGCGCCAGCATGGCCTCGCCGCCGCTCGGCAATGAGGCCGGTCTGACGCTCTACCTGCGCTTCGATGAACCCAGCGGCCTCACCGCCGTGAACAGCGCCACCGCCACCGGTGCCGCCTTCAATGGCACGCTCAATGGTGCCGTCACCCGCGTCGCCTCGCCGTTCAATTCCATCGTCGTCCAGAACACGAACGACTCCAGCGCAGGTTCCCTGCGCCAGGCCGTCGCCGATGCCGCCGCCGTCACCACCGCCCCGTCCCTCATCACCTTCGCCCCCGGCCTCAGCAGCGGCACCATCACCCTCCTCTCGGAAATCATCGTCAACACCCCGCAGTTCCTCCTCGTGGACGGCAGCACCCTCCCCGCCGGCATCACCGTCTCCGGCGGGAATGCGAAGCGCCTCTTTTTCCACAGCTCCGGCTCCCGCGCCTGCTTCCGCGCCCTCACCCTCACCGGCGGCAATGGCGCAGGCACCACCGACTCCGGCCGCGGCGGCGCGATTTACAACAACAGCGCAACCCTCGTGCTCGACGGCTGCACGCTCCACGGCAACACCGGCAGCGCCACCTTCAGCGACGGCGGGGCCATCTTCAATAACTTCGGCTCCCTCACCCTCACGAACTGCACCCTCACCGCCAACACCGCCGTCTCCCGTGGCGGCGCGATTTTCAGCAATGGCCCGCTCACCCTCACCCACTGCACCGTCACGGCGAACTCCATCTCCAGCGGCTCCGGCACCAGCGGTGGTGGCGGCATCTACTTTGAAAATGAGAACATCGTGGGCTTCACCCTGGAGAATTCCATCGTCGCCGCCAACACCGCCCCCCTTCAGCCGGATGGAAAGGACATCCTCTGCTCCCTCGGCAAACTGAACCGAGCCGGTGCAAACCTTGTGCAGGACTACGCGGACTTCGGCGGCACCACCATCACCGGCCCCGCCTTCACCAATGCCGCGCCGAATCTCGCCGCCCTCGCCAGCAATGGCGGGCCCACGCAGACCATGCTGCCCAATGCAGGCAGCCCGGCCATTGACTCTGCCACCGGCTCCACCGGCTCCACCGCCACCACCGACCAGCGCGGCCTCGCCCGCCCGCACGATGGCGATGCGCTGGCTGGTGCCGTGGCGGACATCGGCGCGGTGGAGGCCGGCAGTGTGACGCTCCTCGTCACCAACACCAACAACTCCGGCCCCGGCTCCCTGCGCCAGACCCTGACCGATGCCGCCAGCTTTGCCGGGCCAAACACCCTCACCTTCGCCCCCGACCTCAGCGGGCAGACCCTCACCTTCGGCAGTGAAATCGTCATCACCGACAACGCCGCCGTCACCGTGGATGCCAGCAGCCTGCCAGCCGGGCTGACCCTGGATGGCGGCCCTGGCACCAACCGCCTCTTCTCCGTGCCCACCGGCACCAGCCTCACCCTCACCAGCCTCACCCTCACCGGCGGCAATGGCGGCGGGGCCACGTCCAGCGGGAACGGCGGCGCGATTCTCAACCAGGGCACGCTGACGCTGACGCACTGCACCCTCTCCGGCAATTCCGCTGACAGTGGCGGAGCGATTCGCAACGCAGGCACGCTGACGCTGACGCACTGCACCCTCTCCGGCAATTCCGACGGCTTCTACGGCGGCGCGATTTTCAACCAAGGCACGCTGACGCTGACGCACTGCACCCTTTCCGGCAATTCCGCTGACAGTGGCGGAGCGATTTACCATGACAGCGGCACGCTGACGCTGACGCACTGCACCCTCTCCGGCAATTCTGCCAACGACGCCGGCGCGATTTTGCACGGCGGCGGCACGCTAACGCTGACCAACAGCATCATCGCCGGAAACACGGCGAGCATCCGTCTTGACGTCGCTCACTTCTTGGGAACCCTCACCCCCACCGGCGTGAACTTCATCGGCGACCTCACCGGCACCGGCCTTACCGCCAGCGCCACGCTGCTGACCACGGCGCAAAACGGCCCCATCCAGCTCGCCCCCCTCGCCAGCAACGGCGGACCGACGCAGACGATGGCCCTGCTGCCCGGCAGCCCGGCGATCAATGCCGCTGTGGGATCCACCATCACGGCGGACCAGCGCGGCCAGTTGCAGAGCGGCGGCGCATGGGATCTCGGGGCCTACGAGCGGCAGCTCAGCACCAGCGTGACCACCACGGCGGACAGCGGGGAAGGCTCCCTGCGTGGTGCCCTCGCGGATGCCGCCGCCCTGCCCGGCGCGAGCACCCTCACCTTACCCGGCAGCTTCGCCGTCCCCATCACGCTCAGCAGCGAGCTCGTCATCACCGACACCGGCGGGGTGACCCTTGACGCCACCGCATCCCCCGCCGCCGTCACCATCGACGGCGGCCCCGGCACGAACCGCATCCTGGACGTGCGGCCGGGGGCCAGCGTGACGCTGCGGGGGCTGCGTTTCACAGGTGGAAAGGGCGGCGGGGCGGTGCTGAACACCAACGGCGGCGCCCTCAACAACCAGGGCACCCTGACGGTCATGAGGTGTGCCTTTGAGTCCAACTCGGCCGCCGCCGGCGGCGCCATCAACAGCCAGGGCGCCCTGGAGGTGAGCCAGTACTCCTTTGTGTCGAACTCGGCCAGCTTTGGCGGGGCCATCCACAGCGGCGGCAGCGGGCTGCTCACCGTGGCGGACTCCACCTTTCTGAACAACACGGGCACCTCGTTCGGCGGGGCGGTGCTGGAGAATGACGCGGACGCACCGGGCCACCCCACGCTGACGCGCTGCACCTTCCACGGGAACAGCGCCGCCAATGGCGGGGCGGTGTTCAGCTTCAGCCTCACCCAGCTCTCCCACTGCACGATCAGCGGCAACACCGCCTCGGCCTCCGGCGGGGGCGTCTGCGCCTCGCACACGAGCGTGGTGATGCTGTCCCACTGCATCGTCTCGGGCAACACCTGCGCGGGCAGCCCGGACCTGGGCCAGATCGGCTCAGGCGTCTTGGCCGCGCCGGGGGCCAGTCTCTTCGGCAGCCTCACCGGCTCCGGCCTCACCGCCGGCCCGCAAACCCTCCTGGGCAGCGCGCTGCTCGCCCCGCCGGACAACTACGGAGGCCCCACGCCGACCATGGCCCTGCTGCCCGGCAGCCCGGCGCGCAACGTGGCCAACCACGCGCCCAACGCCAGCTTTGAGGCCAATACCTTTGGCGGCTCCTTCTCCTACACCAACAGCCTCCCCGGAGGAGCCATCACAGGCTGGACCTCCTCCCCCAGCAACCGCACCGGCCTCTGCGTCAATGGCAGCCCCTTCGCCAACGGCGGCCTCATCACCGAAGGCACGAAGGCGGCCTTCCTCCAGTGCTTCTCGGACGGCGTGGCCACCACGCTCTCCACCACCCTCACCGGCCTCACCGTGGGCACGAACTACACCGTCACCTTCCGAACGGCTGGCCGCCAGGGCCCCGTGCCAGGATCGACATGGTCCATCAATGGCGGCGCGCCCGTGGCCTTCAACGGCAGTCCCGTCGGTGCCGGCCAGCCCTTCCGCACCATCATCGGCACCTTCACCGCCACGGCCAGCACCGCCGCCCTCGCCTTCACCAACCAGACCGCCCCCGGCACGGACACCACCGTGCTCATTGATGCCGTCACCGTCGCACCCACCACCCCCACCGACCAGCGCGGCTTCCCCATCGTCGGCGTGCCGGACCTCGGCGCGTATGAGGCCGGGACGCTGAACAACTTCAACGCCTGGATTTACGAAACCCTCCCCGTCACCGCCACCGCACCGCAACATGCCGCGACGTTTGATTTCGACGGCGACGGCCAGAGCAATGAAAAGGAATGGACCGCCCGCACCGATCCCGGCAGCGCGTCGAGCTACTTCCGCGTGACGCAGAGCGCCCTCAGCGGCGGACAGTTTCAGGTCACCATCCCGACCGTTGCCGGACGCCGTTACACGCTGGAGAGTTCACCAGATCTGGTGAACTGGACCGATGGCCCCGGCCATCTCGCCCTCGGCACGTCGCACACCTTCAATGTGTTCTTCTTCGAGATGCCCGCCATGCGATTCTTCAAGGTGCGGGTGGGTGATCCTTAGCGCTCCGGCTGCGCCTCGTAGCTACTCCGTCACCCCACGCGGCTCGCGGGTGTGCTTCACACCGTGCTTGCGCCCATTGTAGATCATCCAGGCCACATAGCGATAGCGCTCCATGAGCGGCAGCTTGCTCACGCGGGCGATCTCATCACCGAAGGCGCGGCGGAGGTGGTCTTCGCGGAATTCGCGAATCCTCTCCTGCTGCACGGCGGTCAGCGGTTGTGGGGTGGCGATCATGCGGGCATCCAGCGGTGGGCTGATGTTGCCGCGATACTGGCAGGGGGCATTGCCGAGAGGGCTTTCTGTTAGCAGGGCGATGAACTTGTCCGCCATCTCATGATCGCAAAGAAGATCACAGTCTTTGGTTGATTCTGCCACCTCAAAAGCCACGCAGGCCATGCCGCTGGTGATCGCGCAGCGAATCCCCCGCTCCTGAGCCCGGCGCACCAGGTCGAGGTAGAACTCGATGATGTCGTGTTGGTTCATGCTGAGCCGAGCCTAGACCTGTTCTCGAAAAGGCTGTCATAAACTCGTCTTTGGGCGGCATTGAGATTGGATCAGGGAGGGCTGGGCGAAGAGGGACTGGAGTGCCTCAATGAGGCGATCCTGGAGCTGGGGCGAAGTCTTGGCGATCCAGCCGTTGAACCAGTCGGCCTTCAGGCGCAGCCAAAGGCGTTCAATGGGATTGAGGTCGGGTGATCTGGCTGGCAGATATATCGGCTCGAAGTGATGCCAGTTGAGCCGCTTGACCTTGTGCCAGGAGGCGTTGTCCATCACCAGCAAGGCT
>Ga0247837_1009949_pt1 | contig 11127 bp, 10 predicted proteins | sample LaCtaG_2_FD_187115 | JGI IMG/M metagenome (GOLD analysis project Ga0247837, IMG submission 187115) | Freshwater microbial communities from meromictic Lake La Cruz, Castile-La Mancha, Spain - LaCruzMarch2015_14.5m | ecosystem: Environmental > Aquatic > Freshwater > Lake | place: Spain: Castile-La... | reverse complement strand
ATACTGGTATGAGTTTTACTGAATTTACCTACCAACTGGTGCAAGGTTACGACTTTTACTATTTATGGAAAAACCTAAACTGCCAAGTTCAAATGGGCGGCAGCGACCAATGGGGAAACATTGTTACCGGAACTGAATTAATTAGAAGAAAAGATGCTGGCGAAGCTTATGCCATGACCACACAATTAATTAAAAAAGCCGATGGTACTAAGTTTGGCAAAACCGAAAGTGGCGCAGTTTGGTTAGATAGAAAAAGGACTTCACCTTATAAATTCTACCAGTTTTGGTTAAATGCCAGCGATAGCGATGCTGCCAATTGGATCAATATTTTTACTTTATTAACCAAAGAAGAAATTGAAGCGTTAAAAGAAGAACATGCCAAAGCACCACATTTGCGTATTTTGCAAAAAGCTTTGGGCAAAGATATTACCATTAGAACACATAGCGAAGCTGATTATAACACTGCCATTGAAGCCTCAAATATTTTATTTGGAAATTCAACTGCAGAAGCATTTGGACAATTAGATGAAGCAACTTTTTTAGATATTTTTGATGGCGTGCCGCAATTCACTATTGCCAAATTGGATATAGAAAACGGATTGAATATTGTTGAATTATTATCCGAAAAAACTGCTGTATTTCCTTCAAAAGGTGAAGCAAGAAAAATGATAGCTGGGGGAGGAGTAAGCATAAATAAAAACAAGGTGGAAAGCGATGCTGAAACTATTTCGAACAACAACTTAATTAACAACAAATTTATCATAGCCCAAAAAGGCAAAAAGAACTATTTTTTGATAACGTTGAGTTAATCATGTTCGTCATTGCAAACGTAGTGAAGCAATCCCACAAAGTGATTGCTTCGTTCCTCGCAATGACGTTCTTCAAAAAATCAATCTTTCAATCTTGTAATCTTTCAATTTTTCAATCAAATAAAAAATGAAAACCATCACACCAAAAGAACTACCATTAGGCGAGTTTCACAATGCTTTATTAACTGCCATTGCTCCAAGACCAATTTGTTTTGCAAGCACAATAGATGCAAATGGAAATGCTAATTTAAGTCCATTTAGTTTCTTCAATATTTTTGGCTCTAATCCTACTACTTTAATTTTTTCACCAGCTAGACGAGTAAGGGATAATACCATAAAACACACTTTAGAAAATGTAATTGCCACCAAAGAAGTGGTAATTAATGTGGTGAATTATAACATGGTTCAGCAAATGAGTTTAGCTAGTTGCGAGTATCCAAAAGGAGTAGATGAGTTTGTAAAAGCAGGTTTTACTGCTATTGCTTCGCAAAAAGTAAAACCGTTTAGGGTAAAAGAAAGTCCAGTTCAGTTTGAATGCAAAGTGCGTGAAATTATAGAAACTGGCAGTGAAGGTGGTGCAGGTAATTTGGTAATATGCGAAATTATTTTGATGCATATTAACGATTCAGTTTTGACATTGGATGGGAAAATAGATCAACATAAAATGGATTTGGTGGGAAGATTAGGAAGCGATTGGTATGTGCGTGCCAGTGGCAATGCGCTTTTTGAAGTTGTTAAGCCAAATAAAAACTTAGGAATGGGCGTAGATAGTTTACCTGAAAATATTCGTTTAAGTACTATTTTAACTGGAAACGATTTGGGAATGTTGGCCAACGAATTAAGTATTCCTGATGCTGATAGCATAGAAATATACAAGCATATGAATAAAAATTTATTGGAAATCCATCAACGTTTTACTGATGAACCTTTGAAATTACAAACCGAATTACATCGATTGGCTCAATATTTATTAAGTGAAGGAAAAGTGAGCGATGCTTGGAAAGTTTTGCTTGGCTAGTTGTTTATTGAATATATTTGAGTTTAACAAACTAATTTCACACCATGAATCATTTTATAATATTAGGAATATTTGGGTTAGGATTTGCTGAATTGTTAATCATTATATTTCTTGTATTGTTGTTTTTTGGTGGTAAAAAAATACCTCAAATAATGCGCGGAATTGGGCAAGGGATTAGTGAATTTAAATAGGCAAGAAATGGTGGAAATTCAGAATTAAAAGATTCAAATAAAAAAGTGGAATGATAAAAGATCAATTCGATAGAACACATGATTATTTAAGAATTTCGCTAACCGACAAGTGCAATTTGCGTTGCGAATATTGCACAGCAGAATATTTACCAACAGGAAAATCGACCAATTCAAAATACATGTCGGCAGCTGAAATTGAAAGCATTGCGGCAGTATTTATAAAAAATGGTGTTAATAAAATTCGTTTAACAGGTGGTGAGCCTTTGGTAAGAAAAGATGCTAAAGAAATTATTGAAAAATTATCAAAATATCCAATCAAATTAACCATTACCACCAATGGTGTTTTTGTAAATGATTTTATAGAAACTTTTAAAAATGCAGGAATCAATTCAGTAAATGTAAGTTTAGATTCATTGGTAAAAGAGCAATTTTTATCGATTACCAAACGCGATGAATTTGACAAAGTAATGCGGAACATTGATTTGCTTTTAGCTAATAATTTCCATGTAAAAATAAATGTTGTAGCCATCAAAAACTTTAACGATAACGAAATTCTAAACTTTATAGAATGGACCAAAGACAAACCGTTACACATTCGTTTTATTGAGTTTATGCCATTTTCTGGCAATGAATGGAGCAAGGACAAAGTATTTACTCACGAACAAATTTTGGAGGTAATTTCCTCAAAATACAATTTCATCAAATTAATCAATGAGAAAAATGACACTGCAAAAAAATATTTCATTCCAAATTACAAAGGAACATTTGCAGTAATAAGCACTATGAGTGAACCGTTTTGTAGCGGTTGTAACCGAATGCGATTAACGGCTGAAGGTAAAATGTATAATTGCCTTTTTGGCAAACAAGAAACCGATATTTTAGGTGCATTTAGAGCAGGAAAAGACATTGAACCACTAATTTATCAAAGTGTAAAAAGCAAAAAAGAAATGCTTGGTGGTAATAATGAAAATAAAAATTGGGGCAAAGAAAACACCGAAACCCGCGAGATTAGTATGATTGGACTTGGGGGTTAGATAATCACGGATGCCACAGATTCACTGATTAAAACAGATAAACCGTTTTACTATAAAACAGGAGTAACGATTTCTATAATCTCTGAATCTGTGGGATAAAATCCCATAAAATTTATCAGAAATAATCTGTGAATCTGTGGCAAAGAAAAATAATTATATTGCCCCAAAATTTAATTCAAAAACCATAAGAAATTGTCTGTGAAAATCTGTGCAATCTGTGGCAAAAAAATCATGATTTCAGTTTCAGAAGCACAAAAGCTAATAGCAGCACATACAAATATATTTGAAACTATCACAGTTCCTTTATACGAAGCTACAGGATTGGTAAGCGCTGAAAACATATTTTCAACTATTAACTTTCCTCCTTTTAATCAGTCGGCTATGGATGGTTATGGATTTAGAATGGAGGATTTAGACGAAAATAAATCGCTAACCATTACAGACGAAATTCCTGCGGGAGTTTTTCCAACAAAGCCACTTTTATCAAATTCATCTGTTAGAATTTTTACTGGAGCACCAGTTCCTTTGGGTTGCAACACCATTGTTATGCAAGAAAAAGTTACTGTAATTGACAATAAATTATTTATAAATGATAACCAAATTACCATTGGTGCAAATATTAGAACCCAAGGATTTCAAACTAAAATTGGCGACCTTGTTTTGGAAGCTAAAACTAAAATTACTCCAGGAGTTGTTGGTTATTTAGCCGGCTTAGGATTTGATAAAATAAAAGTTTTTAGGAAGCCCAATATTTTTGTTATTACAACTGGAAACGAATTAAATAATCCAGGAAATCCTTTAGAAAATGGAAAGGTATATGAATGCAACTCTTATAGTTTACATGCTGCTTTGAGTGAATATAAAATTGAGCCAAAAATAATAGTTGGTGTAATAGATAATGAAACTGAAACTACTGAAGTTATAAAACAAAACATTCCTCATTTTGATATCATCCTTCTTTCGGGTGGCGTATCTGTTGGCGATTACGATTTTGTAAGTAAAGCGCTTGAAAATTGTGGTGTTCAAAAAATATTTCATAAAGTAAAACAGAAGCCCGGAAAGCCTTTATATTTTGGTAAAATAAACAACACTATAATTTTTGGTTTACCCGGAAATCCATCGGCATTATTGAGTTGTTTTTACTTATATATTTCACCTATTATAAAAAAAATGATGGGTTTTAAAATTGAAAATAAAACACTATTACCACTCACCAATTCTTTTACAAAAAAAGCTGGATTAACATTTTTCCTAAAAGCAAAAATGGAAGAAAATAAGGTTACCATTCTTCAAGCGCAAGAATCGTTTTTAATGAGTTCGTTTGCTTATGCAAACTGCATTGTTCAGCTTGATGAAGATAAAACAGAATTCCAAATTGGCGATTTAGTGGAAGTATATTTGTTAAATTAAATCCATAAAAATGACTGTTTCACTCCTGTTTTTTTACGTATTGTTGGTTTTAGTTGCATTTTTGTATTCATCAGTAGGACATGGGGGTGCTAGCGGATATTTAGCATTAATGGCTTATTTTTCATTTACTCCCGAAACCATGCGACCAACAGCTTTATTGTTAAATATTTTTGTTTCATTCATTGCATTTATTCAGTATTACAAAAGCGGATTTTTTAAATGGAATTTATTTTGGCCTTTTGCTTTGGCATCAATTCCTGCAGCTTTTATAGGTGGATTTATAACTGTTGATGCTGGTTTATATAAAAAAATATTAGCTGTGCTTTTACTGTTTTCGGTGGTTAAACTTTTAGGTGTAAAGTTTGAAACAAAGGAATTTATTGCAAAGCAAAATATATACTTAGCACTTTTAATTGGTGGTGCTATTGGTTTGTTTTCAGGCATGATTGGCATTGGTGGAGGAATTATTTTAAGTCCAATTATATTGCTATTGCATTGGGGAAACATGAAACAAACTGCAGCTATTTCGGCATTGTTTATTTTTGTAAATTCATTGGCTGGTTTAGCTGGATTGTTTTCAAAAGGATTTGAATTTAAAAGCCAAATGATATTGATGTTGTTGCTTGCCTTAATTGGTGGAATAGCAGGTTCCTATTTTGGAGCAAAGAAAATGAATAGTAGTTTTTTAAATAAAATTTTAGCAGTTGTGCTTATTATTGCAGCTGTAAAATTATCTCTTACGTAACCCAGTTTTTCGAATAAATACAAGGGTAAATATGAAAATAAAAATATTGGTATTTGGACAGCTTTCTGAAATTATAAATACATTGGAGTTGGAAATAATTGAAGTAGTAAATACTGATGATTTAAATAAAAAACTAAATGAATTATACCCAAACTTGAAAAACATAAAATATAGTTTGGCTGTAAACAAAAAAATTATTCAAGAAAACACAATACTGAATAATGATGATATTGTGGCTTTGTTACCACCTTTTTCGGGTGGGTAATTATATAAATTAGAAGAAAAATAGTACAAAAAATCAATGAGTTTTACTCAAAATAATGATAGGTACCATCGTCAAATTATATTAAAAGAATTTGGTGAAATAGCTCAACAAAAATTGCTACACTCAAAAGTTTTGGTAATAGGTGCTGGTGGTTTGGGCTGTCCTGCGCTGCAATATTTGGCTGCGGCAGGAATAGGCACTATTGGTATCATTGATTTTGATGTGGTATCAATTTCGAATTTGCACCGACAAATATTATTTTCTACCAATGACATTGGCAAACAAAAAGCAACAACAGCAGCTTCAAAACTAGCCGAAATAAATCCCGAAATACAAATTCAAGCTTTTAATTTTCAGCTTACAAACAAGAATGCTTTTGAGTTATTAGCTAACTACGATTTAGTAATTGATGGTACTGATAATTTTGCAACTCGATATTTAATAAATGATGCTTGTGTTATTTTAAATAAACCTTTAGTTTACGGAGCAGTTTTGCGTTTTGAAGGTCAAGTTGGTGTGTTTAATTTGTTGGATAATGAAACTCAAATAAAGACAAATTACCGTGATTTATTTCCAGAACCACCAAATCCTTTTAACGCACTAACGTGCAATGAAGCTGGTGTTATTGGCGTATTGCCGGGAATTATTGGAACCATGCAAGCTACAGAAGCCATAAAAATAATTACTGGAATTGGAAAAACTTTATGTAATAAAATTATTTCCTATAATGCTTTGCAAAATACATTTTATGATTTTGAAATAACTCCAGTTTTTAATTCAATTGAAACATTTCCACAAAATGAAATGGATTTCTTGAACTTTAACTATGAATGGTTTTGTAGTTCAAAAGCAAATATTCCAACAATTTCCATTGTTGATTTTGAGGAGTTAAGAATCAAAGAAAAAATTACCATCATTGATGTGCGTGAAATGAATGAATTACCTTTGGTAAATGAATTTGATTTTACAACATTTACTTTAAATGATTTGCCAAATTTAATAGCAACCATTCCAACTGAAAATAAAATTGTTTTCTTTTGTAAATCGGGGAATAGAAGTTTAAAAGCAGTAAAACTATTTTACGAAAAACATCCTCAAATAACAGCTTATAGTTTAATTGGCGGAATAGATGCTTGGCAACAATTTAACAATAAAACTTGATTTAAAATGACTGAGAAAAAAAAACATAAAGTATTTATTCAAGGTGCTATCACGCCAACATTCATAGCCGATAGTATTGCAAAACACAGTGGAAAAACGACCATTGGCGCGCATGATATTTTTTTAGGTCAGGTGCGCAATGATTTGATTGATAATAAAACAGTAGCGGCTATTGAATATTCAGCTTATGAAGAAATGGCAGAAAACTTATTTCATGAAATAAGAGAAGCTATTTTTGTTAAATACGATATAGTTTGCATGCATATTTACCATAGCTTAGGTTTAGTAAAAACAGGCGAAATTTGTTTGTTTGTTTTTGTATCGGCCAAGCACAGAAAAGATGCCTTTGATGCTTGCCAAGATTTGGTGGAACAAATAAAAGCAATGACACCCATTTGGGGCAAAGAAATTTTTGAAGATGATAGCCATGTTTGGAAAACAAATAAATAAAGTCAGTAAGAAAACTTTAATTTCTTCGTTATGCTCGCTATAAAAATGGTCATTTGCAAAAAGCAAACTCCCATTTTTATAGCTTCGCAAGCCTTGAACTTAAAGACTTCTTATCTGACTTATAAACCCAGAATACGCAACTATTTAAATAAATGATAGACATAACTTTTAAATCAAATACACTCAGAAAAGCCATTGCTACTGCAATAGTAAAAGTGAGCAAACAAGAAACAATTGAGGCGTTGGTAAACAAAAATGTACCCAAAGGCGATGTGTTTGAAATGGCAAAAACTGCTGGATTATTTGCAGTAAAACGCACCAGCGATATGATACCTGATTGTCATCCAATACCAGTTGAATTTACTGCTGTTCGTTATAATATAAATGGTTTAGAGATAAATATAGAAATAGAAGTTCACACCATTTATAAAACTGGAGTGGAAGTGGAAGCCATGCATGGCGCATCGGTTATTGCATTAACAATATATGATATGCTTAAACCAATTGACAAAGGAATAGAAATTCATGCCATTAAATTATTGGAGAAAAAAGGTGGAAAATCAGATTTTGTTGATCAATTTAGAACAGATTTAAAAGCTGCTGTTATTGTTTGTTCTGATAGTATTTCGGCAGGAAAAAAAACTGATAAAGCAGGAAAAGCAATCATAACTAAATTAGAAAAAAGCAAAGTTTCCATTTCAGAATATACCATTATTCCAGATGATTTTTCAGAGATACAGGAAAAAGTTTTGAGTTTATATGAAGCCAAAAACGACTTAATAATTCTTACTGGCGGAACAGGACTTTCGCCAAGAGATAACTCACCAGAAGCTATAAAACCACTACTTGACAGAGAAGTTCCCGGTATAATGGAAGCGGCCAGAAACTACGGACAAAACAGAACACCTTATTCCATGTTATCGAGAGGAATTGCGGGGATGAAAGGAAATACATTGATAATTACTTTACCTGGTTCAACTAAAGGCGCACAGGAATCGATGGATGCATTATTTCCAGCAATTTTACATATTTTTAGAATAATAGAAGGCGCACAACATTATTAAGTGCAAAGAGGCAAAATTTCTTTGATTGCCTATTTGAATTTACTCAAAACACTATTTCAAGAAATCGTTAAAATATTGATTTATTTTCTTGAATAAATGGACTCTGTCTTTGCCCATTACATTGTGTTCGTGAGTTGGATAAACGGCATAATCAATTAAAATTCCATCATCTACACATTGCTTTGCATAATTTAAAGTATGGTTCCAAAGTACTGTATTATCATTAGTTCCATGAATTAGTAACAATTTACCTTTTAGATTTTTGGTGTAATTTAACAAATTATTTTCCTTGTAACCTTCTGGGTTTTCTTGAGGAGTATCCATGTATCTTTCGGTATACATAATTTCGTACATACTCCAATCAATTACTGCTCCACCAGCCACTCCAACTTTAAATACATCGGGTGTACGAGTTAATAAACTTGTAGTCATAAAACCACCAAAGCTCCAACCATAAACACCTAATTTAGTGGTGTCAACAAATGATTGTTGTTTTAATAATTTAACACCTGCTAACTGATCTTCCATTTCATATTTTCCCAAATGACGATGAGTTACATTTTCAAAATCTAAACCACGGTTAAGCGAACCTCTATTGTCTAAAGTAAAAATTACATAACCTTGTTGTGCAAAAGCAAGCATCCAAAGTTCCGCTTGTCCTAACCAACTATTAGTAACCATTTGCGCATGTGGACCACCATAAACATAAACTATTACAGGATATTTTTTTGTTTCATCAAAGTTGGCAGGCTTAATCATTCTGTAGTTTAAATCAGTTACTCCATCAGGAGATTTTATTTTACCTAAACTAATTTCTGTAGGTAAATAATTTACAATTGGGTTTACAGCATTTACCAATGAACCATATATTCTACCTTTATTATCGTTTAAAATAATTTGGCGCGGGGTACTAAAATTACTGAAATTATCAATAATAAAAAAACCATCATCACTTACTATTGAATTGTGAATTCCTTCTTGTTTTATATGTTGTGTAATCTTTGCATTTTTCATTTCTACAGAATACAAATATTTGTTCATTCCATCTGCCGAATATGCGTTAAAATATAGGTTTGCACCAGTTGCATCAAAACCTACTATTTCACTTATATGTTGTTTTAAATTAGTTAGTTGCTTTAGCAATTTTCCTCCACGTTCGTATAAATATAAATTGTTAAAACCATTGCGTTCGCTCATCCAAACAAATTGTTTTTCATTGTTTTTAACAAACAAAACAGGCTTTTCTGGCTCTACATATTTTGCATGTGTTTCGGTAAATAGTGTTTTTATAAACCTACCAGTAATTCCATCATACAAGTTCAATTTCATTTCGTTTTGTGCCCTATTTATTACTGCTATGTATAAATATTCTTCATTAGGACTCCAAGCTATATTAGTTAAATATTGTTCTGCAGGTTCGCCTGTTTCTACTTCTATGTTTCTTTTCTTTACAAAATCGTAAATATTTACTTTTACTTCATGGCTTTTAGCACCTGCCATAGGGTATTTTATGTTTTCTATTTTTGAAGGTTTACTTTCAAATTTCATTAAACCATAGTCAGTTACCATGTTTTCGTTCATAGAATAATATGCTAATTTATTACCTTTAGAACTCCAAAAAGTACCTTTAATTATTCCAAATTCGTTTCTGTGAACTGCCTTTCCGTTTACTACAACCATACCATTGTTTGCAGTAATCAAATCCGATTGAACAGTGCCTTCTTTTTTACCCATTTTTTGATAATCTAATAAAGTAAAAATAGAAGTTGCATCACTTACATATAATTGGTCGTTTACTGTATAAGCTATTCTATTCGATGTTTTTTCGTAATCTAAGTTTTCAGCATTTCCACTTGCTTTTACTTTTATGGAAGTTTTTTTAGTGGTAAAATCGTAAGAATAAACTGAATTATTATACGTGTAAAGTATTGAATTATTGTCAATCCAGGTAAAAAAAGGAAAACGTTCAAACTTTGTTTCTTCGGGATTAACACCATAAAATGAATTATACAATTCTTCTACTTTTAAAATGGTATCGCGGTTCAAATTTGGCGTATTGATATATATCAAAACTTCTTTGCCATTTTGTTTACCAATATAGCTCATGGTTTTGTTATCGGGTTTCCACATAAGCTGACTTAAGCGTTCGGGCGCAAGTGTGGTTCTACCTTTTAAAATGGCATCGTCAATGGTGAGTATTTGGTTTTGAGCTTGGGTAAATCCAACACAAATAAGAGAAAGGAATAAAAATATTTTTTTCATAGTACTAGTTTATAATTGAAAGTGCGATAATACCAAATACATTTACATTTTGAAAACCTTTTATAAATTATACTTTGATAAATTAATGTATTCAGTAAAAAAGAATTGAGAAAAATTATTAATAATAAAGGTAATATATGACAAAACTACGCATTGGAATTAACCCATTAAACTTACTTTGCAGCCTTAATTTTTTTAAAACACAATGTTAGACAAACCATTAATTTTAGTAACCAACGATGATGGAATTACTGCACCAGGAATTAAAGCTTTGGTAAATGCAGTAAAAGATTTAGGGGAAATAATTGTGGTAGCACCCGATGCACCTCAAAGTGCAATGGGCCATGCAGTAACAATTAGTAAACCATTACGTTTAGCACAAACCGATTTATATGGCGATATAAAATCATTTCAATGCAGTGGAACTCCAGCCGATTGTGTTAAATTAGGAGTTGATAAAGTAATGCACAGAAAACCAGATATGGTTCTTTCGGGAATAAATCATGGAAGTAATTCATCGATAAATGTATTGTATAGTGGAACCATGAGCGCAGCTATGGAAGGTTGTATTGAAGGTATTCCGGCTGCTGGTTTTAGCTTATGTGATTTTTCGTACGAAGCCGATTTTGCTTTAGCTGCTGAAACTGCTAGAAAAATAGCTATAAATATTTTAAAAGAAAAATTGCCAAAAGGCGTTTTACTCAATGTGAATATTCCT
>Ga0247837_1009943_pt1 | contig 11132 bp, 17 predicted proteins | sample LaCtaG_2_FD_187115 | JGI IMG/M metagenome (GOLD analysis project Ga0247837, IMG submission 187115) | Freshwater microbial communities from meromictic Lake La Cruz, Castile-La Mancha, Spain - LaCruzMarch2015_14.5m | ecosystem: Environmental > Aquatic > Freshwater > Lake | place: Spain: Castile-La... | reverse complement strand
TTATTTTGGGGGCCTGCGCGGGGCGGCGGGCGCGGGGCGATGAGCGCGGCAAGACAAACGGTGCCGGCGCAGGGGACACCCGGACAGGTCCTTGCGGAGCTCTTCATGCGCCCGCTCGGCCTCACCGCCTACCGGGTGGCGAAGGATCTCGGGTGCGCACCGATCACGATCAGCCAGATCCTGCGGGGCAAACGCGCGATCACCACGGAAATGGCTTGGAAGCTGGCCGCGTATTTCGGGATCGCGCCGCAGTTCTGGCTGAATTTGCAAATGATGCAGGATCTGGCCGCCCTGAGCCGGCGTCCCGCCGGTCCACCCGCCGTGGGCGGCTGCGCGGCCCTCGGCAAGCGCCGCTTCGCAATCCGCGATGTCCGCGACCCCAAAACCGGCGCCACGCAAACCCAGGTCCTCCTCGTCAGCTAGCGGAGAAGTCGGCGGTTTCGGCGAAACCGCCCTACCGGGCCGGGGTGTCGGGGGTGTCGTCTGGGTGGTAGGGGCACACCGCCGGGGTGCCCGACTTGTTGGTTTGGGGGAAATAGTCGGCGGGCTCGGCGAGCCCGCCCTACCGGGGGAGGGCGTGGTGCGCGGGTCCGGTAGGGGCGCACCGCCGGGGTGCCCGTTGAACTTCCTCACCCCAAGGCATCGCGAGCGATGAACACATGCGTCCACAGCTCCGGTGATGCGACCAACCCCGCCCGCACCGGATTCATCAAAATGTAATCCGCCTTTTCATTCATCGACTCATTGCCGCGAAGGCGGTGCTCGAAAAAGTCTCTCTGCCAATGAAACCCGCCGACATGGGCCGTCCATCGTTTGAAATCAGAAACCGCCTTCCGCATCGGATGTGCCGGGTCGGGGAACCGAAGCAACGCATGAACATGGTCGGGCATGATGACAAAGATCCTGCAAAACCAAACACCCGCTGAGTGCCGGTGTCGAACCGCTTCGAGGATCGTTGGGCTGTGTGCCAAAAGCACATCAGAACCTCGCTTGGCGGCGCAGATCGTCAGAAAGAAAAGTGCTTCCTCGGGTGGAATTCCCAGTGGAGTCTCGTGAGGCAGGTTCTTCCGTCCGATTGGCATGGTTCCCCGGATAGCATAAGTCGGCGGGCTCGGCGATCCCGCCCTACCGGGGGGGTGTGGTGCGCGGGTGCGGTAGGGGCGCACCGCCGGGGTGCCCGATTTGTTGGCTTGGGGGAAAATAAGTCGGCGGGTTCGGCGAACCCGCCCTTGTTTCTGAAAAAGGTGTATTCTCTTTGTGTCTATGGCCACACCATTGACCCAGAAAAGACCCGCTGCTGCTGCGCAGCAGCAGCGTGTCGGCACCCGCAGACCGATCCCGCCCTGGGTTCCCTCCATTGTGGGGAGACCGCTGGTAGAAAGGTCGCGGGTCGCCTTCTGGTTTTTAACTCGAACAGTTGCCTGAGCGACATTGGGGTCCAGTGCCCCAAGGCCAGCTCGCAAAACAAGGAAGAGCAAAACCATGAAAAAATCAACCCGCATCCTGGGCGCTGACATCAGCGCCGCCACCATCGAACTCTGTGCCCGCGAGCTCCGGCTCCCGGCCCAGATTCCAAACACTCCCAAAGCCATTGCTTCGCTGCTCAAAAAGCTCTCGGGCCACAGCATCCACATCGTGTGCGAGGCCACCGGAGGTTGTGAGCGCGCTCTGCTGGAGGCCTGCTGGAAGGCAGGGGTTCCCGTCAGTCGCCTCAATCCTGCGCGTGTCCGTGATTTCGCACGCAGCCAGGGTCTTCTGGCAAAGACCGACAAGATCGATGCCAAGGCGCTTTGCGACTATGGAAGCCTGTTGCGGCCGGACCCCACCCCGCAGCCTTCCCCCGCTCAAGCGCGTCTGGCCGAGTTGGTCGCCCGCCGCCAGGACCTTCTGGATCTGCGCATTGCCGAAACCAATCGCCTCTCCACCGTGCGCGATCCCGAGGTGCGTCGCTTGGCCCGCCGCTTGGTGAAAACCCTCGAGGGCCAGATCCAAGCCATCGAAAAGCTCATCCAAGAGACTATTGACTCTGAACCTCCGCTCCGAGCCCGTTGCCAGCAACTACGCGAGACCCGTGGTGTCGGGCTCATCGTCTCCGCCACCCTCCTGGCCACTCTCCCGGAACTGGGCTCCGTCGCTCGCAACGCCATCGCCGCCCTCGCCGGAGTGGCCCCATACAACCGTGACAGCGGCACCCTGCGCGGAAAACGCTGCATCCGCGGCGGACGTCTCCAGGCCCGGCGCGCCCTCTACATGGCCGCCCTCGTCGCTTCCCGACAAAACCCTGTCCTGCGTGCCTTCTACCTCCATCTACGTTCCCGCGGAAAACCTGCCAAGGTCGCTCTCACCGCGCTCATGCGAAAACTCCTCATCCACCTCAATTCCTGCCTCAAACCTCTCACTCTTGCCCCAGCACTATAAAGACAGTTGCTACCGGGAAAATCTGGTAGGGGCACACCGCCGGGGTGCCCGTCGGGTGAAGTCGGCGGGCTCGCCCTACCGGGGGGGGCGTGGTGCGCGGGTCCGGCAGGGGCGCACCGCCGGGGTGCCCGATTTGTTGGATTGGGATGTGGAAGCGGCATCTTGCCGCTTGCTTTTCTCTGGTGAAAGCGGCGGGACGCCGCTTCTACGTTCGCTTAAGTTAGCGCCATTCATGACCGACACCTTTTTCCAGCATTCAGGCAGGCAGGAGCTTGAGTTTGGAAAGGGCCGCGAGTTTTCTTTGGCGGTCATCGAAGGAGGAAAATGCGTTGCAGCCGATTTCGAGAGCAGCCGCAACATGCCAGATGTCGGCAGAACGCGCAAGAGTGCCCGCAGCATGCTTTGCGGAGAGGGTTTCCGCACGCCGGTAAATGGAATCCAGGTCGTAGTCGGGGCGTGCCAGGACACCCTTTGCAAGATCGCTTTCCAATGTTTGCAGGGCTGCACGCTGCTGTGCTGCCGTAATCTCCCCGCGCCCGTGCTTCAACCGGATTGCCGTCCGCAATTCCAATTCGACAAGATGAGAAAACGGCACGGGAGATTTCTCCGCCCGAAGGATCTCCACAGCAGCCGGGGAGTTGACTTCGCACACGTAGATTTTGATCAAAGTGGACGTGTCAAAATAGATTCTCATCTGTCAGTATTCCCCTCGCATGTAATCCACAATTTCCTCCGCACTCCCATTCGTGGGGCCGTTTGGAAACTGGCGCTTCAAGCGCGCCTCAATGTCCGGCCAGTCGATGGCTTTTTTTTTCATTTTGACCACCGGAGAGAGGATGGCGAAAGGCCGTCCGCGCTTCTGGATCGTCACGCTTTCGCCCTCGTAAATCCAACGGGAAACGCTGGCAAAGTTGTTCCTCAAATCAATAACCGATGCTGTTTTCATGATATGCAGGTTATCACGAGACAGGGAACCTTCAAGACCTGTTTGCAGCGCGTCCCACCCGGTAAAGGCATCCCCGCCCCGAGTGGTTCTTAAGCCCGACGGGGGTGGCCGGGGACGTTTCTAAATACAGCAGAAAGGTTTATCCGTGGTTCTATTTTCCTTTCTGGGATGACCGGAGGGGGTGTGGCGCGCGGGTCCGGTAGGGGCGCACCGCCGGGGTGCCCGACTTGTTGGTTTGGGGAGAAAAAGTCGGCGCGCAAAATGTCAATGCGCAAGGACCCCTTCGAGACCGTGCTTACACCCACCTTCGCACTCCCCGTGCTTACACGGCCAATACACATGAAGAAGCAACCCTCTGAATCAGATTTGTTTAGGTCACAGCAAAGAAAGAAAACGGGCTGATTTTTTCCGGGTTGATTCAGATAACCACCAAGACACCAAGGCACAAAGAGGAGGGATTCAAAAACCCTTCGAGTCTTCGTGCCTTCGTGGTGACTTTTCTTCCTGTTCGTGAATTGGCCGTGCCGTGCTTATCCGTGCAGCAGTTGACAGTTGCAAGTCATAACGCATAATGGTCGGACATGAGAATCACCCTGTCCATACCTGACGCCGTGGCATATCGGTTCCAAGCGGCGGTGCCGCCCCGGCAGCGGTCGCGCCTCGTCACCAGCCTTTTGGAGTCCGCCTTGACGAGGCACGAAGACGCTCTCGCAGCAGCCTGTCGGGCAGCCAACCGGGACAAGGCTCTCGACGGCGAAATTGAGGACTGGCAGGCGTTTGATGACGGGGAAGCAGCACATCGCCGGGACGACCATGCCACTTTGGCTTCAGCGCCTTTCATGTCCTTTTTCTTTTCTCACTGGATGTCGATAGGCAAGGACTGGTACCTTTCGACTACTGAACCCTTCGACTATCGAGACGAGCGCGAGCGTTCCGCGTAACGCTGGAATCAGGCTCCCGCAAGCTGACGGGCAATCATGGCGTCGGTGCGGGCGATGGCCTCGCGGGCGGGGCGGGACTCTTTCGGGGTGCATGGCCGGAAGCCGAGTTTGACCAGCTTGGCGTCGAAGTCACGAACGCTCGGGCGGTGCGCGTCGAGCATAACCGGGGCGGAATTACTCCGTGCGGGTCGCGAGGAATGCGGCAAGGTGGCGTTCATGGTTGGAAGTAATGTCGGCGTATGCGGCATCAAAAGCAAGATCGAAGTCGGGTTCCTGCATGGGCTCTTTCCTGAGAAGGGAGCCGTCGGAGCGGAGAATATCGCGGTTCGCGAATCCGTGCGCGGTGTCGTAGCGGGTCACGCATTGCAGGCGGTCGACGATGATGGCCAGCAAGACCACCCGGAAATCTGTCACTATTCCGCCGACGGTGATTCGTTCCACGAACACGAAGCAGGATTCGGAGAGCCACTTTTCCCAATTTTTTGCGGGCATCGGCGGGAGGATGTCACGCGGCCTTGCGGATGGGAATCACGTTCTTGGCCTCGCCAGTGGGCCGGACGGCGAACCATGCCTCGGCGGCCTGCTTTGTCGCCAGCTCGCGGTAATGCTTGAACAACATGTTCGGGCTGTTGCCTGCTTCCAGCGCAACCTGGGCGGAGTTCTGGATGTCGGCGAGTCGGTAGGTGCAGAACGAATGCCGGAGCCCGTTGGCGATGGGAACCACCTCGGCGGAACGGAACACGCCCGAAATCATGGCGGAGAATGCGGTCGGCGATGAGCAGGAGAATATCGGGCCTTTCCCTCGCCTGTTTATCCGTGGTTCTATTTTCCTTTCTGGGATGATACGCGGGGAAATCTGGTGGGTGTCGCTCGATCCGGCACAGGGATCGGAAATCAAGAAAACGAGACCCTGCGTGGTGCTCACGCACGACACGTTGAACAGGCTGCGCAAGACGGTGGTCGTGATGCCCCTCTCAACGGCTGCCAAGCCACATCCACCGATCACTGTCCCGGTAACTTGTCAGGGACGGACGGCGGTGGCGGTGATCGATCAGATTCGCGCTGTCGCCAAGCATCGGCTCAAGTCAAGAATTGAAGCCATGACCCCCAACGATCTGGCGGCGATCAACAGGGCGGTCTCCACCATTCTCGAAATCCGATAGCCTCTCTTTCAACGGACGCCCCGCCGAGCCATCCTTTTCTCTGCGATAATCCGCGTCATCTGCGGATCGCGGTTTTCTGCCAAAACATCAGTATCGGGCACCCCGGCGGTGCTCCCCTGCCAGATCACCCGGTGGGGCGGGACCGCCCGACCCGCCGACTTCTCCCGACGGGCACCCCCACTGACACGAACTTAAGCGGGATTTTCGACGTGGCATCGGCGTCCCGCCGATGATCTTCCCTCATGGCCGGGACGACCATGCCACTTTGGCTTCAGCGCCTTTCATGTCCTTTTTCTTTTCTCACTGGATGTCAATAGGCAACTTCGATAAAGCCCGTTTACGGTTGAGTCGCGACGCTGGTCAGGGAGCACAGGCGTCCCGCCCAATACTGTTGCCTTTGCAGAAAAAAGGAGAGCGGGCGCCCTCGCCCGCTTCAGGCTCCAAGACGGGCGGGGGCGCCCATCCTCCCTTAAAGCAACAGTATTGGGCGTCCCGCCTGTGTATGGCTCTGGCTTCGCGGCGATGTTCTTTCTCCACACAGGGCGGGACGCCTGTGCTCCCTGGTTCACCCCTTCGAGCAATAGGGAAAAACTGAACCCCTTTGACTTGTTGGTTTGGGGAGAAAAAGTCGGCGCGCAAAATGTCAATGCGCAAGGACCCCTTTGACGCTTTTCTCACTTTCTGCCTGCTCTGAGCGAGTCCGCCAACAACTTGCGAGGGTCGACCACTTTTTCCGGATGCTCCGCTTCGACCCGGCGGTAGATGTCTCCCAGTTTCTGAAGATTGGAGCCGGATTCCTGAAACAGCCTGTGCCGGACTTCGCGGAGCCAGTCGAGGCCGTCGTCGTGCGGGGTGGTGGGTGGGTTCATGGCATTGCCTCCAAGAGTTCAAAGGGTGTGACAAGTTGCGGAGTGTGAAGACCGAGGGCACTGTTCACCATCCGGATGTGGTCCGTCTTGTTCGGGTTGGCGATGTGTTTGCAGTTCCATGTGGCCAGCATATCACACCGATAAATGGAGGCCAAGGCGAGATGGTGCGCATCGCCGCCGCTGCCCAGAGGCATCAGCTTATGGGAGAAATAGACCTGCGCGATAGAATCAATCTCGTCCGCGTAGGGCAGTCGCGGAAGCGCGTCGAGCAGGCCGATCATTTGCTGCTGCTTGGAGATGTCCGATGTTTCTTTCAACTCGGTGATGACAACGGCAGAGGTAACAAGAGCATCCTGCCACTTGGCGAGTTCCCACCATTCCCGCGTCCACTCTCGCCGGGCCAGCATCTGCGAACCGCCCCGGTTCTCAAAGTAAAAACTGGGAATGCTCGTCTCTCCCGCAGAATATCGAAACAAAATGATTTTGCCCAGTCGTCACAAGAGCGGTATATTGATCTCCTCAGCCATGAGCACACTCGTCGAAATTGAAACCGCCGCCGACTCGCTTTCCAGTGAGGAAAAGGAAGAACTGCTCCGCTTCCTAGCCATGCGGCTGCGAGGGAATCGAAGCCTGCCAAAGCCGCGCATCTATTCCGACGAAGAACTCGCCACAATGCTCGCCGAGGATCAGGCGGACGGAGAACGATTCCGGCAGGGGTGTTGAATATCTTCCTCGATAGCAGCGTTGCCATTGCGGCGAGCCTTTCGGCCACCGGGGCATCGCGCGAGGTTTTCGACCATGCTGCCAGCCACGGCTGGCGCTTGCTCCTTTCACACTGGGTCTTGCGCGAAGTGCGTGACAACCTCGCCGACAAGCCGCCCGAGTCCGCGCGGGCCTGGGTCTCGCTCCGCAGGAAGGCCATTCTGGAGGACGACGAACTCACTTTTGATTGGCCGATTGCCTTCGAAGCATCAAAAGACAAGCCCGTCCTTTTCAGCGCCCTCGCGTGCGCCGACGTGCTGCTCACACTCGACCGCCGCGACTTCCACGACCTTCTCGGCCAAACCGTGTATGGCTTGCGGGTGCTCACTCCCGGCGAATTCCTCCGCATCGAGCGCGAAGGCGGCAAACTGCGTTGACTCCCCGGACATTGTGCAATGGCTTCCGAAAACATGTGTTTTTTAGGCCTGACCATTTCTGCCTTTCCGATCAGATTTCCCATGGATGTCAATAGGCAAGGACCCCTTTGAGAAGTAGCCCGGGCCCGATCATTTCTCCGGAGTGAACAGGGACAACGGTATATCGCCCATCCTCGTGGCGCAGGGAATGGTGGCTCCCCTTATCCTGATCACCTCGAATCCGAATCCCTCCAAGATCCGGATGAGTTCTTTTCCTTTGAGTCGCGCAAGTCGCTGTGAGCGCCGGTCTGAAAGCCGGGTGATCTGGCCGGTTTGAAAACCGGATACTTTCCGGCGGGCGTTTTCTTCAAAAGCTTCGCACAAGGCTCTTCTTCCTTGGTTTTGTTCTTCGTTTTCTTCGGGGGTGTCGGGGGTGTGGATTTTCTTCGTTGAGGCGGACTTTTTCCGCAGGTTCGGCGGCTCAATTTGAGCCAGCCGATGAAATCGAAAACGACATTCAACTGCCTGCATTGCAGGGAAAAGCACATCAGCGATCCGCGTAATCACGGGCGGCAGTGCTACTGCGGGAAGCCGGAATGTCGGCGAGCATCGAAAGCGGCGAGCCAGAGGCGGTGGGCGGGCAAGCCGGAGAACGAAAACTACTTTCGAGGGGCGGAAAATATCGAGCGCGTCCGGCAGTGGCGCAAGGAGCATCCGGGCTACTGGCGGAGGAAAAAGCCTGGGGATCAAGATGCGTTACAAGATCTCTGCCCAAGGCAAAAAGCTGGGAACAAGGAGGTTGTGGATTCGAGGGTTCCAGATGGGTTACAAGATCTCTGCCGCAGTCAACCCGCTCTGCTGGTGGGGATTATCTCGATGATGACCGGGCATGGGTTACAAGAGGACATCGCGGCGAGTGCCCGTTCGTTTTTGACTCGGGGAGAGGACATCCTGCGCATGGTGCGCCGGAGTCCGCAGACCCCGAGAGATGAAAACCAAACCCGTTCTGTGCCCGCAGAGGCTGCGGCATGTGCCTCGTCAATTTAGCTGGATCGACCAAAGGTTGGTCCGCGACCGACATATCAAGGGGCGAACGCCGCAGGCCCTGGCGCTTTACCTGTTTTTGTGCACGGTGGCCGACGCGCAGGGGGCCAGTTATTACTCGGACTCGACGGCGGCCGGGATGCTGGGGTTTTGCTCCACGGAGCTGCGCTCGGCGCGGGCGGAGCTGGTGGAGGCGCGACTCATCGCCTACAGCCCGCCGTTTTATCAGGTGTTGAGCTTGGAGCCCGCAGAGGTGGCAGCAAAAGAACCGGAGCCTCGCGTGGGAGAAGAGCGAAGCATCGGGGAAATCCTGCGTTCGATGATGGAGGCCCCGTGATCGACTACGAAACATACTGCAAGATCCGCCAGTATCACGGGGAACGCGGGCTGAGCTTCAACCAGATCGCTGCCGAGTTGGGCATCGACCCGGAAACGGTGGCCAAATACGCGAGGGCGGAAAAGTTTTCGCCACGCTCTGGCGCGAAACGCGCGAGCAAGCTCGACGCGTTCAAGCCGCTGATCACGCGCCTGCTGGAGCGACATCCGTATAGCGGCACGCAAATCCTCCAACGCCTGCGCGAAGAGGGATACGAGGGCGGGGCGAGCATCCTCAAGGAATATGTGAGCGTGGTGCGGCCGGTGCGGCATCCCGCGTTCCTGAGCCTGGCCTTTGCGCCCGGAGAGGCCGCGCAGGTGGACTGGGGCAGCGCGGGCAGCATCGCCATCGGAAACTCGCGGCGGCGGCTCTCCTTTTTCGTGATGGTGCTCTGCCATTCGCGCATGGCCTACATCGAGTTCACCTGCGGGGAATGCCTGGAGCACTTCCTGTCCTGCCACCAGAACGCGCTCGAATTTTTTGGCGGCACGCCCGGCACGGTCCTGATCGACAACCTCAAGACCGGCGTGCTCCTGCATCCTTTCGGCGAGAAAGCCATCTTTCATCCGCGCTACCTCGACTTCGCCGCCCACTACGGCTTCGAGCCCCGAGCCTGCAATGTGCGCAAGGCCAACGAAAAGGGGCGCGTGGAAAACTTCGTGGGCTACGTGAAGAAAAACTTCCTCGCCGGCCTGGATATCCCTCCCGGACTCATGGCCATGAACTCGGCCTCCCGGCAGTGGCTCACGGCCATCGCCAACGCCCGCATCCACGCGGAAACACGCAAAGTCCCGGAGGAACTCTTCCAGATCGAAAAGCCGGCCCTGCGCCCATTGCCGGATGTCGCCGCCGACACCTCTGTCACGCGGCTCGCGCGGGTCACCAACCGCTGCCGCGTCGTTCTGGACACCAACCGCTACTCCGTGCCATCCCGCTACGCCTCGCAGCGGCTCACGCTCAAAGCGTTCCCCGACCGCCTCTGCCTCTACCATGACCACAACATGGTGGCGTCTCATCCCCGCAGTTACGAGCGGCACCGCGATTTTGAAAACCCCGATCACGTGCGCGAACTCCTCGACCAGCGCCGACGGGCGCGCGACGCCAAGTGGCTGCTCACCTTTTACTCCCTGAGCCCGCAGGCAGAGCACTACCACCAGCAACTGAGCGCCCGCAGCCTCAACGCCCGCGTCCATATCAACAAGATCGTCGCCCTCGCCGACATCTACGGGGCCGACAAAGTCGCCCGCGCCATCGATGACGCCATCGCCAGCGAGGCGTTCGCCAGCCAATACATCGAGAACATCCTCCAGCAGCGCGAGCGACACACCCCGCGCCCCGGCCCGCTGCACCTCACCCGGCGCTCCGATCTCCTGGATCTCGAACTCTCCCCCGCAGACCTGAGCCTCTACGACAAACCATGAAAACCAACATCGCCGAACTCGACGCCCGTCTCGACGCATTGCGCCTGCCGTTCCTCCAGGAGCATTGCAGGCCTTTTGCCGCCACCGCCGCCAAAAACTCCCTCTCCCATCTCGACTATCTGGCACAGCTCATCGAAGGCGAGTCCGCCCTCCGGGCCGACCGCGCCGTCGCGAGGCGCATCAAGGCCGCCAGGTTCCCGGTCATCAAAACCCTCGACTCGTTCCTCTGGGACTGGCCAAAGAAAATCAACCGGCTCCAGATCCAGGATCTGTTCCGCCTCCAGTTCGTCCACGATAAAGCCAACGTCATCCTCCTGGGCCTCGTCGGACTCGGCAAAACCCATCTCGCCACGGCCCTCGGCCACGCTGCCTGCCAGCAGGGCATGAGCGTCCTCTTCGCCAACGCCATCGATGTCGTCAACACCCTCCACGCCGCCCAAACCAAGGGGTCGCTCAAATCCGAGCTGCGCAAATACACGACCCCGTCGCTTCTGATCCTCGATGAGGTCGGCTACCTGCCCATCGATCAGCGCGGGGCAGACCTCCTGTTCCAGGTCATCAGCGCACGCTACGAACGCGGTTCCATCGTGCTCACCACCAACAAGGCCTTCAAGCAGTGGTCCTCCATCTTCAACGGCGACTCCACCATCACCTCCGCCGTTCTCGACCGCCTCCTCCACCATGCGGAAACCGTCATCATCGAAGGCTCAAGCTTCCGCATGAAAGACCGCATCGAAACCTGAAACCCATCCCTCCAGCCCATGCCTCAAAGACCGCTTTTTGCTATCCGGTTTTCAAACTGGCCAAATCATCCGACGTTCGCACCGGCGCCCGCA
>Ga0247837_1009940_pt1 | contig 11134 bp, 10 predicted proteins | sample LaCtaG_2_FD_187115 | JGI IMG/M metagenome (GOLD analysis project Ga0247837, IMG submission 187115) | Freshwater microbial communities from meromictic Lake La Cruz, Castile-La Mancha, Spain - LaCruzMarch2015_14.5m | ecosystem: Environmental > Aquatic > Freshwater > Lake | place: Spain: Castile-La... | reverse complement strand
TTGGATGAAACTTGATTATTATGTGATTGTTCGATTAACTCCATCATTGCTATTCCCGTAAAAATGATGGCATTAGTATCGCAAATTAGATAAGCAATTGAAAGATGTGGTTAATGGAGCGCTTACAAATCACAATATAAAGCTTTATTTCGATCGGAATAAAAACATTGTACGGATGGAGATTTTTGACCACGGAAAATCTTCTTTTGGGTCTGACTATAATACAAGCACTTACCAATATGTATTTTATGAAGGAAAGTCTTACAAAATCATCCAGCAGGGAATGAGTACCCCTGATGTCAAGTGCCGTCGAATAGTTACTCAATCTACCACAGGAAGTGCTGCAAGCTCTACGGTTACTTATGAAAAAATAAGAAAGCTGTTGGATAATTCTATTGAAACTCTCGCTCTATCGCTGAATAACAAATAAATTTTAGCTAATGTAGCGCTATAATCTGCCAAAATTGAAGGTATCTAATTAATTAGACTATTGTGATAATAGCTACCTAATGTTTATTATCAGGTTTATTGAGTGTGAAAAAAATATTTTTGATTATGGGGCTTGCTGGAATCTTTAACTATGGTTATTGTGATCCAGTCATTAATGCTAATGATAAAGCTCCCACTGCGGCAGGTATCCACAGTTTCTTTTTTAACGGCAGGTCATTGAAAACTAGTCTTGAGGAGATTGCCCGAAATAATGGAATGACGATCCATTTTTCAGATAAATTATCCGCAACTACTTTAAAGCAAGCGGTAAATGGTCAGTTTTCTGTTGCCACTATTAAAGATTTACTGACCCAATTGGGGGGTAATTATGGATTCAATTGGTTTATCTACTCTGGTCAGGTATATATCACTAGTAATACCGATATAACTGAAAAAATTGCGGCGGAGGCAGGTGATTTGCCAGCCATTCATGAAAATTTGCGCCAAATGGGGTTACTGGATAGTCGTTTTGGCTATGCTGAAATGCCACAAAATGATAATCTCGTGATTACAGGCCCTGCCGAATATGTTCAGTTGATTCGTGAGCAGGTTACTGGCTTGAGTGTGACTCCAATTAAGCAGCAGTTTGCCATATATCGCCTCAAGTATGCCAATGCTACAGACTTGCAATATACGTTTAATAATCAATTAATCATCATTCCTGGGGTGGCAACAGTTTTACAGAATTTATTCAGAGGAACAAATTCTGGCAAGAACAGTAGTGGAAGAGTAAACTCCAAGGTAAATGAGATGATTAGTAACAAACCATCCACAAATAAAAAGACAACTCCAACAACTGATGATTCCACGCCAAATGATTCATCATCATCCAGTGATGGTCGAAGTAGTAGCCCATGGATTCAGGCAGATGCTAGACTAAATACAATAATTATTCGTGATAAAAGTAATAATCTGCCAATTTATCGCCAGTTAATTGAGGAACTGGATGTTCAAGCGCCATTGATTCAGGTCGAAGTTTTAGTCTTTAAGTTAAACCAAGATAAACTTAGTGAGGCTGGGGTTAACTGGTGGTTTTCTGGCGATAATTCCTCAGTCGGGTTTGGTGCCCAGCGGCTAAATAGCGGTCAGCTTTCAAATAATTTATCCTTTTCATATAATCAGGTAAGCCCTGGTAATCTAATGGTTACCGATGGTTTAAGTTTTGCCAATAGTTTGCGCTTTCTTGAGCAAAATCAATATGCTCAGACTGTTGCAAAACCTTCATTAGCCACTATTGATAATATACCCGCGATTGTTAGCATATCCAAAATTTTTTATGCCTCCGCTACAACAACAAATACCTCTGGCGATGATAGTGAAGCTAGCAACGCTCTAATTGATGGCTCAATTACCCAGGCTCTAGAAATTACTCCACATGTAATTTTTGATGGTGAAAAGCGCTCAATTCGACTATCAATTACCCTAGAAGACGGTAGTATTGAGCAGTCAGCACAAGCAGATATCCCAAGTACTACTCAGAGTCAGATTAGCAGCCAAGCAATTGTTGATGAAGGGCAAAGTGTAATTCTTGCAGGGTACACCAAAGAAAGTAAGCGCAATGTGGTAACTAAAATACCTGGGCTAGGTGATATTCCATTTATTGGGTGGTTATTCACTTCAAAGACTACGATTAATAATCGAGAAGTTACGCTTTATCTAGTAACCCCCAAAATTATTACGGAACGCAATACGCTTAAGCTTGTTGATCAGGTTACTATTGGAGATAAGAAGATTAAACTTCCCGATGATAAGATCATAATTTCGAATACTCCTTCATCAGCCGTTTCAAATGACCACCCAAAAAGGGAAAGTCAGGAGTAAAGTATTTAAGTATAATTCGAATATCCAATTTAAAAATTTTATTAGGAGTACTCAAATGGGTGAGTTAAGAATAAGCAATGTTGCTGCCAGCATTCCGTTGACTGGTAGTATTCCAACAAATAATAGCGCAAGCGTTAAGAAAAATGCAGTACCTTATGCGGCATCGGATAAGCTGTTGTCTGATGCTTTAGAAAAAAAAGCAGATTTGGATCTATCCTATCTAAGCAATGCGCCTCGGATGGTGAATGTGGGGGAGATGTCACAACGTATTTCATTACAAATTGAAAACCATCAGAAACAGTTATTGCAAAATATGTCTGAGTTACTTAATATGCCAGAGGATTCCAGTCTTCTGAATCAAAATCTGTCTCAGACTTCTGATGAGCCTGCATCAAAGCAGCCAAGTTCATCGACAAACAATGCAAATCCATACCCAAATGATTATTCACCTAATACATATATGATTAATATGAGCAGTTTTATTTTATTTCAACTGTATTATATTCTATTGCCTGAGCAGTTACAAAGCATTATGAAACTTAACCTTATTCTTACTCAGCAGCAGGAGAATCAAGCCAAGTTAATGCAGATGCAATTAGATAACTTAAATGATTATACTGAAGATGCTATGGATCATGTAGTCAATGCTGCAATTATCTCCAGTGTTGGGGCTGGATTTTCTGGGTTTGTTTCTCTTTGTGGTACAGCTGCTGGTGGCGTTGCCCAATATAAAAATATTAAGTTAGCGTCAGATCTTAAATTGCATGAGTTTGACAATCGGATCCTCAATGGACAGAGTGTTCTTAAAGATTATGACTCAACTATTGGTAGTGCCTGGAATGATGACGAAATTAACCATCTGGTAAGTAAACATGATAGCAAGAATTCTAATACTGCTCTTGCTGATGAGCTTAAAGCTAAAACTAATTCTGTAAGTACAGCTAATCAACAAATAAAAGTCGAGTTAGCAAAACCAGATAATTTGATTAATATCCGCAAAGATAGCTTAGTCGCTTCATCTGGAATTTTGAAAAAGATCGACGAGATTAATGATACTCACCATACCGCATTGATTAACGCAAACAGTGAATACGATGTGTCATTGATTAATACCGTTAGGAGTCATGAAGCAGACGTTAAGGAATACGCCGATTTAACGCCACTAAATTTAGCTCAGATTCAGCAACAGAATAATATTCCTGCTGCATCTAAGACCCTCATCCAAAATGGTCTGATTAAAAACGGCAACTTGGAATTGTTTGGTTATGAGGAAAACACCCATACGCTAAATTATCTTGATTTTAACGGCGATAATGTGGTTTTTCGTACGCTAACCCGTAAGCAAGATAATCAGGGAGTTCTTACCGATAATTATGATTTAAAAGAAACTCTTGTTGGGGTTAAGGCTGATTTACCAGAATTAACTAAATTTATTGCGAGTCGTCAAACAAACGTAACCTATCAGGTTAAAAATTATGCGGCAGTGGAGTTTTTGCATAAATTTGAAAGTGTTTCTTATAACCCTGAATATATCTATAATAGTGCAGATATTGCACAATATAGCCAATTAGTTGAAAAAGGGCGTGTTGCGGTCACTAACAACCCTAATTTAAGATTATCAGCGGAACAGCGCAATCTCTTATCGGAGTATCAAACTCAGGTGAGCGACCATTATAGCCAAGCAAATAATCCGCTTAGTCTTGGTAATATTCTTGGTAGAACGCCTGTGGAGCCAAGCAATATTACGTCCGCGAGAACTCAAATAATAGCTCTTGAGGATACTGTACAAGGTATTGTACCGATTACGGTGTTTAAACATGGACTTTCGCCTGAGGAGGTGGCTATTGTAGACCGTTTTGAAAATGATCACAACAGTTTTGCGGATATAATTAAACATTCTCGGGTTCAGGGTCAAAATGTGTCTATGCCCGCTCAGATGAATGCTCTTACTCAAAACTGTCGGATGGAATATCGCTTAAATGAGAATGTGCTAGTTATTACGCCGCCGGCAGGCGCTGACAGACCAGCAATACGGGTGCTAGAAGGAGCAGACATCTCAGAAGCAGCTTTAGCCGCTGATATTAATAAAAAGCTTGTATATACCAACAGTTTAGGTGAGCCTGTTGAGGTTGGTTTGCTAGAGCATAGTTCAAATGAGCGGTTAGATTATATGCGGAACGTGGCTCGGGCAAATAATCAAGCTAAAAACTTGGAGGCACATTTTAAAGAATTAGCTCCGCTTGAGAATGGAGGAATAATGAAACCTGCGGGAGCGTTACGACAGTTTATTAATGTTCATAACGAGAAAGAAAAGGGCAAATGGCAGATGATTAGCTCGCTAAGTATGTTATCTCATGCGGTTGGTACAATGAGCAGGGATTCTATGCAAAGTGGTGCAGATGTTGAACAGCAAAAATCTCGGAATACTATGTCATTAGGTGAGGGTACAGGTAGCCTTTATCAGTCAATGATGTCGTCAACAACCGAAATAGTGCAGAGCATAAGTGCTTTGCTCAGTCAGTTGGGACAAGCCGTAATCCAAATTGCACAAAAAGAAGCCGACGGTATTAATCGTGCACACTAATAATATTTATGGAGGAAATTATGGAATTTTCTGAAGATCTAGATACTCCTGCTGTGGTAGATAGTGATGAAACATCACAATCCGCAGCAATAGTTAATATGGATGATGTTGATATAACTGTTATGTGTGAAGTTGCTTCGGTAAAATTAAGTTTGACAGAGCTTTCGCAACTTAAGATCGGTGATACACTTGAATTATCTAGTTGGCCTAATACGGTTCGATTGTTAGTTGGAGGTCGTCCAATTGCTGAAGGTGTTTTAGTTGAAATATCTGGAATGTTGGCGGTCAAAATTATCCGCAAATTGTAATAAACTCTATTTAAAAAGGAAATATTATGGGAATGTTAAATTCAGCTTCTTTGTTTTCTAGCCAGTCTAAGACATATATTCCAAATAGTGACTCTAAGTCTGAAAAGGCTATCGAGATTAAAACTTTGGTTAGAGAAAATGAACGTTTTATCGGGATAGCAGCTGATAATCAAAATTTAACTGACTATGCTCTCCCTGTAATTAATCAGCTTGCAATTGGTGATTCTCAAGTACCTATTTTGAATGATTTATACCAAAAAATCTTAGGGAATGATGCTGGTGATTACTCTGAACAAAACTTGTTATTAGGTATTCACCAAGCGTTGCTTGACGAAATTGATAAGTCATTGTTGGTGGCTTCTGAAATTGGGCAAGAGGATATTAGTTTAGAAAATAATTACATCTGGCGTTCTGATTATTCCGTCTCAAATACCTATCTGGCATTAATTAAAATGTCAGTAGTTATGGCGGAAACCAATCAGGCGCTCGTTGATATGCAAAAATCGCTGATTGCTGTAAATAGCGATTTGTTAAAGGCCCTAAATGCCAAAGGCGAAGCTCAAACTAAGAAACTAGATGATATTCATAAGCATCTCCAACATGTATTAAATAAAATTAAACGGCTCGGAGTATTAGGTAAACTTGCAGTTGGTCTTGTTAGCTTGGCTTCTGAATTGGCTGGATGCGCTAGTGCTATTGCTACAGGTAATTTGGCTAGTTTTGGTGCAAATGCGTTAGCTGCATATAATTCTACCGCGCAAGTTGCAGCAGGTACCTTGTTATTAACTATGGATGAGGCGAATAAATTACTCAACAGCTCGATGGGTTTTGAAGTGAATATCGGTGAATCATTTCTAGAAGATGTGCAAACCTCAGGTTTCTTTTTCTTTGCTGGAGACGCAGCTGGTGCCGTAATTTCTGAAGTAATTACAACCGCTGCACTAACTAGTGGTGTTCTTGCAGAACTTAATATGGCGGTGCAAATGGTGCGAACTGCAACTCAAACGTCTGTTGAAGTATCAGTAAAAATTGCCCAGCGGTTATTATTAAATTTTGTTACCGTTGCAGGCGATGCGGTTGGTCTGGGATTCCATTATCAGGCAATGGTGGACTCGCTTCGTCATAAAAATACAGCGAGCAATGAAGTTGATGCCAAGACCATAACCGCCAATTTTGGTGCCTCAATGGGGTTGTTGACATTTATTTTGGAGGAAACCTCTGCGCTTGACGAGTTAGCGACTGTTTTGGGCGATACTGGAATGGGTAAAGATTGTGGGAAAATGTTAGCTGGTTATATGTTGATGTTAACTATGGGATTATTAAAATCACGTATTTCTTATGGGCAATACCAAGATAAGGAAGCTTTAGATGCCTTAGCCGTGCAAAGTACACCAAGCTCACTCGCCAATAAATATCAAGGAACCGCGATACCACCAAGGCTACTCGCTTCTATGGATGCTACAATTATTAAAGTTTCGGATTCATTTAATAAAGTAGCAGGTGATGGCATTACCAATCATAACATGATACGTTTCATTGGCTACTGCATTACGCTGTTAATGTTTAATATGCAAATGTCTAACGTTATTGAATCATGTGATTCATCACTTGGCTCTGTAACAATGGAAAAGGGTAAGCTAGAAACAGGTGTCTCCAAAGACATGTATGATGCACAGGAACGATTATATCAATCATTAATATCATCTAATAACGATATGAATCAACAAACCAGTCAGGTTGTGTTTGAAAATCTCGATTTGTTAAATAGATTTTATGCAACATTGGGAAGATCAATTTTAAACCACACGGTTATTAATGAATAGGTTTATATAATTATGAATTATGATGTTGTTTATATTGCTAAGCAGGCATTGATGTTGTCTCTAATTTTGTCTTTGCCTGTAGTTCTGGTAGCCTCAGTTGTGGGGCTACTTTTTAGTATGTTTCAGGCGTTAACTCAGATTCAAGAGCAGACGTTGGCCTTTGCCATAAAATTGATTTTTATTATGCTCTGTCTTTATTTAACCGTTGATTGGATGGCATCTAAAATTTATAGTTTTACATTATTATTATTTAACTCATATATGAGTTAAATGATAGAGCAGGTTTATAAAATGAATGACGAAGTAATTGCCCGTGAAAAACGGATAATATCTTGGATAAATGGACAGAAAGAGCAAGTCGAACGATTGGTCGAATATCAGCTTTATGGTCGTGTCGTGCGTGCGGTTGGTGTGTTGTTGCAGGTGTTTTTACCCAGTGCAAAGATTTCAGATATCTGCAAAATCTATCATTCAAGTGATCAGTTCCTTTATGGTGAAGTTGTTGCAATTGATAAACATATTGCAAAAGTATTGCCTTATGGGCAACTTGAAAATATTTCGCATTATTCTAGAGTATTATTGATGCGCTCAGGTTTTAAAATTGAAGTTGGTGATTTTCTACTAGGTAAGGTGGTTAATGGTTTTGGCGCAGTAACGAGCAGTTTAGAGAATGAAAAAAATGATATTGATGATACAGATCGGCATTATTGGTTATCGATTAACCAAAATGCTCCTGATCCGTTGCAACGACTATTGATAAATCAGCAATTAATAACAGGGATAACCGCAATTGACGTATTTAATAGCTGCGGTGTAGGGCAACGTATGGGAATATTTGCGAGTCCTGGTGTAGGTAAAACTACGTTAATCGGGATGTTGTTGAGAAATGCTAAAGCTGATGTTTGTGTCATTGTGCTTATCGGAGAACGGGGGCGAGAGGTGCGTGAATTCATTGAGCTTGAGCTTGATAACTCCTTGAAAGAGCGTTGTGTTTTGATTGTGGCCACCTCAGATCGTCCACCAGTTGAACAGGTCAAATCAGCTTTTGTAGGTCAAACGATTGCAGAGTATTTTCGAGATCAGGGAAAAAATGTGCTACTGGTTATGGATTCGGTAACGCGGTTTGCTCGTGCTCAACGTGAAGTTGGTCTTTCTGCTGGAGAGCCGATAACTCGCGGCGGCTATCCACCGTCAGTATTTTTATCTTTTCCTCGCCTTATGGAACGTGCAGGGATGGGGAAGTCTGGGAGTATTACGGCTTTTTATACGGTTTTATTAGAAACTGAAGATATTAGTAAAGATGCGGTTGCGGATGAAGTTAAGTCAATTCTGGATGGACACATCATCATGAGTCGCCAGTTAGCAGAAAACTCCGTTTATCCTGCAATTGATTTAAATAATAGCTTAAGTAGAATTGCAGATCGCCTTATTCCGCAGCAACAGCTCAAGTCGGTCAAGCATATAAAGATGTTATTATCTAAATATAAAGAGCTAGAGTTTTTGTTACGGATTGGCGAATATAAAAAAGGAACTGATCCAATTTCTGATGAATCCATTGATAAATATCCAAAGGTTTTACAATTAGTTCGCCAATTAACTGCAGAAAATCGGGTATATGAAGATTCGGTAAAATCATTATTTAAACTTGCAAATGTGAGAGAGTAGATGTCGATAAATAAAGTTGTTAACACTCATTTTATTCCAGTAGTCACTACAGAAAAAAAGTCTGACAATAATAATACAGACCATCTAAATAGCCAACAAAATCTTGAACCGCTAAATTATTTGGGAGATGACCATGCTAAACATGACGCAGATAATTTTCTTTATACCGTTGGAAGAGACATTCATGGAAAAAGACAGAATGACCTATTGCGAATTAAACAAGACCAGCTAATGGAAAATGTTGCTGCTGACCATGCCAGTAAGTATTTAAGCTCAGGCGAAGTTCAGTCTTTGGCAAGTTATGTAAAAAATTATGGACGAGTTACTTCTGCCGCAGATCTTTTACTAAATCGTTTATCTAATGATAGTGCTCAATCAGTTGAAGCAATTATTAATTTTTTAAAAGCAGGAAAACTTTCGATTGCTGAAAGCTATATTATTTTAAATTATATGCACCAGAAGCTACTGCGAAAATCATCACTAAAAAGTTTGCTGCGGTCATTAATTGTTAAGCTTGAGCAGCAAGAGTCTGCATTTTTATTTCTATTTGATTTTTTTGCTCTAAGCAAAAATCCTGCATTAAAAAATCATCCAGATATTATTGAGTCGGTAGTTAGGCTTAACACTGGACAAATAAACCTTGAGAGTCTTAGAGACACGATACATTATATCCGTGAAAAAGACCTTGATGTTGAACAATTGGTTTCTGGATACATTAAATATCATTTAAAAATAATTCAAAAATTGCAAGCATCAGTATCTTCTTTTGAAGAGCGAACCATGATTGCACAATTTATTGGCATGGAAAAAAAGTTTATAATGGTTTATTCAATGTTTCTAAAGGTTAGGGAGTTTCTACGGCAGTTTTTTACTCAGGCAGGAGTATTAGATAATATAAATTATAATAGTTTATTATTATCAATCCTAAATTTTGCTGAAGCACCAGAAATTAGTAAGGCGGCGGTAACCACATTATTGAAAAATTTTCCAGCGGGAAGTAAAGAAGGTAAGGTTGGATTTTTAAATCAATTAATTCATCTTTATAATTTATTTCCAGGTGAAATTTTTGCTTCCGATAAAGATCGCCAGAGTTTTTTTGAAGGGATTCGAAGCTATATTGTACAAAATGATCCACTTCAACAAAGATTGCTTAATCATAAACCATTTGATTATTTTCGAAATAGCAAAGAGTAAGGTATTTATTTAGATGAATAATATTATTATTAAGCAACCGCGATTATCAAATCGTATCAGTGCAGCACACCTAAGTATTCTGACCGATTTAGAGCAATATTCTCTAGAGCAGAGATCTACTCTTGAGCAACTTAAGTTACAGGCTAAATTGGAGGCTAAGGAGTTAAAGGCTAGCCTCCAAAAGAGTAGCGATGAGAAGCTGTCAGAATTATCAATCAGACTATCTGAGGATAATCGGCGGAGTCTAATTGAGTTCCTTGGCAAAATGGAAAGTTCATTAGGCGATTTAATTTATTCAATTTTAAATAAATTAGGGATTAATCGTTTTTCTCCTGAGCAGATTAGTAATTTGGTCTGGCAGGAACTAGCGGAACTGCTGACAGAACAGTCAATTGTTATAAAATGTCATCCAGATGTAGAACAAGAGCTTACCTTAAGTTTGTCCAACTTAAGTAAACATTTGGTTTTCCAAAAAGACAACTCATTGATACCTGAGAGGTGTATTCTCGAATTTGAAATGGCTGTCATTCATATTGATATTATGGATTGTAAAAAAAATATTCTTAAAATTATTGCACCTGTAACTAAAAAGGATTTAACCGATGAATAATGAAAAAATAAACTCAGAAAAACGCTTGACTGAAGAAGAACAAAAGTTTTTGTATAATCTTGCAGTTAAAAACTTCAAAACAGGTAGTTACCGCAGAGCATTGCCAGTGTTTCAGTTTTTGGTGATGGAAGACAATCGAAATTTTATCTACCTGAAATCTTTGGCAGCTTGTTATCATGCACTAAATGATTATTGGCTTGCTTTGATAACTTATGAACAGTGCCTGGATTTTAATTCAGTTGATAGTTTGGAATGCAATTATTATATTGGAATGTGCTATTTTGAATTAGCTAGTTATGCATCTGCCAAAACTGCGTTTCAGTCTTTTTTAGATGGTTCACCAAATAATGATGCTTTTGAGAAAAAAGCTAAATTGTTTCTTGATGCAATTGAACAAATGGATGCTCATGAGGCAGAAGTAGAAGAAGTTCTATAGCTCTAATTTAATATATAGGAGCTCGAACCAACAAATTGGATTATCAGGTGGTAAAAATGAAAGCTAAAATAGGTATAATTCGTAAGCGATCCATTAACCACATATTGACATCGTCCGATTTAATCTGGAAATAATGTGTATTGTATTGGTGAGGTTTATACTTTAGGTTTGTAATCTAATCCAGTATTCCACGGTAGAAGTTTC
>Ga0247837_1009932_pt1 | contig 11141 bp, 9 predicted proteins | sample LaCtaG_2_FD_187115 | JGI IMG/M metagenome (GOLD analysis project Ga0247837, IMG submission 187115) | Freshwater microbial communities from meromictic Lake La Cruz, Castile-La Mancha, Spain - LaCruzMarch2015_14.5m | ecosystem: Environmental > Aquatic > Freshwater > Lake | place: Spain: Castile-La... | reverse complement strand
TTAATATGCTTTTTTTGAATTAAATCAATCAATCTGCCAGGAGTTGCCACCACAATTGGCACACCACGTTTTAATGCTTGAATCTGTTTTGAGTAAGAAAGTCCACCTGCAACAACTTGTGAATTTAGGTTAACTGATCGTGATAACGGAGCAATCACATCACTGATCTGCATAGCAAGCTCCCTGGTTGGTGATAAAACCAAAGCAAGTGGTCTCATAGAGGCAGCAGTTCTACCAGCCAGCCTGGTCATCAATGCCAAACCAAATGCCAGTGTTTTACCAGAGCCAGTCTGGCCTCTACCTAAAATATCTTTACCAGCAATTGCATCAGGCAGTGTTGCCTTTTGAATTGGAAATGGCTTTTCAATTCCAGAGTTATGTAATATTTTGGTCAGCGCAGGGTTAACGCCTAAATCCTTAAATGACATAAATCAACCTATCAAGACATGATGCGCGTCTTGGTGGTAAATTTATAATTAAGACCCGCAAAGTAAACACATTCTGTGCTCCCAGGATTACGAAATATACTCTATTTTGAGTCAAAAATCCAACCAATAATCCCACTAGCATCCAAAGAGACTTTGTTACGAAAAAATCTTTTCAAGAGTTGCAAACTGCTAAGATTCTCAATATGAGTAAACGCAAAACAAACTTATGGTAACAATTCGGGCGATAATATGCAGAAGCGCAATAATAAAATTGTAACAAGTATGATTTTGTCAGAACAGATCCAGAGCGTTTTAACTAAGAAACTTTTTGCCAAATCTAAGTATTTTTCTAGTGCTAAAAAACCCCCTGAAAAATCGACCAATGTCTCGTGTATTAATCAACTTTCGCTAACAAAAATACTTTGGAATTATCTTTATTGCACGCTAATTTTAATTGCATATTTTATAAATATATTTAAAGTCACATTAAAAAGTAACCATCAGACACTCGTTTTAATCTACTCATTAACTAAAGACCAAGCTATCAGGAATAGATCAGTAAAATCACTTAACGCTTTTCTAAAATCAAGAGGAGTAATAAACAACTCCAAAACATTAGTGCTGGTTGAGATACGAAAAATTCTTTGGAACAAAAATTATGAAATGACAAGAACTACTATTGATATACCGCTGAGAATTTATGCAGATAATTTTACAATGATAAAAAAAATAAACTGCTGGATTTCTATGTGTAACAGATTCTACAAAATCATGCAGCTCCAAAGAAGCAACGGATCTGTTTCTTTAATTCTGAAGGAGTATATATTTGACGAAATTGTGTATACAACACTTAGCTCAATCAATATTAAAAAACTTATAACAACCCAGAGTAATATTGCCTACCAGCCTTTGATTTTTGAATACAAAAAAATGAGGGCTAAAAGATTGATGATTTGGTATTCATCCAACTCTGTTCCCATTAAATATAAGAAAGCTAATTTAGAGAGATTTACACTTAATCCTGCAGTATATAAAGACATGCGGATCGATGAGCATTGGGTTTGGACAAAAAAGCATAAGCAGTTCTTAACCAAACATACTGATGTTAAAGTTTTAGTTAAACAATCCTTAATGTTTTATGATTTTGAAGAAGATAGATTTTCCAAAAAATTCTATGATGTTATAATTTTTGATTTGACTCCGCATAATGATGAAAAGGTAAGTAATAATTCGATTTATACATCCAGTGAAATGATTAGATTCATTAATGACAGTCTTGCGTGTGTTGTGATGCTAAATAAGAAATATGGAGTTAATTACAAAGTACATTTAAAACATAAGAGAAAAACGACTAAAGATCATTCTTCTCATTATTCCAAATTCATCAGTGAAAAAATTAGCAATAAAGACATTAGCATCGTAAGTCCGAACCAGAATTTATATAATCTAATTAGTAATTCTCGTTTAGTAATAGGTTTTCCTTTCACTTCACCGGTCATAATTGGACAGGAACTTGATAAGCCGTCAGTTTTTTATTGCTCAAGTAAACTGCTAAAACCACAATATAAAGATCAAAATAATTTATTTCTCAATACTAAAGATTCGCTTTTTTCTTATATGGAGAAAATGTTGGTTAAAACAAAATGAAGCGATGTCTTATATTGGGTGCATCAGGATTGTTAGGGAAGAATCTAATAGATCATTTCCATCAAAGCCACGGGACATTTTTTGGTAATAAATTAGAAGGTGGGAAAAATACATACTTTCTAGATATAAACAATACTGAAAGTTTACGAGCTCTATTAAGAAAAGTTCAACCTGAAGTAGTCATAAATTGCATTGGAATGACAAATGTAGACTTATGTGAACAGCTCCCAGAAAAATGCTGGGAATTAAATTGCTGGCAACCATATTTAGTTGCACAAGAATGTAGGGCCCAATCAATTAAGTATGTCCATATAAGCACTGATCATTTTTTGAATTTAAGTGGAGTTAAGTTGAAAGAACATGATATTCCTACAGCCTTAAATCAATATGGGCTTTCAAAATTAAATGCTGAAAAGTTTATTCTTTTGGCGAATAAGGAGTCGCTTATTGTTAGGTCTAATTTTTTTCATTTCAATCCAAATACTCCAAGAACTTTTCTAGATTTTCTTATAAAAAATATAAGGAATGAAAAGACGTCATATAGTTTTAGTGATGTGGTTTTTACACCTATTTCGACATTTCTATTGGCTACGTATATAGAAAAATTAGTAGACATAGATTTTTCTGGCATCATTAATATCTCGGGTTCAGAAACGTTAAGTAAGTTTGAATTTCATGACGCAGTTTTGAAGGAAATAAATACCCTTGCTGGATTCCACTTACCAGCTTTACTTGATTCCATAAAATTACATGCTTCTAGGCCGAGTTATATGGCTCTTGATAATAATCTTCTTCAGAATTTACTAGGAATAAAGGTTCCCAGCACTTACGATATGATTAAGTTAGAGTTGCAGAAATCCAAATAGATAGGGTGAAAAATTGCTGAAGAACAAAACAGTGCTTGTGACGGGCGGTACCGGTTCTTTTGGAAAAAGTTGTATAAAGCGCATTTTACAAGATGATCAGATTAATAAGGTAATTGTTTTTAGCAGAGATGAATTAAAGCAATTTGAAATGCAATCTATTTTTAAATCTCCAAAGATTCGCTATTTTCTTGGAGACGTTAGAGATTTTCAAAGATTAAAGCAAGCTACCGACGGAGTCGATGTAATAATTCATGCTGCAGCAATCAAACAAATCCCAGCTGCCGAATATAACCCAATGGAAGCTATCAAAACTAATATTATTGGAGCTGAAAACATAGTTAACGTCGCCATTGCAAATGGTGTCGAAAAAGTTCTCGCTCTGAGCACGGACAAAGCAGCAAACCCTGCAAATTTATATGGTGCAACAAAACTTTGTTCTGATAAATTAATGGTTGCTGGAAACATTCTTGCTGGCAAGCACCCGACCCGTTTTGCAGTAGTTCGCTACGGGAATGTCCTAGGCTCGAGAGGTAGTGTAATTCCTTTTTTTCAAGAGCAGCAGAAACTTGGAGTCCTTCCTATTACCGACATAAGAATGACAAGGTTTTGGTTAACTATAGAAGAAGGTGTTCAGTTTGTATTGGATAGCTTGGAAAGAATGCAAGGTGGCGAAATTTTTGTACCTAAAATTCCAAGTTTCAAAGTAATTGATGTTGCTAAAGTAGTTGCCCCAGACACACCCACAAAAATTATTGGAATTAGGCCTGGTGAGAAATTGCATGAAGTTATGATCACTGAAGACGATTCTAATTTTACAGTCGAGTTTGAAAAATATTATGCCATCCTTGCTCCCTTTTTAATAGAATCAAATTTCTACTCAAAGAACGGAAGTAAAGTACCATTTGGCTTTTCTTTTACAAGTGAAAACAATAAGTATTGGCACTCGGTTGAATCTTTCAGAGAAGTTCTGCAGACAGCTGGATTATTGAGTTGATTCCATATAGTAGACAGACGATTACATGGTTAGATGCATTATATGTTGCCAGACAAGTTAAATTTAAATCTTTAACACAGGGTGCAGAGATTCAGAGGTTTGAAGAATCTGTTTCTCAGTATGTTGGCGCAAAATATGCTGTAGCCGTATCTAGTGCTACTGCTGGACTTCATATAGCACATTTAGCATTGGATCATCCGATTGGCGCTAAAGTAGTAACCTCACCGATATCCTTTATTGCATCTGCCAATTCTATAATTTATGCAGGGCTAAAACCTGTTTTTGTTGATGTAGATCCCGACTCTGGAAATATGTCTATCAGCAAGTTAGCAGAAACTTTAAATTCACAAAATATAAATACTGTTGTTCCCGTTCATTATGCTGGAAATCCTTGTGATATGAAAACGATTTACGAACTTTGCAGAAAGCAAAATATATCAATAATTGAAGATGCAGCCCATGCACTTGGATCTAATTACGAAACAGGAGAAAAAATAGGTTCATGTAAGTATTCTGATTTAACAGTTTTTTCATTCCATCCTGTTAAGTCAATTACAACTGGTGAGGGTGGAGTAATTACTACTAATAATCCAAATCTATACGCTAGATTATTAAAATTGCGTTCTCACGGGATTCAAAAGACAGACCCTGAACCCACTAATGTCCTACTAGGTAAAACTAATGGGGAGAAAAACGTATGGTATTACGAAATGGATTCAATTGGGTATCACTATAGATTAACAGAAATTCAAGCAGCGCTAGGTTTTTCTCAAATGAAAAAAATAGATAGATTTATAAAGAAAAGGCGGAAAATTGCTTTGGCTTACGATAAATTAATTTCAAAATCTAATTTGCTAAAACCTATCAAACAGAATGTGAGAGATATCAGTGCAAACCATCTTTATCCAGTGGTTATTAACTTTAGTGCAATTTCATGTGGAAAAAATGATTTGATGCTAAAGCTAAGGAAGGAAGGGATAACCACTCAGGTGCATTATGTGCCAATACCTCTTCATCCGTTTTATCAAAAATTAGGTTACTCGATGGACCAGTTACCAAATGCTTTAAACTTCTACTATAACATATTGTCTATTCCAATTTACCCTAGGTTATCTTACCTTGAGCAAAGAAAAATTATAAGAACCTTAAAAAGTTTATAATAAAGAGATTAATATGACTCTATTAATTAATTCAAAAAGATGTTATTTAAGGCGTTTAGACCTAAAAGATGACTTGTCAAAGTACCTATACTGGATGCAAACACCTGCAAATAACCCTTTTATTCTTAGTGCAAAATTAGACTTTGAATTAGATCAGTTAAAAGAATTTATTGCAAATTGTAATATTAGACATGACATCATGTTGCTTGGAATTTTTACTAATATTGATGATGTGCATATTGGAAATATTAAATTTGCAGATATCGACTTAGTTAATAGGTCTGCTTGGCTTGGCATCTTAATTGGTGACAAAGATTACCGTGGAAAAGGCATTGCGCGTGAAATTATAGTAACTTCCATATTGTGGATTTCACAAAAGTACAAAATTGAATCAATTAAATTAGGGGTTGATCCCAACAACTTTATTGCCTGTCGACTGTACCAGAAAATGGGTTTTGAGATAATTGAAAAATCTTCATCGGGTGGGTATGTCATGGAAATTAAAACAGACAACTTGAATGAGATTTAAATGAACCAACCCAGCGTAAAATTAGCCATACTAATTGCAACTAAAGATCGGAGTAATGAATTACGCAATCTTCTAGAATCAATAAGTCAATCGACGCTCCTACCAGATAAGATAGTTATAGTATATTCTGGTGAAGATATTTCCTTTTTGAGCCCTGAATTTCAGAGTAAACTTAACATTGAAATTATTAAGTCTCCTATTGCTAGTCAATCTTTTCAAAAGTCCCTTGGGATAAGATCGTTGAAGAAAAATTATACTTGGACTTTGTTTATGGATGACGATTTGATTGTGGAAAAGAATTCATTAGAGATTTTATCTAGTGAATATTTGAACAATCCGAATTACCAGTCTTATGTTGGGTTTGGATTGAAAGTTTTAAACATTAGCGCCAGAAAACTAAATTTATTGGAAAAAATCTTTTTAAAAATGTTTAAATTGCATTCAGATAAACCGGGTACAATAACTAAAAGTGGTCATGTACAGTCATATTTACTCAATACAACAGAGGTTGAGGTCAGCTGGTTAAATGGTTTATCTGTTTGGAATTCAAAAGTTTTATATGAATACCCCTCTGAGCAAACCACGATACCTTATTCAGCTTACGAAGATGTCATTTTCTCATATAGAGTTAGTAGGCATGGTAAATTACTGTTCGCTCCAAAAGTGAAAATGCAAACTCAAAAGATCGAAGTTACCGATATTCTAACCACTCAGCGTTTTATTTATGGTGGTTACATAAGGTATCAATTTGTTAGTACAAATTATGAATTTTCAAAGTGGTGGTTGTTAATCTCGCAAATTATTAGAAATTTGGATTTTATATTTCGAAGTACGCATGAATCAAATATGTTAAGGAGAGTAATAGTTAGTACCAACCTTTGGATGAGGCTACTTTTTTTCACACTAAGGGGTGTAAATGGAACAAACATATGGAACTACATAAATCACAAAAGTTAATTGATGATTTATATTTTTCGTACAACACTATAGTCAATTAGATTTAACATTGATTCTAAGATGGTGTTATTCTTAATCGTGGCTTGCTTTAGGTCACAATTCTTAATCAGTTCTAATACGTCGTTAGCCTTTCTTGCGGTGTGAAATACGTTTTTCAATCCCCACAACACGTTTGAATTATCATCATTCGTATTCCCGTAAAATATTGGCATGCTCCCTGAGGACAGCGCTTGAATCGCTACAGCACTTGATCTGTAAACAATAATACCTGAATTATTCAGGTCCTCCACTAAGTCTTCAGTAGACAATTTGAAGTTCTTATATTTCCCCATCTGTTTCAACAAGAGCCAAATCTTAAACGATTTTCGTAGATCTGGATGCAATCGTAAGATATGCAGATGGTCGGGAGAGTATAAAACTAGAGATTTTATTAAATAAATAAAATCAAGGGTAGTGAAATTCGATGCTTCTGGAACATAAAGAATAACTAGATTCCTAGTCAAATTGAAATTGTCTGAAAATCCAATCTCCTTACTTGAGCCTAATATTAAATACTTTGGATTATTCGATATTGATTCAAAATAGTTTTTATAATAAGCACCTGTAGTCAAGACTATTAAGTTCTTAGTTTTAGTTTCTAAAAATCTTTTTAAGCCAACATGATTTGGGGTAATAGGGCTATGTTGACGCAAAATAAACATCACCTCTTGGTCTAAATCAGATAAATTCTCAATAATTAATTGCTCATAACTATGGCCCTCCATGGTTAAAAAAATTCTTTGAGTTGTACCTTTATTGAAAAAATCTTTTACGCGGCTAATAATAAGGTAATTTGAATAGGAATCTCTATTTAGAAATGTTAAGCTTGCAGAAAATAAAATTGCAGATTCTGTTTGATTTTTACGGTATGTTCGGAATCCTGTAATAAAACACACTAAACTATATTTAATGGCTAATTTCATGAAGGTCAGATTTTCAAATAATCTTAAGAATTTTGGAATAAGAACGTGCTGAAAGTTTGGATTTTTCATGTTAAGTAATTTATCCATTTTTCTATATCCAAATTTTTGCTGAAATGTGTATAAGATCGTGGTATTGAGACTAGATTCAGCAACGAAATTTGGAAGAAGATCGAAAAATCGATCGGTGGCAAGTTTTTCTAGGTTGCTATAGACACCATGTGAAAGAAATATATTATTCGATGCTCTAATTTTAGTATTGTATATTTTGTACTGGTAATTATTAATCATACTTAGTGGAATAACAAAGAATAGAACTAATAATTTAATCGGAATTATGATAAAAAAACCGACTATGTAAAACACGCGAGGAAAATTATTTCTAATTAAAAAATATTTTTTTATTTGTTCAGGGGTAATTTTTGAGATCCTAAAAAAAGGATTTAACAAGTAGTTTGCATCAAGTAAAGTAGATAGAACTGACTCAAGTTTTTCTGACAATACATTTGGATCTAGTTTCATTGCTTACATCTCTGCTTTTCTATGGGATATCCCAAAATTCAATTTATTGCTACTGCTTTGTCTTTAGTTAAGAAGCTCACATGTTTAATACCTACAAACTCATTCGATTTTTCAAAGTCCAGTTTTATACTAAAATTCAGATCGGATACTTTCAGGTTTGTTTTGTGAATTTCGTTGTATCGCTCGTTATAGAAACTAATGCCCGTAATCTTTGCTACCGGGTTCCCATCGAAAGCTGGATGCTTGTTAGATACCCATTCAATAAAAAATGGGAAGGATGGATTGTCTTGCAAATTGTTAACACCAATTTGGCGCCACAGCAATTCATCACCATTTGGTTTTCTTCTCATTCCGGGGGCAGCCGATTGCTTGAGGGCTGTTTCAATTGTTTTTATATCCGCAGTAGATATCACCCAAGCTAACCACCCACCACCTTGCTCGGCTTTATTTTTTACAGCTTGCCCGAATGGTGTTGAGTCTGTCGCTGGATGATCCAAAGGACAAACTACTTCGATGTACTGACCGTTCAATAATGGAGCGGTGAAATTTCTTGTGCCAAATTTTGGATGAATTCCACCATCAACAAATGCAGTTCCGATTTGGGAACCTATTCGATTAACAACATCAGAGATCTGATCGTGAGAAGCAACATAGGAAACATGGTCAAGACGCATGAGAGTATTTTGCCTTACTTGCGAGGGTGCTAATTACCATTTTATTAACGCAACTCACACATTAATGCTTCAATAAGTAGCAATGGTGCGGCATTTTGGGCCAAATTCCGCCGAGTTTTTAAAATTGCTTCAATTCTACCTAGGGTTTTGACTTGGCTAGTTGTGATAGCCATTTGATTGATTTGTTCAACTATGTCCTGATTAATTAGTGAGTCAGTTGAATTTGATTGAAGTAGCAAAACATCGCGATATAAGGTGGCAAGGTCTAGAAGTGCTCGATCCAAATAATCTCTAACCATTCTTGTTGATCTTGATTTTTGTTCCTTTTCTAACTCTTTAACAGCCTTTGATCCACCACTTGCCATTTTGCTACCAGTAGCACCCCAAGCCTCCTTCAATTTTGAAATTTCATCTTCATCTTTTTTCTCAGCATCAGCTACCGCATCAGTTTTGGCTGCCTCTACTAATTGCTGAGCTGCTTTGAATGCTGAGGCAATATCTTTGATCAATAAAGGTAGCTTCAAAATATTTGCACGGTTTTGTCTTGCGTTAGCATCTGTTGCCAATCTTCTTGCTCTCCCAATGTGACCACCAGATGCGCGTGCCACAAACTCTGCTGTTTTTGCATCAACTAGATCTCGTTCAATCAATAAGTTAGTAATTGCTTTGGTAGATGGTGTTCGCAATGACAGGTGTCGACATCTAGACCTTATAGTCGGTAGCACATCAGTTAATGTTGGAGCGCAAAGCAACCAAATAGTTCTTAAGCCTGGCTCTTCAATTACTTTAAGTAGCGCATTTGCAGCAGAATCAGTTAAACGATCAGCATCTTCAATTACAACAACACGATAACTTGCGACAGATGGCGCCCAAGAGGCCCTACTAATTAACTCTCTAACCTCATCAATTTTTATAGACAAACCTTGTGTTTTAATCAACTCAACATCGGCATGATTACCTAAAATTGTTGAAAGACAATCATTACATTTACTACACCCACCCTCTTTGCAAACTAAGGCCGCAGCAAATGCAATTGCAGCATTTGAACGACCTGAGCCAGGTGGGCCGGTAAAAAGCCAGGTATTTGTCATCACCTGACTTGATTCATTTAATTTTTGAGCTGAGTTCACAGCCTCTTTAAGAATCTCTACTACCGCAGATTGATCAATGAGGGAGTTGAAAACATTCACTGTTATTTTAAATTTCTTTTAAGAGTTTTGATTGCGCCTACTCGCTCAATGATAACTTGATGAATTTGCTCAATAGTTAAGGATGCATCCACAACCAAGAAACGTTCTGGATCTAAGTGAGCAAGATTTAAGTACTCCTGCCTTACTCTTTCATGAAAGGCTAAAGGTTCACTCTCTAGTCGATCAGTTGAATGCAATCTACTTAGGCCAATTTCAGCAGGCAAGTCCATTATTACAGTCAAAGTTGGTGTTAAAGATTCTGTTGCCCACCTAGAAATTCTTGCCACCTCACTCGGTAGTAATACTCGCCCAGCTCCTTGGTATGCAATTGATGAATCAAAGTATCTATCTGTAATTACAACCTCACCCCTTTGCAAAGCAGGTCTAATTAATGAGAAGACATGGTGAGCCCTATCTGCCGCATACATCAAAGCTTCAGCACGAGGAGAGATAACTCCTGTTTTATTGTCCAACAAAATACCCCGTAGTTGATTACCTAATATTGTTCCACCGGGTTCGCGGGTTAATAAAACAACTTCACTATTTTTTTCCAGCCATTCTTTTAATAATTTAGTCTGGGTTGATTTACCAGAACCCTCACCACCCTCGAATGAGATAAATACTCCGCTTATAATCTGGCCTGTAATGGCGCCTAACTCGCCACGAAAAGCTGACTTAATATCACTTAAGAGTGAAACATTTGGCCGATCTCTCATCTGCCGGTATGAAAATACTCCAACTAAACTTGCAATTAAACCTGCAAAAAACATGGTGAATGCGGCGCCGTTATAGGTAACTGTTGTGGTTCTAAATGAGTAGGTATGTTCACCAATCGCTGCTGCAACTAATGGTGCTACGACAAGCACTAAAACAAGTGAAACTCTTATCAAAGATTGCATAAATGCAAATGTTCTTCCCCGAACTTCATCCTCTACCTCAAGCCCAAGCATGGTAAATCCTGTTACCCAAGAGATTCCTGCAAATAGACCAAGTAAAACGGTGATAAAGATTGCAAGTACTAGGTTTAGAACCAAGGAAAGAATGATTAGCAGTAATCCTGAAATGGTAAGTGAAATTCCAAATAATCTTCTTCTAGAGAACTGTGCAAAAACCTTTGGCCCAAAGGAGATACCCAGTGCAAGCCCAAAAAATACAGCTGCAAACAAAATTCCATACGCTGCTTCACCTGCTTGTAAATCATCAACAAAAGTTCTG
>Ga0247837_1009931_pt1 | contig 11143 bp, 11 predicted proteins | sample LaCtaG_2_FD_187115 | JGI IMG/M metagenome (GOLD analysis project Ga0247837, IMG submission 187115) | Freshwater microbial communities from meromictic Lake La Cruz, Castile-La Mancha, Spain - LaCruzMarch2015_14.5m | ecosystem: Environmental > Aquatic > Freshwater > Lake | place: Spain: Castile-La... | reverse complement strand
AGCACCACCATGGGGTCAAAAGCCGTTACTGTCAAACAAGCCATGTTAATTGCCGTGGTGTTTGAATTTGCTGGGGCTTTTTTTGGTGGAACAGGTGTTACGGAAACAATGCGTGATGGCATCATTAACACGAGCCAATTGTCTCAACAACCTTTAATTTTAATTGAAGGCATGCTCAGCGTTCTTTTGGCCTGCACGATTTGGATGAATTTGGCGAGCTATTTTGGCGTGCCCGTCTCCATCACGAATGCGTTAGTCGGCTCAATGGTGGGCTTTGGAAGTATGGTATTAGGCACAGACACGATTCATTGGAGTCAAGTGTCTCACATTGCGATCGGGTGGGTAACGTCCCCTTTTATTGCAGGTCTCACCGCATATGCCTTGTTTATTAGTATTCAACAAGCCATTTTCGTTAAAAACGACCCATTGGAAAAAGCCAAGCTATATATTCCTATTTATCTTTTCTTAGTAGGCTCTATCTTATCGTTTATTACGGTGTTTAAAGGACTAAGTCATTTCAATATCCATCTAAATTTCAAACAGAATTTAGCGGTAACCCTTGCCACAAGTATTAGCATTACCATAATTGGAATGATTGTTATTAGAAATATTCCTGAATGGGTAAACATGAGGCGACGTGAGCGCTTCCTCCAAGTAGAAAAGTACTTTGCTGTTCTCATGGCCATGACGGCATGTGCCATGGTGTTTGCTCATGGGTCTAATGATGTCGCTTTAGCTGTAGGACCGCTCAGTATCGTATACAGTTTAGTAATGCATGCGAACCAACCCTTTGGTGCTTTGGATTATCCGGCATGGATTATTTTATTGGGATGTTTTGGGGTTGTTAGTGGTTTACTGATGTATGGTAGAAAGGTTATTGAAACCGTGGGGAGCTCAATTACTGCTTTAACACCCAGCCGCGCCTTTGCTGCCACCTTGGCCGCAGCGACGACGGTGGTTGTAGCCACAAGCCTTGGGATACCTGTTTCAGCCACTCAAACATTGGTAGGCGCCGTACTGGGTGTAGGCCTAGCTCGGGGTATTGGTGCGTTAAATCTGATTGTTATTCGCAACATTTTTATGTCATGGGTACTTACACTGCCGGCTGCATCCCTATTAACAATCATTGCTTATAAGCTAATGCATGCAGCTATAGGCTAAACCCAAACCTATACGTTCTAAAACCCTTCCCAAACTTCACCGTCTTTGGCATTTGCATTTGCCTCATCGCGTAGATGAGCAATGCGCGCATGCTTTTTAATTTCTTTTAATTGTGAAGCTGATTTCCCATGGGTGGCATCGAATTCATAGAAAAAACGATCGTAGGGACTAACATATGCTTTATCGATATCATGCTGGCTATTTTTCATTGTATTCCTGACGTCAATTCAATATATTCTGCGCTGGTAATTTTAGCGGGTTTTTATTAAAGTTACCACCAAACTAACCAAGAGCAATCAATCATGTCTATTAAAAAAGCAGAATTACATGTCCATTTGGAAGGAACCATTACGCCCACGTTAGCCCATGCACTTGCCAAACGTAACCATTTAACCATTCCCGAAGGCCTAATCGCCGCTGACGGGCAAAGTTATTTGTCGCGTGATTTTTTACATTTTTTACAAGTCTACGATACGCTCGCAGCTCTTATTAAAACCCCTCGTGATTATTATGATATTACCTTTGATTACCTCAGGGCTAACGCATTAGAAAACACCATCTATGTGGAAATGATGTATTCACCTGATCATGCCGAACAAGTCAGCGGCATTCCCTCTATTGAACACCTGTATGCAATACAAGAAGCCATTGATGATGCTAAAGCACAATTTGGTATTGTCGGTCGTATTATACTGACCGCGGTTCGACATTTTGGAGCAGAAGCGTCTGTGCGGGTCGCTCGAGAATTTACTAAAGCCTCGGCTCCTTGTGTCACAGGTTTTGGCTTAGGCGGGGATGAAATTAACTTCCCTCCTAAATTATTTAAAGAGGCCTACTTGATAGCGGCTGATGCGGGATTATCTTGCACCGTTCATGCAGGGGAATTCGCACCAGCCAGTGGCATGCTTGAAGCTCTAGAGCACCTTCCTATCCAACGTATTGGTCATGGCGTTCAGGCCATTCATTCCCCAGAAACGATGCGAGTGCTTAAAGAGCGTAACATTGCATTAGAGATCTGTCCCTCAAGCAATATAACACTCGGCCTTTTCAGTGACTTTAAGAGCCATCCTTTTCCAAAATTTTTAGAAGCGGGCATTAACGTCAGCATCAACTCTGATGATCCTCCGTTTATGAGCACAACGTTAGCAAAAGAATACGCCCTCACCCAACGCGCTTATAACTACAGTGATGAGGAAATGGAAGCGATCACCGCTATGGCGATAGAGTCAGCATTTGTTGATGAAGCAACAAAAGAAGAATTGCGGGCTAAATTACAAAGTTCCGTTAGTGCTTAATAAAAAGACACGATCCTGCGTAGGGGTGCTCCATCCCCTACGTCTAACTGGGGCCTGTTGACAATTTTCTCTACAGTCCCTACGTACCACGAACATATTATTAGCCGCAGGACTTCTGGGCTAGAAAGCATACCGGTTATGTCTTTCCCGCGAAGGCGGAAATCCATTCCAAAAAGGGGCAAATTGCTCTGTATATAGATAGATTCCCGCCTTCGCGGGAATGACAAACTATATTGCACAGATTTTGTGGCTAATGATATGACCGTGGCTTGTCCGCGGTACGTAGGTACTTTAAAAAACTTATGCGGCGTTTTCCATGTATTGACGCAGTTTTTTCAAAGCATTTTTTTCAAGTTGGCGTATCCGCTCTGCAGACACACCATATTTTTCAGCCAAGGCATGTAATGTTATGGCTTTATCATCAACTAACCAACGTTGGTGTAATATCTCTTGGCTTCGCTCATCCAGACGCGCCAAGGCTAAATGCAATTTTTCTCGGGCTTGCGTACCACTGTCCTCTTGCTCAAATAAAAGAGCCGGATCACTGTTTACATCTTGCAAATACCGAGCAGGCACTGACTTATAGGAGCTATCATCATCGTCCGAATCGGAGCCATCGTATGACGCATCCATTGCGTTTAAGCGCTGCTCCATCACCAAAACGTCTTCACGGCTCACACCAAGATCATTTGCAACAGCATCCACTTCCTCCTGATTCAGCCAACCTAAGCGTTTTTTCATTTGGCGCATATTAAAAAATAATTTACGCTGTGCTTTTGTGGTAGCAACTTTAACGATACGCCAGTTATGCAATACAAATTCATGGATTTCAGCTTTGATCCAATGCACGGCAAATGAGACCAAACGCACCCCCATTTTGGGGTCAAAACGTTTAACCGCCTTCATTAGGCCCACGTTACCCTCTTGAATCAGATCATTTAAGGGCAAACCATACCCTAAATACCCTCGTGCGACTCGAATCACATAACGTAAATGAGCAAGCACTAAACGACGCGCGCCCTCTAAATCACCTTCTTCAAGAAAACGTACAGCGCAATCATGCTCTTCTTCAGCAGATAGCATCGGAATTTGATTAGCACGATAGATATAAGCATCTAAACTGCCGATAGGTAGGCTCAGGGTAGAAAGCTGCAAATCGAAACTCATATATTCCCTCCAGTTATAAAAAGCATAACGGATAAAATTAACATTTGACTTAACCTAAATAATGCGAACGTGATTATACCATGATTGCTGACTATTGTACTGCTCTCAACACATTTATGGTTCAATAATACTCAACTGTCGTTTAACAGACAACGTGGCTCCGAGCCAACCTAACAACATCGCCGCGAGTATGACCAAACCCATTTGACGCAAAGATAATCCTGCAAGAGAATAATGCATTTGATAAACAGTAGCGAGCTGGTTCACAAGGGCCGACAAACTTATCATCAAAATATTGACCAAAAGTACCGCAAAGAGTGCGCTGGCCAACCCATACCAGACACCTGCGTATAAAAAAGGACGAAGAATAAAAGAGTCTCGAGCCCCAACAAGTTTTAATACTTTAATTTCCTCATGCCGATTATGCACAGAAAGCCTCATGGTATTTCCTATGATCAATACAACAACCACGGCCAACAATGCCATTAATCCATGCGCAAGTTCTGCAATAAAATGAAGCATGGCATGTAGGCGATTGGCCCATTGCATGTCTATTTTAGCCTGCTCCACGCCTTGGTAAGATTGCAACTCCGAATAGAGTGTTTCTAATTTTTCTGGCGTATCCACCTCTGGAGCCAATCTCACATCAATGAAAGACGGCACTGGATTATCAGGTAAATAACGCATAATGTCCTGCATTCCCTCTTGCTTTTGCAGTTCAAGAAGACCGTCCGCTGCGGGTATTAAGGTGGCATGCCCAACGCCTACTGTTTCTCGTACTTGCAATAACAACGTAAATTCGTCCGACGAGGAAAGTCTTGACTCTAAATAAAGCGAAACATGACTCCCATGCTGCCAATCGTGTGTCAGTTGCTCCATATTGTCCGATAAAATCCAAAAAAGCGCCGGTAAAACAAGTGAAACAGCGATAACCGAAACCGTCATGAATGTAGCAAATGGTTGCCGACAAAGAACCACAAAGCTCGATAATGCAGCTTTTAGGTGATGAAATAGCCAGACTTTTAGTGTTGCTAACATACATGCCCCCCCTTTAACATGACAATCCGATGCTTCATGCTAGCAATCAAGGGTAAGTCATGGGTCGCTATTAAAACCGCAACCCCCACTTGGTTAAATTGGGTAAATAATTTCATTACTTCGGCAGACAATGCGGGGTCGAGATTACCCGTAGGTTCATCGGCTAATAATATGGCAGGCTTATGAACCACCGCGCGGGCAATCCCTAGCCGCTGTTGCTCTCCGCCGGAGAGGTGGTAAGGCTTCATTTTTTCCTTGCTCAAGAGCCCCACCATGTCCAATGCAGCATGAACACGCTTTGCAACCATCACGGAGGGTATGCCCTGAATGTGCAAAGGCAAGGCCACGTTATCAAATACCGTGCGATCTTTAAGGAACGTGGGTGATTGAAAGGTAATTCCAAGGCTTGAACGGTAATTCGCTATTTCTCTTTTTTTAAGCTGATTTAGATGCAAACCATTCACTATGATTTGACCCGCGGAAGGCCTTTCCAGCATTGCAATGAGCTTTAATAGCGTGCTTTTACCTGCACCTGAGTGCCCCGTAAGAAAGGCCATCTCACCTTTTTCTAAAGAAAAATCGACATGACTCAATGCTTCATAGCCACCGGGGTAACGCTTACTCACCTGATTAAATTTAATCATCATTAAATATTGCATTCACAAATTGCGAGGCATCAAAAGGTCGCAAATCGTCAAGCCCTTCACCAATACCAAGGTAACGAAATGGTATCCTCAATTCATTAGCAATGGCAAACAATATTCCACCTTTTGCCGTTCCATCAAGCTTTGTCATCGTAATCCCAGTTAAACCGATGGCTTGATTAAATTGACGCGCCTGATTCAATGCATTTTGGCCAAGGCTTGCATCTAAAACCAACATCACCTCATGAGGAGCAAGAGGGTCAATTTTTTGGAGAACGCGCTTAACCTTTTTTAATTCATCCATCAAATTATGTTGTGTGTGCAAACGACCTGCCGTATCCGCAATCAAAATATCCACCCCACGCGCTTTGGCCGCCTGAAACGCATCAAAAATAACAGACGCGGTATCTGCACCTGTATGCTGAGCAATAACGGGAATCTGGTTGCGCTCACCCCAGGCCTGCAATTGCTCAACAGCTGCCGCACGAAAAGTATCCCCGGCTGCAAGCATTACTTTTTTGCCTTGTTGTTGATAAAGCTTTGCGAGCTTTCCAATGGTGGTTGTTTTTCCAGCGCCATTTACCCCTACCATTAGAATAACAAACGGTGTATTTTGAGGCGTGGCCAATGCCATAGGTACATCACTCTGATGTAGCATCTCTTGCAGACTATCTTTTAATGCGATAAAAACTGTATCATCGTGCCCTAACGCCTTTCGTGCGAGCCCTTGACTTAATTGCTGTAAAATAGTGTTTGTAGTATCAATGCCTAAATCAGCCACTAGCAACAACTCTTCCAATTTCAGAAGCAAAGAGGCATCAATTTCTTTTTTGCCAAGCAAAAGCCGGCCAATACCTTCGCCGAGCTGATGGCGTGTTTTACTCAACCCCTTTTTAAATCGCGCAAAAACGCCTTGACTGTCTGTCTTATCCGCCGAAAACACGTGACTGACCTCTTCACTGCTCACTGATTCAGGCAGCACATCTGCAGCTGTTTCGGGCGCCTCGGGCGTCTGATTCCGTTTAAACCATTTAATCATAAGTATACAAAGCCATTGAAATGTGAAATTCTATCATTTTTTTCTCATTGAGGTATGCCATGCGCCCTGTGTTAATAGCATTATTAGCACTGCTTTCCTGCCAAACGTTCAGTCAGGTGCAGCAGTTTACCTTAGATAATGGCCTAAAAATACTTGTGAAGGAAGATCATCGGGCCCCCGTTGCGGTCACCATGGTGTGGTACAACGTAGGCTCAGCCGATGAACCAGGCGGGCTCACAGGGGTTTCACATGCCCTAGAACATTTAATGTTCAAAGGCACTTCGCTCTATCCTGTAGGCATGTTTTCTAAAACCATCGCAAGCCTTGGTGGACAAGACAATGCACTTACAAATAACGACTATACAGCTTATTTCGAAAAAATTGCGGCACAAAATTTGGAAATGAGCTTTAAGCTTGAAGCCGATCGTATGCAACATTTACTACTGGATAAAGACGAGTTTGGCCGAGAAATGAAAGTAATTCAAGAAGAACGACGCAACCGAACCGACGACAATCCACAAGCATTGACATTTGAACGGTTTTTAGCGACCGCCCATTTGGCATCCCCCTACCACCACCCTGCCATTGGCTGGATGAGTGATCTGCAACAAATGAACGTCGCTGATGCAAAAGCCTGGTACGACCGTTTTTATACCCCCAACAACGCAACATTAGTGGTCATCGGGGATGTTGACAGTAAAAACGTTTATGCACTAGCAAAAGCCCACTTTGGCACCTTAAAGGCACACCCTCTTATCGAACGTAAAGCGCAATCCGAACCACCTCGCTTAGGGAAAAAATTGGTGGAGGTTCATGCTCACGCTGAACTGCCCATGCTCATGCTAGGATTTACCGTTCCTACCGTGAAAACGGTAAGCGCCACAGATATCCTGGAGCCCTATGCTTTAGAAATTATTGCAGGCATTCTTGATGCTGGAGATTCAGGGCGCTTTAGTAAAGAACTTATCCGTACGACACAAGTGGCCAGTAACATGGATATTTTTTACAATTTGTACGCACGTTACCAAACACAATTTGTGCTCTATGGCACGCCGAACCAATCTCATCCTATTGCGGATTTAAAACAAGCTATTCTCACTGAATTAAAACGTCTACAAAACGAGCCCCTCAATGAAGACGAACTACAACGTGTCAAAACCCAGATCATTGCACAAAAAACATTTGAGAGAGACTCTATTTTTGGCCAAGCGATGGAGTTAGGAATGCTCGAAACCGTGGGCATTGGTTGGCAAACGGCGGAGAAGTATGTAGATAGAATCAATCGTGTCACTGCAAAGGATATTCAAGCGGTCGCCCAACGCTACTTTCAAGAAAAAAACATGACAGAAGCACAATTAATCCCTGTAAAAACTGAGAGAACCCAATGAAAGTAATACCACATCTTTTTAAAAAGCTCATGCTGATAACCATATTTTTCTTAATGATCACACCGACAATTGCAGCCAAACCTTTTGAAACCAAACACTGGCAAACAAGCCAAGGAGCCCAAGTGATTTTTTATCAAGCCATGGAAGTCCCCATGCTTGATATCAGCATTGCATTTGCTGCAGGCTCAGCTTATGACGGTGAACTATTTGGACTGAGTGCCCTGACGGGGCGTTTACTGAATCAAGGCAATCAGGGCCTTACTGCAACCACTATCAGTGAGTCTTTGGCCGCAACAGGCGCCCAATATGAGGAAGAAGCCAATCAAGACATGATTGTATTAAATTTAAGAACATTAACATCACCCTCTGCGCTCAAAAAAGCGAGTGATATTTACGCGCAAATTATTGCCCACCCAGACTTCCCAGAAAAAGTATTTCAAAGGGAAAAAAATCAACAACTGATGGCCATTGCTCAAAAACAAGAAATCCCCGCGGAGATAGCCAATCAAGCCTTTTTCCAAGCCCTTTATAAAGATCACCCATATGCCCACCCAATTCAAGGCAATAAAACGACTGTAGCCGCCTTAACACTTTCGCAAGTAAGTCATTTTTACCAGCAGTATTTGGTAAGCAATAACGCCGTTATTGTGCTTGTAGGTGCCATTGATGAATCAGTGGCGCGACAACTTGCCGAGAAGCTGATGAAAGACCTAAGCACGGGTCAAAAAGCGGCAAGCATATCTAAAGCGCCTCAATTAACCCAATCAATGGATGTAGAAGTCCCTTTTCCCTCCGCTCAAACGGTATTGCGACTAGGGCAAATGGGCATCGCTCATAATGAGCCCCTCTATTTTCCCTTGATGGTTGGGAATTATATTTTAGGAGGGGGCTCACTCGTCTCGCAATTAGCCCGTGAACTGCGTGAAAAGAGAGGGCTAACCTATGGGGTTTCAAGTCAGTTATTACCAATGCCCAGCAATGGACCGTTCATCATCGGTTGGTCCACCCAAAATAACCAAACGAAAATGTCTTTAACCCTTACGAAGGAAACGCTTACCGCGTTTGTTAACAAGGGACCTGATGAAAAAGAGCTGCTTGCCGCCAAACAATATTTAACCGGTAGCTTTCCACTATCATTAGCCAGTAATCGCAGCATTGCTAATATGTTATTGAAAATTGCCTTTTACCGTTTGCCTGAAAATTTTCTAGCAACATACATTGATAACGTTAATGCGGTGACGAACCAAGATATAAAATTAGCATTTCAACAAAACATTCACCCCAATGCATTATTACAAGTTATCGTAGGAAAAGTTTAAGTGAAACAAACCATTCGAATTATTGGCGGACAATTTAGAGGAAAAAAATTACACTTTCCCAGCGTGGAGGGGCTTCGCCCCACACCCGATAGAGTGCGAGAAACATTATTCAATTGGCTAATGCATGATATTCGTGATGCGCTATGTCTTGATGCTTTTGCAGGCAGTGGTGCACTTGGCTTTGAAGCTTATTCGCGTGGGGCCGCTCAAGTGCTCCTCCTTGAGCAAAACCCCAGCGCTTATCAACATTTGCAAAAACAAGTCACCTTATTTAACTCGCCAAAGTTAAACGTAAGGAACGTGGATACTTGTAAATTCCTAGAGCAAACAAAAGAGCAATTTGATATTGTATTTTTAGACCCACCCTTCGCCAGTAACTATCATTCCGTCTGCATAAACAGGCTTGCCCATGCTCCCTTATTAAAAACAGGCGGATTACTCTATATTGAATCTTCACAAGAAATAGCCATGGAAGAATCCATTTGGCAACAACTCAAATCAAATCGAGCAGGGCAAATCGTTTATAGTTTATACATGAAACGTTAAACCTAAAACCTAATCTTTGGAATTACCGTACATCTGCTTGACAAGCTGTCAGCCTCCTGTTTCAATCAAGACAATCCCATCAGATTCGTATCGGAATAGATGAACAAAACGTTTCTCATTCTTTTCTTAGCCTCAACACTTCTTACGGGATGTACAGGCACTTATAGAAAACCACCCTATAATCGCCCGAGCGATGACGCCAGTATAAAACTGGCTGAAGCAGCTAACTCGGTTAGTGACTCCATGCAACAGATGGTGCGTATTGAAAAAGTGGTTACGCCACCGAACAAAGACAATGCATTAACCATCCCTAATACCTATAACTTGCAAGCGCGCGCCTCCGTTGATTGGTCCGGCCCCATCGCTGAACTCACTGCGCGAATTGCAAAAGCGGCCCATTTTAGATTACGCGTTATTGGTAAAGAGCCGGCTATTCCTGTTTTAATCAGTCTCGATATTAACGATGAAAGTTTGGCAGAAATTTTACGTGACATCGATTACCAAGCCGGAAAAAGGGCATATATTCACGTATACCCTAACAGTCAGGTCGTAGAATTGCGCTATGCTAAAATTTATTCCTAGTATTTGTATTCTCATAACTGCATTTCTCATTGCTGGTTGTTCATCAAACCATCAAGCGGGCGACACAAGCTCACTTGCAGGGCTCGAAGCAATGGCCAGCAAAACGGGCGGAAGAGCGAACGGCATGCCCGCTATGGGTAAAATCAGAGAAATGGCATTAAAAGAAACTGCCTTAAGCCTAGGGGCACAGTCTGCTCTCGCTTGGCGAGCTAAATATGTTGACGAGCAACTGGTAAAACAAGCTCGTAATCTTGATGCAATCTATGATTTTAATGCACTCACCCTTGAGCACAATATATTACCTCCGGTCTTATTAGAGGGTCGAAACACTCTGAATTTGGCTGATGGACAAACCATACGTATATCTGACCGCACGTATAAAGTATCCAAGCAAGCCCGATTTATTACCACCCCGCCAAACTGGCGCCAATACTTATGGATGGACTACAAAAAACCTGAGTATCCCCATGCAACCTTGCTGCCAAAAACCAAAGCCGAGCGTAAAATCTGGCGATGTTACATAAAAAAAGGCTGGAAAAATGGCGTAGAACAGGCGAACACGATACTTGAAGAAAGCATTGCACGGATTAAAGAAGATTTCGCCGGGATGATTTTATACCGGAAATTACTCGCCATGAACATGGTCTCCCCACCGTTTGTTTCCAATACCGACCTTGGGGTTACAGGGGATGGTGGTGAAATTCACATAGACGATAGAGTATTGCGTATTACAGCACTGCCTGCTTTAAACGTAAACAGTAATGAATGGCGAGCAGCCGTAGCCAAAGATGAAGATGCAATTGAACAATTTAGAAACATGGAAAAAATGGTGAAATCCACAAAGATCATGATTTCGGACAAATCTTGGCAACCGGTCATTACCCCGGTTAGTTAACTGCGGGTATTGTCCTTGTTTTATCAAATATAAGAATGCTCAGGAGGCTTGATTGAACACGTCCCACAT
>Ga0247837_1009927_pt1 | contig 11145 bp, 11 predicted proteins | sample LaCtaG_2_FD_187115 | JGI IMG/M metagenome (GOLD analysis project Ga0247837, IMG submission 187115) | Freshwater microbial communities from meromictic Lake La Cruz, Castile-La Mancha, Spain - LaCruzMarch2015_14.5m | ecosystem: Environmental > Aquatic > Freshwater > Lake | place: Spain: Castile-La... | reverse complement strand
CTATAAGGTCTCAAATCGCTTGCAATGATACAGCAATGTAATTTTGGTCAAATTGATTTTTGGAAAAACGACACGCTGGGAAGGGTGTTCGTTCTATCTTTGCCGCTGTTTTCAAATCAGCTCACATGAAATATCGTCTCGCACTTGCCCTCATCGCCCTTGCAGCCCTCACCCGTTTGCTTCCTCACCCGCCTAATTTCACGCCCTTAGGGGCCATTGCCCTTTTTGGAGCGGCTTATTTCAATCGCCAATGGTTGATGCTGGCCGTGCCTTTTGCCGCGCTGTTCCTCTCAGATTTGTTCATCAACAACGTGATTTACCGCGAATTATACGGCAACCAGTTTACCCTCATCACGTCGTGGTGGATTTATGCCGCATTCACTATGGTCTTGCTGGTTGGCATGGGCTGGTTCAGCAATAAAGTAACTGGTATAAGAGTACTTGGTGCAAGCCTTTCCGCTTCGGCCATTTTTTTCCTCGTTACCAATTTCAGCGTATGGGCAGAAAGTGGGATGTACCCTAAAACTGCGGCTGGATTGGCGGTTTGCTTGACCGCCGGAATTCCGTTTTTGGGCAATACCGTTTTGGGAGATTTGTTCTTTTCGGCAGCCATGTTTGGGGTGTATGAATGGGCAAAAAGGAGAAACGCAGCGAACGTAGAAGCGGTATGAATTTACGATTTTGGATTTTGGATTTACGATTATTTTGATCCGAAGAAAGTAAAACCTTACCCATTTCGAATCAAAATAATCGTAAATCCCAATCACCCGGCTTTCATCTTATCCAAAGGAAGTTCAAAGCCAGGCAGCACCGCTTCGCCGGAAAGTTTTTTCCCCGTAAAACCTTTCAAAATTTCTACGTTTTGGCCTTGTCGGTAAATGTGAACCTGCTCTGCGTAGGGATCAATCAGCCAGGCCAGTCGGACGCCGTTGGCCATCCATGCATCGCTCATTTTCTTTTGGAGTTTTACCAAGCGATCACTTCGTGACCGGACTTCGGCCACAAAATCTGGGACAATTTTTACAAAATCATCTTCTTCATTGGCGGGTGAAGCGGCGAGCCGTTCTGGTGAAATCCAGGCTACGTCAGGTGATTTTGTGGTGCCGTCGGGGAGATCAAAACCAGTAGAAGGACTGAAAAATTCGCCTAGCTGATTGGCTTGATGCCACATAAAGAGAAACCCGCTAAGGCTGAACTCGCGTTTCCCTGAACCTCTTTTTACTGGAGACATAACCGTTACAGTGCCGTTTTTTTCACGCTCCATACCCAAATCTGGGAAATGTTCGGCCAGATTGACAAACTCTTCCCTGCTTAAAGGGCGTTGGAGTTCAACCGGGCCAAAATGCAAGGCCAGGTAATCCAGTGTAAACGATTTGGGTTGTACGAGGAGCGCAGACATAAATAATTCAGAATTAAGTGGACAGAAAACCTTTCTCTTAACGGATTGTTCTGCCCACAAAAATAAGCATTTTTGATGAAACAAGGCCCTACTGGCATACTCCTTATCAATCTGGGGACACCGGATGAACCCTCCCGTTCAGCAGTTTATCGGTACCTAAAACAGTTCCTGCTCGACCCTCGGGTTATTGACATCAATCCAATTGCACGGAACCTGCTCGTGCGCGGCATCATTGTGCCGTTTCGCTCCGGGCAATCGGCAAAATTGTACAAGGAACTTTGGACAGAGCAGGGCTCGCCGCTCAAATTTCATGGCGAAAGCCTTGCAATACAAGTCCAAAAACTACTGGGCAATGAATACATGGTGGAGTTGGCCATGCGTTACCAAAGCCCTTCCATCGAATCGGCCATCGAAAAAATGATGCAGGCCAAGGTCAGCAAAATCAAGGTGTTTCCACTCTTTCCGCAGTATGCGAGTGCGAGCACAGGATCAGCGCATGAGGAAGTGATGCGGGTATTGACAGGCCAGCAAATCATCCCCGAAGTGGAGTTTGTAAATTCTTACCCGACCTGGCAGCCCATGATTGATCTTTTTGTGGCCAATGCCCGCCGGTACGATCTCTCCAAATATGACCATTTTCTTTTCAGCTACCACGGACTGCCGCAGCGTCAATTGCGCAAAGCGGACGCTTTCAACCATTGCCTTCAAAGCGCTGACTGCTGCAAAACCCTCACGCCCGTCAATCAATTCTGTTATTCGGCACAATGCCACGCTACCACACAATCCATTGTGAGTCAAATGGGTTTGAAGCCTGAACAATACACCATCTGTTTCCAGAGCCGCTTAGGCCGCGATCCTTGGGTTCAGCCCTATACCTCGAAGGTTCTGGAAGAATTGGCCAAAAAAGGGGCAAAACGAATGCTTGTCTTTTGTCCCGCTTTTACAGCAGATTGTCTCGAAACCACCGTAGAAGTCAGCATAGAATACCGCGAAGAATTCGAAAAGCTGGGCGGAGAGCAACTGGATTTGGTCGAAAGCCTCAACGATTCGCCCGCCTGGGCAGAGGCGCTCGCAGATCGGCTTCGGTAGATTGTTGGACGTTAGACTGCTGGACATTGGACCGTTAGACCTTGGACTGTTGGACATTGGACGTTGGACTTGTGCACTATAAAACTGAAATGGTGCGTATCAAGTCTAACGTCCAACAGTCTAACGGTCCAATGTCCAACAGTCTAACGTCCAACAGTCCAACGTCCAACAGTCCAACGTCCAACAGTCCAACAGTCCAACGTCCAACAGTCCAACAGTCCAACGTCCAACAGTCCAACGTCCAACAGTCCAACGTCCAAAAATATGAAAAAACATCTCATAGCGCCCTCGGTGCTCGCTGCTGATTTTGCGCGGCTTTCGGAAGAAATAGACATGGTGAACGGCTCGGAAGCCGACTGGTTTCACCTCGACGTGATGGACGGACGTTTTGTGCCAAACATTACGTTTGGGATGTTCATTATCGAGGCCATTGGTCGCTTGGCAAAAAAGCCGCTCGATGTTCACCTTATGATTTTGGAGCCAGAAAAGTATATTGAGCAGTTCCGCAAGGCGGGGGCGGATGTCATAACGGTACATGTGGAGGCTTGTCCACACCTGCACCGCACCATCCATCAAATCAAAGAAACAGGTGCGAAAGCCGGGGTGGCGCTGAACCCGCACACCCCTGTCTCTATGTTAGAAGACATCATAGAAGATATTGATTTAGTGTGCATTATGTCGGTTAATCCAGGTTTTGGCGGGCAAAAATTTATTTATCAAAGCCTGTCCAAAACACGCAAGCTCAAAGAAATGATCATCGCGGCCAATTCGCAGGCACTGATCGAAATTGACGGCGGCGTGGGTCTTCACAATGCAGAAAGCCTGTTACAGGCAGGGGCTGACGTACTCGTAGCGGGGAACAGCGTTTTTGGCGCAAAGGACCCCTTGGCCGCGATTCGGGACTTGAAAGCGTTTGAGGCTAAATTTGATTTTTGAGGTTATTGGGCTATTTGGGGATTTGGTTATTTGGGTGAACCTGCTTGGGTACTCAATAACCAAATCCCCAAATCCCCAAATAAACAATAATAATGAAGAAAATTGACAAGCTCCTCCTAACTAGTTCCCTCGGCCCCTTTGCAGTTGCGTTCTTCATCGCGGTATTCGTACTGGTGATCCAGATCATGTGGCTCTACATTGACGAGATTGCGGGCAAAGGGGTGAGTATTTTCATCATGTTGGAATTGGTAGGGTATATGTCAGTGTCGGTGTTCCCGATGGCGTTGCCCATTGCGGTCCTCATCGCTTCGGTGATGGTGATGGGCGGCTTAGCGGAGCGATATGAACTTTCAAGCATGAAAAGTGCTGGTATCCCGCTAATACGGGTCATGCGGGCGCTGATAATTTTAGCGGCTTCTATCTCAGTTTTTTCTTACGTCTGTTCTGATTTTTTGATACCCATCGCCAACTTGAAATTCAAAAGCCGACTCTTTGATATCCGCAAGCAAAAGCCTGCTTTGACCATTGAGGAGGGCGTTTTTAATGAAGACTTTCGACAGTTTGTTATTCGGATCGGGGATAGAGACCCGGACGGAGAAACCATCCAGAACGTGATGATCGAAGACCAGAGCAATCTTGGACAGGTGAAATTCAGTCAAATCCTTGCCGACAGCGGACAAATGTATACCACCGAAGACAAGCGCTTTTTTGTGATGAATCTTTTCAATGGCACCCAATATCAAGAGCCGGGAAACCAGGGGCCCGGCAGCACGAATAGGCGGTTTCCATTCATACGCACCAATTTCAAATCGTGGTCTAAAGTATGGGATATGCGGGAGTTTGAAATGGTACGCACCGACGAGGAGAAGTTCAGCTCCCAGCGTACCATGCTGAGTATGACCCAATTGCGCCAAAATGTGGATTCCCTGCAAGTCAAAATAAGTGAGGCGGGCCAAATGGCCGTAAACGATATGCTCCTTAACCTCAAACGACAGCCGATCCCCCCGCCTCCCCCAAGCATCGCTCCAAGTGTAATCACCGATGCGCCTAAGTCGGCGAGCGGTGTTTCAAGAAAGATCGGCAACAAACTCAGCAAAATAGGAAAAACGGGTCAAGTTGCTCCAGAAAAAATCAACCCAAACAGAGCCTCAACTTCCGGCCCCAACCTTCCTGTGCAAGAACTCAAAAAGCCCCTCAACCAATATCCTTCCCTGATTGAAACCTTTCGCGACCGAGACCGCAGCTCTTTGTTGAAAGAAGCCAAAACCCGCCATGGGCTGAGCAAAAACATCGTAGAAACGCGAAAAAATCAGGTAAATTCCAGGCGACTTGATTGGGTAAAAACGGGGTACGAGCTTTACAACAAGTACAGTTTCGCCCTTATTTGCTTCGTTTTCCTTTTTATTGGAGCTCCAATGGGGGCTATCATCCGCAAAGGCGGTTTTGGATACCCTATCCTGGTTTCTATTACTTTTTTTGTCACCTTTGTGTTCCTTGCAATCCTTTGCCGTAAACTCGCTGAATCCTATTTGATGACCCCGTTTTGGGCGGCCATGACTCCTTGTGTCATTCTGGCTGTTTTTGGACTCTACGTCACCCGCAAAGCTATGAATGATACCCAGTTGTTTAGTACAGAGCGATTAGAGCGCTGGATTTTCCGGTTGCGATTGGCTCGAAAACAAAAAAAAGTGCTTGATGCCTCATGAAAAAAATTTGGGAACACGACTGGTTTTTTATCCCCATTGCTATGTTTTTTGGGTTTTGCGGTGTACTTGCTCTAGTGGTTCCATACGGCCATGAAATATTGTTTTTCAATGACTTACGCTATGAACCATTCAATTCCGCATTCCAGCTTTTAAGCCTTTTTGGTGAAGTGTGGGCCTTCGTTGTGTTTGGCATTGCAGCCCTTTTTTTGCGGCCACGTTATGCATTGATGATTGCTTTTGTTGGATTATTATCCATGCCGCTGATGTATCTTCTGAAAGACGCTATGGGCGTAGATCGTCCAATTACCTACTTTGAAAAGAAGGCAGCTCTGAATAATGTCGTATTGGTGCCCAGTATGGACTTGAATCGAGGTCAAACAAGCTTCCCCTCTGGTCATACCATGGCCGCATTTGCGCTTTACAGTTTGCTCACGCTCATGGTTGGGCACAAGTACGCTCCCTGGGGACTGGCATTTGCTCTACTTGCCATACTTGTAGGCATATCCCGAATATTTTTGGTGCAACATTTTTTAATAGACGTACTCGTCGGTGCGGTGCTAGGCTTATTGCTCGGTGGAGCGGTTTGGTGGGCATCATTCAGATTTTTGCCGCAGGAGGCGAAGTGACACTTTTTTAAAAAGTGTCACTTCTGCAATATCTGCGGCAAAGTCCACCAATCACCCGTCCACCAATCACTATGTACATTCTCCGTCGTTTGGCTTATGGTATTTTAGTCATGGTGCTGGTGGTTGCCACCATCTCGGGCATTATATTTCTCGCCCCCGTGAATCCTGCTCAATTGACCTTTGGCCAACGCAGCGATGTGAGCACGGTGAAAGCTAAAACCGCCGAATTGGGTCTCGACCAACCATTGTACGTCCAGTTGGGAAAATATCTGGCCGACCTTTCTCCTCTTTCCATTCAAGCACAAACGATTGAAAATCAACGAAAATATAAGTCACAAACGCTCGTACCCCTGAGAAATGGTGACGCACTCGTGCTAAAATTTCCTTACCTCCGCGAATCCTATCAATCCGGCCGCCCAGTTACCGAAATTTTAGCCGATGCCATTCCTGCCACGGCTTTACTTGCTGGTACTGCGATGCTTTTGGCGGTACTTCTGGGGCTGGTATTTGGCATCCTCGCAGCCCTCAGGCCACATACCTGGCTTGATTATTTGGTATCTGTAATTGCTGTGTTTGGCTATTCCCTGCCTTCTTATGTGGCCGCCATGTTGTTTGCTCTGGTATTCGGATACGGACTGGGTGATTGGACCGGGTTGGAAATTCAAGGGAGCCTTTTTGTGCTCTCTGATTTTGGGGAATGGCAGTTGCGCTGGCGCAATCTCATCCTGCCCGCTCTCGCACTTGGCCTTCGACCAGTAGCGCTTATTACCCAACTTACCCGCAGCGCCATGCTGGACGTGCTTTCTCAAGACTTTGTACGCACCGCTACAGCAAAAGGGCTTTCTCAAAAATTAGTGGTGGTGAAACACGCCCTTAGAAATGCGCTGAACCCGCTAGTTTCAGCCATTTCCGGCTGGTTTGCCGCCTTGCTTACCGGGGCGTTTTTTGTAGAAAACGTGTTCAATTTCAAAGGATTGGGCGATGCTACTGTAAATGCGCTCCTCAACTTCGACATTCCGGTGGTGTTGGGATGTGTGTTGTTTACCTCGGCGGTTTTTATTGTGGTCAATTTGATTTCAGACCTGCTCTATGCCTGGCTTGATCCGAGGGTTAGGGTGGGGTAGTGGACAGGATTTACAGGATTAACAATCCTGCAAATCCTGTCCAATTTTGTCCTAATAAGACCACATATCGTGTTCCCTTGCAAACAATTCATTTTTGATTTTGTCCGATTCCATCAGCAGATCAAGCCCGGAATACAGGTCCTGCAAACGCAAGTCTTGCACGTTGTTTTCCTTCGTGATGTAGGAAGCGAAATACCTCTTTTCAAAAATATCTTCCCAGGTGGTGGTAGCCGACCAGTTTTCCCCGTGCGTGATGGCTTTGTGTTTTGCCAAAAAAGATCGAGCGGCCGGGTAATACACCCAAAAGAGTGGCTTTTCAAAACGGAAATTCCCTTCTTCATCCCTTTCTTCAATGATCGGAGCAATGCCTAAAATACGATGGCGGAGCGTGCTGGTCTTGGTATCAAAAAACCAGGATTCCTTGATTCGGAAGCGTTTTACGTTCTCCCAATTGATATCATTTTCAACCACTTTTACGATCTCACTATAGGTCTCCGGTTCAAAAATCACCACCGTGTCGCGTACGGAGAGCATTCCTCGAACGTCTGTGGGCGAGAGGCGTTTGCTGAATTTGTCGTCCTCTGTGCTGTAGACAGGGAGCTCACCCGCCAAGGCAGCATCGGACAAGATTTTAAAAAGCGGTGACTCGGGCGCAGAAAACGTCAAATTCATTTTTTCGCGGACATCTATTACGCGCCAGATTCGTTTTTCCCAAAGAATGTCGGCCTCTCGAATGGGCTGGTAGGCCAAGGAAACACGGTCGGCTACCACATCACGGTCTGTGATATCGTCAAGCGGGGGCGACATTTCTACGGGTTCGGGGTCTTGCGCAAAGGCAAAATTGAGTGAGAGGAGCATGGCTCCGCCTAGGCAACCCATGAGTCGGGCTGCCCGATTTGACAACAGGTTTGTCATGTCGGGAAATGTTTAGTAATGAAAAATTAAAAAAGTGACAGGGCGCCGTAGTACACGGAACCTAAATTAATGTGTTGAAATTCAATAAAATGAATGTACAGTAATTGTAATCGGTGGGTGGGCTGACCGGGGTGTCATTCTGAGCGTAGCGAAGAATCCGCAGGGAAAATCACTGTCAAAAGTTTGTTCGGATTCTTCGCTACGCTCAGAATGACATCCAAGTTACTGCCGAAACGGGCAGGAGGGATGTAGTATTTCTAATGTTAAAAATTTTAACAAGAAATCCATTGGGCGAACTCCAGAAGCGAGTCGAATTGGTAATCCATCTTCATTTTTGAAAGTGCCGCCACTTCTTCAATTTTTCCACGAATCAGCACCGAACGAATGCCCAGTGTTTGGGCAAATTCCATGTCCGACACGGAATCACCGACCATCCAGGCATCTTCGAAATCAATATCCGGAAAATCAGCCAATGCCAACCATGCCATGCCTGTTCCGGGTTTTCTACAGGTACAAGCTGCCTCTACACGGTGCGGGCAGTGGTAGACACGGTCTATATTTCCGTCAGCATCCTCTACCAGGGAGTACATTTTTTGGTGGACAGCATGAAGATCCAGTGCTGTCATCAAACCTTTACCGATGCCTGCCTGATTGGTGACTACGATGATGCGACCGAATTTTAAGGTGAGCAGGCGCATGGCTTCTCCCAGACCTTCTGTGGGTTGGAATTCTGTGGGCGTTTTAACGTATTCGCCCGGGGTGCGGAGATTGATGACGCCATCTCGGTCGAGGAAAAGGGTGCTCATCTTAAATTTGAAGCTTGAATCTGCGGCCTGCAAAGGTAACCCATAATTTTTCCATCACAATTGTCGGCTTTGCCGCGACTAGACCCTATTTTTGCTAAAATTTATCAAAATGACTGCTGCTGCATTAGCTCCAACAACCACGGGGACGCTTGCTAAATCGACGAAAAGCAAAGGCCGCAAACGCCCTGTTCCAGATTTTCTCATAAGAGAGACTATTGATGGCATTCCTTTTTATTTCCGGGGCTACAAGGAGGTTCTTAGTAAAAAAAAGGTTTTAGATGATATTATGGCTGATTCTGGACTTCAACTATTCATCAAAAGTTACCTGCACAACTTATTGATTAGGGGACTTGACTCAGAAATTTTTTATGTTTTCATGGGCGAAGTCGGAGCCCACCTCGAACATAAAAGCAACTTGGGCCTCGACGTAGCTGTTTACGAAACCGCCCAGTTGCCCGGTGAGAAGTTCAATTTCAAATACTTGGACGTAGCCCCAAAATTCGTCATTGAAGTGGACATGAAGGTTTCATTGGACGACACGGGCCTTGACACTTTCGCCCAATTCCTCGATTTGAAAACCCAGAAACTTTTTGAGTTTGGGGTCGAAAGGTTGATTTGGGTGTTGACTCCGAGCAAAAAAGTGGTGATTGCCACCCCAGGAGAAGACTGGTTGTTAGTGGATTGGAACAAGGATATTGAACTTTGGCTTGGAGTGAAAGCCAACATTGGCCAATACTTGACAAGTCGGGGTGTCAACCCGGAGATTTTTATGGGAGGAAATCGGTGATTCCTAGGAACTAACCCAACCAATCGAACTCGGATGACGTAACCCCATAAACATAAAAATTATGAAATACACATTCGTCTTCCTTGCCCTATTTGCTTTCTCTTTTGGCTGCGATAAAGGCTCCCTTCCACAGGAATCCATTACATTGGATAATGCAACCTGGGAGTATTCCCAAAAATCCAGTCTGGTTCAATTTGCCGGAACACCTTACTATCGGTATGTCTACATAAAAATAGATGGCGAAGACGGGTCGTATCTCTATCTGATGTTACCGCTGCAAGATTTGGATTCCTTTCCATCCACGCCTTACGAATTCAATGGCAAGGCTGCATATTATCCAAATTCAGCCACCCAAACGGATATTCCTCTTGAAGGGGCAGCAACGATCCAATTGTTAGAGGTGAATGCTAACACGCAGCAACTCCGCTTGTCTTTTGATGCGGTTGTCTTTGAAGTCATAAATGATGGACAAGATAGCCTTGCAAAGCACTTCAAAAGTGGGGATATTTCGGCCATTGATTATAAAGAGTCGAATGCGTTTGCTAGTGCTCTTGGGTATGAATTCAAAATGAACCAAGATGTATGGCACATTAGTGAAAGAAGTATCGTTATGCGCTACGGGCAGATCAACTGGCTTTTTTTCAATGATGAGATGTTCCCCGAAACAGCCTATTTGGGTTTCAATATACCTTGGGGACAAGCCCTCGGAACGTACCAAAGCACTCCAACCACCAGCTTCCCAATTTATTATGGAAAGGGAGGGAAACCTTGGATATTGGAGTCCGGAGAAATCACTTTGGAAGAAAACAATTTTCGCGATGCCAAACAAAAAGGCCGTTTTAAAGCCATTTTCCAACACCCAGACTTTCCTGACCAGAAATTTGAAGTAACCGAGGGGCGGTTTGAGGTGTCTTTTTAAAACGGATCACCCCACCAACGCTCCCACCTGACGCAACACATTCTTCGCTACCTCTAAAAATGCCTCGGCCACTACTGGGCTGTCCTTTTGAAGTATAGCAGGTAAGCCAGCATCTCCTCCCTCGCGCACACTTTGCACGAGCGGGATTTGCCCAAGCAGCACAGAATGGCTTTCACGCGCCAGCTTCTTCCCGCCGCCTTGTCCAAAGATGTAATACTTGTTTTCAGGCAGTTCTGCGGGTGTGAACCAGGACATGTTTTCTACCACCCCGAGAATTGGAACATCAATGGAAGGCAACAAAAACATATTCACAGCTTTGATGGCATCTGCCAGTGCCACTTCCTGAGGTGTAGTGACGATTACCACACCCGTTACGGGCACGGTCTGCACGAGTGTCAATTGCACATCGCCGGTGCCTGGAGGAAGGTCAACAATGAGGAAATCGAGTTCTGGCCAAAGCACTTCGCTAACAAATTGTTTGATAATAGCCGCCAAGCGAGGTCCACGCAGCACGACGGCCTGTTCGGGTTCTATGATAAACCCAATGCTAATACAGGGTATACCGTGGCCTTCGAGCGGGATCATCCGAGGGACGCCGGTTACATCGCGCACTTTGGGTCGCTCGCCCACCAACCCGAGCATCGTAGGGATGCTGGGACCATAGACGTCAGCATCGAGTAGGCCAACTCTGGCGCCCAACGCTTTGAGTCCGAGGGCGAGATTGACCGCCACAGTACTTTTCCCCACGCCGCCTTTTCCGCTGGCCACGGCGATGATGTGCTTGATTTGTGGCACAGAACTCGGAGGGGCAATGCCATCAGTTGTCTTTGCCACAAAG
>Ga0247837_1009923_pt1 | contig 11148 bp, 10 predicted proteins | sample LaCtaG_2_FD_187115 | JGI IMG/M metagenome (GOLD analysis project Ga0247837, IMG submission 187115) | Freshwater microbial communities from meromictic Lake La Cruz, Castile-La Mancha, Spain - LaCruzMarch2015_14.5m | ecosystem: Environmental > Aquatic > Freshwater > Lake | place: Spain: Castile-La... | reverse complement strand
TAAATTTGAACAGTTGGTTGGCAGAGATTTTGGCCATTGGAGAAAATGATATATGGACACTAAGATTTATTATGATTCAAATTAAAAAGTTAACTGTTAAAAACTTCATGAGTGTGGGCAATGCTACACAAGGCATTGATTTTGATCGCAGCGACCTTACCCTGGTACTAGGCGAAAACTTGGACCTAGGCGGCGATGGATCACGCAACGGCACAGGCAAGACCACAATTATCAATGCACTAAGCTATGCCTTGTATGGTCAAGCATTATCAAACATACGCAAGGACAACCTTGTGAACAAGACCAACGGCAAGAACATGCTTGTGAGTTTGGATTTTGTTGTAAACGGACAAGAGTACCGGATTGAACGTGGGCGTAAACCCAATGTGTTGCGCTTCTATGTCAACAATGAAGCACAGGTATCTACCGATGAAGCACAGGGCGACAGTCGCGAAACACAGGATGCTATTGAACGTATCATGAACATGAGTCACGACATGTTCAAGCATGTGTTAGCCTTGAACACATACACCGAACCATTCTTGAGTTTGAAAGCCAATGACCAACGCAACATCATTGAGCAGTTGCTGGGCATTACCTTGCTGAGCGAGCGTGCGGATTCCATCAAAGAACTCAATCGGCAAACCAAAGACAGTATCAGTCAAGAAGAATTCCGTATCCGTGCAGAACAAGAAGCCAACAAACGCATAGAAGAACAGATCGAAAGTTTAAAACGCAGGCAAGTGCTTTGGCAGAAGAAGTACGACAGTGATGTAGCGTATCTTGTGGCACAATATGACAATCTGGCAAAGGTTGACATTGAAGTAGAACTACTTGCTCATAAAGATCTAGCTGTGTGGGCTACACGGAAACAACAGCAAGACGCATACACTGCTCTTGTGGGTCGCCAGACTGCCTGGAAACAAAAACAAGACCGAGACATTAGAGAGTTAGAATCAGCCTATACCGATCTCAGTCATATTGATATTCAAGCAGAATTACAAGCACACACCAACTTGGCCACTTACACACAACAAGCCAAAGACATTGCAGATCTTGAGAAACTGATTGCTAGGTGTGTTGCTGATGAAGCTCGAGAGCAAAAGACCATTGATAAACTTCATACCGAAATTGAAGAATTAAAAAATCACAAGTGCTATGCGTGTGGGCAAGACTTTCATGACACCAATCACGAAACAGTGTTGGCTACAAAAGAAAAAGCCCTGCAGGAAGCCGCACTACAAGCATTGAGTACCAATGGTCAGTGGATGGAAAATACAGATGCATTGGCTGCATTAGGTGTGCTGGGTGCCAAACCTACCACACACTATCGAACAGAAACAGAAGCTATTCGGCATTCAAGTGAACTAGAAAATATTCAACACAAGATTGATGCAAAACGTGCAGAAACAGATCCCTATGCTGAACAGCTAGCCGAGCAAACGCCTTTAGAAGCAGGCACACAACCTGTTACACACTACGATACAGAAGCACAAGCTGTTGAACATCGCGGGCGCATGAACACTCTGCTGACACAGATTGCTACCAAAGGCGAAGAAAAAGATCCGTACACCGAGCAGATCGTTGAAATGCAACAACAAGCATTGCAGATAGTGAGTTATGATGTACTCAACGATCTTACCAGATTACAGGAACATCAAGACTTCTTGCTCAAGCTGTTGACCAGCAAAGATTCATTTGTACGCAAAAAAATCATTGATCAGAATCTCAGCTATCTCAATCAACGACTTACTCACTACCTGGATCGTATTGGCTTGCCACACACTGTGAAGTTTCAAAACGACTTGAGTGTGAGCATTGAAGAACTGGGTCGTGAGCTGGACTTTGACAACCTGAGTCGTGGTGAGCGCAATAGACTGATCTTGAGTATGAGTTGGGCGTTCCGTGATGTATGGGAAAGTTTATACAGCCCAATCAACTTGTTGTTTATCGACGAACTGATTGACAACGGCCTTGACACACAAGGTGTAGAGAACGCATTGGCTTTGCTGAAGAAAATGAGTCGTGAACGACACAAATCAATTTGGCTGGTAAGCCACCGAGACGAGCTGGCCGGGCGTGTGGAAAACATACTCCGAGTTGTCAAAGAAAACGGCTTTACTAGCTACAATACGGATGTTGATCTTGCGTGATATAAAAGTCCTACACCTTGAACCCACGGACGTATGCCAGGCTGCATGCCCGTTGTGCGCTAGAGAAACTGACACGAACTTTAGAAAAGATCGTCAGCATCATCTTTCTATGAGTCAAATTCTCAAAGTATTTGACAAAGAGAAAATACAACAACTAGACAAAATGTTCATGTGTGGCAACTACGGAGATCCGGCTGCTGGCAAACACACACTAGACATCTATAAAGAGTTTAGGCATATTAATCCCGGCATTGTGTTGGGCATGAACTCCAATGGTGCTGTACAAAACACTCTGTGGTGGCACGAGTTGGGTCGCATCTTTAACCAACCACAAGACTATGTGGTATTCAGCATCGACGGACTCGAAGACACTAACCCAGTATATCGTAAGAATGTAGCATGGGACAAACTAATGGCCAATGTTGAATCATTTGTTTCAGCTGGCGGCTCGGCACATTGGGACATGTTGGTGTATCGTCACAATCAACACCAAGTTGATGCTTGTGAACAACTAGCAAAGAGTATGGGCATCAAATGGTTCCGAGCCAAAGTTTCAAAACGTGGATTTACTGATCGTTTAGAATTTCCAATCGGATGGCAACCTATAGAAACAAAAATAAATGACAGTATTAGTTGTCATGCATTAAATGAAAAAAGTGTTTATATAGATGCTCAGGGAAATCTTGGACCCTGCTGTTGGTTAGGAGCAAGACAACAAAATTTTATCAAAGATGTTGATGCTATACCCACACACGATCCGGTTTGTAGTGCTGTGTGCGGAACAACAGATGTAGGCACAGCATTTAAACAGCAGTGGCAGAGAGAGACACAACTTGTTTGATTACAATGTCATTGACGAGTACCAAATTGAAGTAACCACTTACTGCAATGCCGCTTGTCCGCAATGTCCTCGTAACGTCAATGGTGGCGGTATTAACCCACACCTTAAACTCGAGCACCTTCCTAGAAATATAATAGATACAGCGTTTACTGAAGAACTATGCAACCGATTAAGGCAAGTATTCTTCTGTGGCAGCTACGGTGATCCTATCATGCATCCAGAATTTCTGGACATACTGCGCGACTTCAGACACAAGTGTCCTACACTGTGGTTATACATACACACCAATGGTGGAGCACATGACACAGAATATTGGACCGAGTTGGCAGAGATTATTGGCGGGTATGGGCAAGTAGATTTTAATATTGATGGCCTTGGGGATACCAACCACTTGTACAGGCGTAACACTGACTTTGACAAGATTATTGCCAATGCCACTGCATACATTGCCGCAGGAGGACGTGCAGTATGGAATTATATTATTTTTGAGCATAATCAGCACCAGGTTGATCAGGCACGAGAGTTAAGCATCAATCTGGGGTTTCGAGATTTTAAACATCGTGCCACCGGTAGATTCCTAAATCACAACACTATGGAAGAATTTTCTGAGTGGCCAGTGCAGAATCGGCAAGGTCAACCAGAGTATGTTATCAAGCCCACAATATTACAACAATACAAAAACAAAAGCATTAGTATACTTCCTGATTTAAAAAAACAATACCCAGATATCAAAGAATACTTTGCTAACACAGAAATTTGTTGTGACTCGTTAAAAGGCAACAAAGTTGCCATCAATGCTGCCGGACTTGTGCTGCCGTGCAACATGCTGAATCACAATCTAAGCGATGCAAGGTTCCGTGATCAATCTGTGCTACCGTGCAGTAATGAGTTGAGCACCGTAGATGGCAAGAATCAAGTAGAAGAATTTGTCAACAGACATGGTGCTGCTAATTTAAACATACATCATCGCTCACTGGAGCAGGTGTTTGCCAATTCGTTTTGGGTAGACCTTGTGAACAGTTGGGCGCATAATACATTTCCTGAGCGACTGTTTGAATGTGCAATGACCTGCGGCAAACAGTTTCAAAAGGTATGGGATCAAACAAAAATGACAAAAACATTCTTAATCACTGGCGGTAATCGTGGCCTAGGGCTACATTTAACACAAACATTTGGCGGAACCAGCATTAGTCGTGCTCAAGGCTATGACATTACTAAACATGCCAAAGAGATTGCGGAAATAAGTTTAGACTTTGATGTTTTTGTCAACAATGCTTTTGACGGACCTCCACAAGAAGACTGGGCTAACTTTGCACAATCACAAATATACATGGCTGTATACGATGCATGGAAGGCAGCAGGAAAATTTGGACATATCATTAACATTGGCAGCTCTGGCGGCAAAAACATCGTTGCACCAGAACCCCGCTTTGAAACGTACAGAGTCAGTAAGGCAGCACTGGAACACGCAAGTAAACAAGGCACACAGGCATTTAAACAAAATATTGTATCATTTAAAACTACATTAATCACACTAGACAGACTAGACACTGAACTTAGCCGCAGCCGGGCTACCTGGACAGGCAACGGCATTAATTTAAACGACATCAGCAACTTTATAACATACGCTACCACAGTCAGTTCAAACACTGTGATAGAAGAGGCAACTTTTTACGTTAACTTCGATCATAAGGCATAACTATAGAGCAAGGAAACCCGCACACAACACATGATCTGGCTATATCAAAATACTCCAATCGAGGCATTACCAGAAGACTGTGTGGGGTTTGTCTATTTGATTACAAATAATCTTTCTGGACGCAAGTACATAGGCAAAAAATTAGCGAGATTTAGTAAAACAACGCAACGCACTGTCAAACTTAAAAACGGCACAAAAAAGAAGAAAAAGATACGATCAAAGGTCGACTCAGACTGGAGAGAGTACTATGGGTCAAGCCCAGAATTGACTTCGGACATCGAAAAACTAGGCACCGAAAACTTCACCAGAGAAATACTTTACTATTGCAAATCCAAGTCTGAATGCAGTTACATTGAGGCAAGAGAACAATTCAGTAGGCGAGTATTAGAATCACTAGATTATTACAACGGCCATATACAAGTACGTGTACACGGCTCACACATTATAAACAAACTGTAAAGCAGCATCAACGACACTGTGTTGGGTGACATGGCCCAACCCCATTGAGGATATGTGCAATACCATATTCAGATTCTTGGGCGTCAAAGGCAATTGCTAACTTAAGGCAACAAATGGTTTGGGCTCCGTTGAAAAAGATACGACCCATGCTTATAGGACTTGGATCTACATCGGGTTACTAGGGTTCCGTTGATATGTGAAGCTTGAGTAGGGGGTACCGGTCAACCGCCTCCGCGCAGGAAACTGCAATCTCATTATGATAGATGACTGGGCTACTCAGATAATGCTATGCTCATCGTTCACCGTGCTTACGGTGAATTGTGACCAGTTAATCTAGATAATACTTAAAGAAGAAGAAGACAATCCGTTAATGAGCGAAAGCGAAATTAACAGAACTTCGCAAGAAGTTCTTAAATGTTTATGCCAAGTTCTTGCAGTTTAGCAATGAAGAATGGTTCGCCCTGAGAAACAGCGTCTTGCCATGTGGTATGAGCAGAATGATCTGCTCGATCAGTGATGTACTTGAAACAACGAAATTCAACACGATTACGCAGACAGACTTTGGCAATGGCGTAGGCTTCCATGTCAACAAGATCAGCAGGAATGTCTAGCTCTGGGTTCATCACAAAGTTGTCACCGGTACTGCAGGTGAGTCCTGCTGTGCCAGTGTTTAACACAACATCATCTTCAAATGGCGTTTGCCCAGACTGGAATCCCAGGTCCAGACATGACATATCACGTTGTACAAAGCGGGTGCATTCATGTAGGCCGTGACCAACAGAGATGCCGCCGGCTGTGCCAAGATTAATCACACGATCTGGTTGATATCGTTCGATCACTTGGGCCGCAGTCATAGCAGCATTTACCTTGCCGACTCCGGTGTAGAACACATTCATCATGTGTTGTAGACCAGGTGCTTCATCTTGCAACGCAGCTAAAATTATAGTTTTCATATAGATATCTTGAATGAAGTTAATAGGAAACTGTATGTGTATTGGGTTCCAACAGACGGTGCAGGTCTCGAGTGTTGCGGGGAAATTGTTCCAACTGCCATGTTTTGAGATTTAGTCCGTGTTGGTAAATCAAACAGTGCTGTACGATCACTTCTTGTTCAAATGTAAGATCAATCTCATAATGCCAATTGTTAACAATGGCATCCACTATGTGCTGTTGATTGAAGCAAAACTCCAGTATGTCCAGTTGTATTTTTTGCCATCTATGGCATATGGGCAACCACTGTTCAAGCCTTGCATTGTCAACCGGCAACTCTAGATAGTTCATTATTTTTTCAATTGAACTGTGTGTGCGAGTCCATAGATCTATGCTGTTGATCCAAAGATGCTGACTTGCGCCGCCAGGAACAAAATCTATTAGACCACGATCAAAAGGACGCAAGTCCAATGCCATTCGTTCTCTCACATCCCAACGATTGTCTAATCCCTGCTTTTGCCATTCTGACAGACTCTGATTAAAAAATACTTGTTGAAATTCTTCTTCTGACTGCTGTTTGCTGTTGGCTGCTGTTTTATGTTCCATCAACAGGGGCGGTATGACTCTCTTTTGATTGAAGTACAACACTGTGTTGGGATCGCTGGCCACATACACTGTCTTGATCTGCTGTTGTTCACACAGTTCTAACATTTTACTATAGTCAGCTTTGGTAAATTGTCTTACACGGTCAAACACAGCGGCATCACCAATGGTGTCCACTGGCAACTCCAAATATTCAGCAGCAGCCCCGATCAGTAACGGAACCGGATATATTGAATGCAAAGTGTCAGCTCTCAACTGTGCAAGTTGTTCTATAAACTGCTGTGTTGCAACACATCCAGACGGGTGATTTTTACGATGTCCGTGTGCATTGAGAGCTGTTAGAGGATTTTGTGATACTGGCAACCATTGGGCTGACTTTACATTGTAGTGTTGAAGTTGTCCTGATAAAAAATACACACTCCAATCAATAAACGTACAGCCAACTGAATTATAGCTGGTAACACAAAATATGTTGTTCATAGATTTTGATCGGGCCAGTCACGGAACAGCGCATGCTGAATGTCGCCGGACACAAACTGATTGAAGCTCTTGTGCTTGACTTCCAATTCTCCCTCCAGCGGTGCCACACGTTTAAATGCTGAATCCATCTGTCCCATGTCTTTAAATTCCATCAAGATCATCCATTCCGGCATGTCTGCAATCGAACGAAATCCCATCTTGCATCTGGTGATGCGGTAGTTTTCCATCCGACCTTCTGATACCAAGTGATCAAAAAAACTCCGCATGCCTGTGACCCATTCCAAATCAGAAATGTCACCTTCTTTGTTTGCCCAAATTGTATAAATGTCCATAGTTACTCCAGTGGTCCTAGTATTTCAAAGCCATCCATATCAGATTTGTATAGATGTGCCTGTTCAAGATACAAGTATCGAAATCCTCGATCTTTGTAAATTGCACACTCTGCTTGTAGTGTTTCGATGCCCAATCTCATTTTGGGTCTATTATAATTCCATGCAAATTGATCACATAGTGCATTATGATCGTCGTAACGTTTAATCAGTGAAAATGCCACCACGCGATCTGCATCGTAGTAGCCGATCACGTCGGTCATAGGGTCTGTGTATCTGCTGTCAAATATCGGCATCACTGACGCAAAGTGTTTGTACTTGCAGTAGTCTCGATAGATTAGATTCAGCTCGGCTGTGTTGGGACTGCGTAGATACTCCCACTTGACATTGATTTTGTAGTTGGTCTTGCTGAGGTCAATTCTAGCAAACTGATAGCTCATGTTCTGGGATCCTGTCTGTGTTGAAACAGTGCTTGTAGATATGGTTCAGGCCAGGTGTGATAAAAACCTCGATCGGCCATCACTTTGGCCTTGGCATCAAGATCACTGAGACTCTGTACCAACGCCAATGCATAGGTGCCTTGATTCATGCAAACACCGTTGACTATTTCTGCATCGTTGGGGTGATCTTCTAACGCCAACATGTTTCTAGGCACCAGAACTTCTTTATTGGCCAGCTCAATGCTGCCAGCAAACTGTTCGTGGAACCATTCTTTTGGATCATACACATAGATAACAACTTCTCGGTCGCCCATGCCCTGTCGGCCACAGTGTTTGAGATCATAGTAGGGATCTGTGCCTAGGTACACTGCATAACTGTTCTTCACCCGTGCTGACCGTGCATAAGGACAGGGTGGAAAGCCGCCCAGGGCCGGATGCGGAACTTCTAAGAAGTTTGCAATCCATTGTTCAATGTCTTTTTTAACTTGATCTATGTTCATTAGAAGAAAGGTAATCCAGATTTTTTAGTGGTTTCTAAATTGTCTTTGATAATGTCTGACACAGCATCGCGTTCATCAACACTGAGATTCAGCGCAGCCTCGTATGACAGTCCGCCACGCATGTACCATACCATTTTGAGTGCTTCAGATTTTATTGATTTAGCCTCTTTGTCCATTTGGTCCACCCATTTAGAAATTTGGTCAGAGTTCAGTACTAGGAGGCGTCCGCGAAAAAACTTGTCATATCCAGCGTAACAGCCTGCATGTACTCTTTTGTACACTCACCGCACACAATCTTCAATGGCTGTATCTCTGCACCCGTTTTTGATTCAACAATGTGATCTCTGATTTTGTTAAACAGTCTGCGATCACAATTTCTCAACATGTCTTCGATGTACTCGGGCTCACTTACCAAAGCTGACGGAGTTTTAACCGACGCAATACTCTGTGCCAAGGCCTGCACAGTGATTTCTGTAATTTTCATCAAGGCCGCACTGAGTGCAGACATACGTTGGTCTTCGGGCATGTCGGTACCGGGCAATACTTGTAATATTTTTTGTTCTTCAAACTGACGTTGATTGTTTTCGTTGAGATTTTGGTATGTCATTGGTTTGAAATATATTTCAAGATCACCATCAACTAACGGCTTTGAATAATCTGGCGATTTTATACTTTCAATCATGCTACGCAAATCAATTCCGTAATCTGCTTCGTTATCGCAGTGCGGGCAAGTGGTTGAAACTTCCATGGTAGTTCCGTAACTGGCCATACGTATTGCAACTAAGATAGTATCCACGTCCATAGCAGGGATGCTCCAAGGATCATTGATAGCAGGAATACAACTTTTTATAACACTAACCACTGCGTTGCCGTTGAACAGTGCATCCGGAGTTCTATAGGTAATTTCGTCAATTGCTGTCATTGGATACACTGGCAGTTCTTGATTTGGTGGCATTGCAATTGCTCCGTCTGCATAGTGTTTTCCTCCGCTGGGCAATTTAATATACACAGCCGGCTGTCTAAAATATTGCGTTAATGGGTTATTTGTCATGATTTTTTCCTAGGTAAATATAGTTATGGCATTATCATACACCCCTGAAGAAATCGCAGAACTCAATGCCCGCGCCGCGGATGAAGTAAAACGCCTTGGACATGTGTCTGTGGCAACACAAACCCAGCTGAATGACATGAAGGTTGGGATCAAAAATGCCACTGAAAATCTAAGCAAAAGTTTAGGTTCCTTGGGAAATTCAGCACTGGGACTAGGCAAATCATTAGCCAATGGTCAAGGCGGTGCCACAGTATTCAATGACGCTATTACAAAATCAGCAGATGTACTGGGCAATCTGGCAAGTTTCATTCCGGGTGTTGGACTGGCTTTTAAAGTAGCAACCAAAGTACTGATCAAAGGTGCAGCCGAATATGCCAAAGCAGTAACTGAACACGCAGAAAACCTCAGCAAGGGCTATAAACAAATGGCCGAGATAGGTGCAAACACTGCTGATGGCATGTCGGGTGTTTATGATAATCTAAAACGCATGAATTACGATTCTGCCAAAGAGATGGATCTGTTTACTTCACTGGTCAGAGAAAATGCAATAACTTTGGCTAATTTTGGCGGAACAGTTGGCAGCGGCCTTACTGAAGTGGCCAAAGTGTCAGAAGCCTTGACTCGTGGTGACATAGGTACACAATTTGCTGAGATGGGCATAAGCGTGAATGAGATCAACAAAGGTCTCATGAGCTACGGAAAAATGCAACAGCTTTATGGTTCGCGTCAAAAAATGACTACCGAAGAGCTGATTACTGCAAGTCAAAGTTATATTAAAGAAGTTGATGCGTTAGCAAAAATCACCGGCAAGAACCGGCAAGAACAGGAACAGGCTAAAGAAACTGCACAGGCAGAAGAACGCTATGCCGCTTACACAGCAAAATTACAAGCTAGAATAGATGCTGGTGGCGAAGATGGTGCAGCCGCTAAGAAACAACTATACGAAGCCGAACTGCTACAAACAGCACTGGCAAATGAAGCTCCGCAATTGCGTAAAGGCATTTTAAACGCAATGACTAGCACATTCAATGATCAAGAAACACAAAAGTTAGTGCGATCATCGCCAAAGGCAGCTGCAATGCTGTCTAATGGAGCATTTGAAGCGTCCAAGGTGCTGTCTACCTTGAGTGGAGAGTTGAAAGACACTGAAAAAGAAAGAATTGCACGTGGTGAAATAGGTGCTAATGACGCTAATTTTATCTCGCTGCGAGAAGGAAAGAAAGTAGCTGCCTTGGCACAGGGCGGAACACTAGAAGAAAAAAAAGCCAAGGCAGATGAAGAACAAAGAATAAAAGATGCCGCAGCCAAGAACACAGCCAAGTCTGAAGTGGCTGACCGCAACACTCGCGATCGTGCGCAAGATCTAGTTCACAAAGGGTTAGTTCCTGCCACACGTGCCTTGGCCACTATGAAGGGTGCTGTTGACAGTGCCTCTGGAGCATTAGAAAAGCTAGCAGACTCAGCAGGCTTTAAAATTAATAAACGAGGTACACCTCCTCCAGCGGCAGCACCTGCTCCTACACCTCCTCTAGCACCTGCTCCTACACCTCCTCTAGCACCTGCTCCTACACCTGCACCAGCGGCAGCTAAACCAGCAGCACCTGCACCTGCACCTGCACCTGCGGCAGCGGCACCAGCGGCAGCTAAACCAGCAGCACCTGCA
>Ga0247837_1009920_pt1 | contig 11151 bp, 8 predicted proteins | sample LaCtaG_2_FD_187115 | JGI IMG/M metagenome (GOLD analysis project Ga0247837, IMG submission 187115) | Freshwater microbial communities from meromictic Lake La Cruz, Castile-La Mancha, Spain - LaCruzMarch2015_14.5m | ecosystem: Environmental > Aquatic > Freshwater > Lake | place: Spain: Castile-La... | reverse complement strand
TGCGTACACGACGCTCTCACTAATATCAAAAAACGCACTCACCTCCTCAACGCCCCATCCCTTCTCGCTTACATAACTCAATATCTCTTCTCGAAATTCCTTTGTGCACGGCCTTGCCATAACTTCTGTAGTAAATATATTTAATAAACTCCTCTCATTGTAGCTTTTAGCATAGCCAACACCTTATGTCAATTGGATTGATTATAATCTCAACGTTTGCAATAAAATTAAGCATAACGAGAAAAACCTACTTGACCGATGGATAATATCTTCGTAGAACACCGGCAGTGTGTTACATCACCATATGAAAACAATTTTTTTATGAGGCCCAGTATGATTGTCCAATATGTGACCTCAGGCATAGGTCAAAAAGAGTATCAGCTTTTTAGCTCTGAATCGCTCTCCTTCAATTCTTGCTTATCACACCATCAACATCCATCTCTGACTTGGCGACGTTAAGTCATCCCCCATTAAAAAAATCTTTCTACATATCGCAATTATAGCTAGTGCGTTAGCTTGATTTGTTAGCTCTTGTTTTATAATATGACCGGAAATTCTTAATATCTTTGTTATTAGGGGTATTTAAAGATTTCTCCAAGATCTAACTACATCCCGATTACTTCGAATGTAAGTCATTTGAGGAAAATGCGCTAAATAAGCCAATGGGTTAGCTATGAAACTGGCGCATATTCCAATATAACCCGAGAGTTTACGGGAGACTAGCGACCAAAATTTTGATTTGGCGCCAATATTTGGCACATTGCCATAAAAAACCAAGTGGAAAGAACGTACAATAGCATGCGTGAATCATAGGATTTTCCTAAAAACAAGAGCATACTTCGACTATATTTTATATTTATGTGAATTTAAATCAATTTTAACTGAGGTTTTTATGCAACAGAAACAAAAGTACACAAAACAGGAAATGCAGACACAGCAGATGGAAGTTATACAGGCGTGCCAAGATCCAGAATTGCGGCAATTATTAGAAGAATGCGAAAGCATCAGAAATAAGATAAGCCAGATAAAAGACCTGATTAAAAAACAAACAGGGGGGCAGATAAATAAGTTAGCGCAGGACGAGAAGCAAGAAAAGCAAAAAAAGCAAGTAAAGGGGGAGATTCAGAAGTCGTTAACAGGAGAGAGAGAGCAATTAAAAACTCAATTAAAGAGTGTGCAGCAAGCAATCAGAAATTACAACAAGAGACAACAAGGAGCTATAAAAACATATACACTTAAGTGTGACCTAGCAATTCTCCAAAAAGAGTTTTTACCGCCGGCACTTGAAGATATACAAAAAGGCCAGTTTAATAAGTTAGATGCAAGTATCGTCGCGCAAACATGCCAATTGAGGGGATATAAGCTTTTAGACATAGCTAGGCAGTATAGCACAAACGGACAAATTAACGAAGACGACAAAATATTTCTATCTATCCTGAAGCTTTTATCGTCATTGACCGACAGAAGTTATTTCGAAGGATTAATAGCGGCCGAAGAAACTAAAAAGAAGTATAGCGACATGCTGGATGTCATTGGGGCGCAATCAAAATTTTTGCAATTTTTGGACACAAAATCATCAATTGTGAAAAATATACAGGTTGGCATAAAGGACGAATTAATCGCAAAATTAATTCTAAAACTAAAGGGCGTCATAATTCAGCAATCTCAAGAGTTTTTCTTAAATCAACTACGGCAGAAAAACAAAGTGGATATAGCAAAAATGCTTCAGGGAAATATCGTGCAATTAAAAAAAACATACGATTATGATTTTTCGCAAACCCAGGAAAAAGTTGTGACGCAGGCCCTTCCATTACTTGGAATCGGATATGGTATGCAGGAGTTAGGCGCTCCCATAGCAATCACGTTATTTACTTTAGTTAGAGGAGAAGATGGGCGGGTGTTTTTATCTGATATTTCAAACTATAAATTCCACGAACAGCAAAAGACCCAATTAATAGAACTAAAGCCTGACGAAACAGGTCAGTTATTCTTAGTTTACGATACATTTCGGGTAATAAATGCGAAAAGTTCGATTTTTAAAGCCCCCTTCAATTTAAAAGGGAATCAGGATTTTATACAGGCACTAAACAACGATCCAAGCGTTAATTTATTTGAGTTACTGCACGCCACATTGCCGCAATATACATTACAGGGAGGAGAGATCCCAGGGACGCTTTTAAGCGATCAGTACAAAAAACTCAATGGTATGGCAAAGAAGCTCTTGTTATTTCCTGGTATGTTTTTTCAGGGTAACCAAAAACACGCTGGTATAGCCAATTTCCTAAATGCGGAAGTTTCTGTAATGATACTGCATATCGAAGCTATGACCACCGAAATGCTCTATATAAGAGAAAACGCAATAAAGCAGCAAAGCCAGGTTAATTAGGTGATGTCCAAAGAAATATCACTTTTCTATCAAGAAGGAATCTACAAAAACCAATTGAAGCAACTTGGGATAGAGCAAGCTCAGCAAAGTAACAAGTTACAGAGACTAGATGAAATAGAAAGGGCCTTTTATAACTGTAAAAAAGGCTGTGAAGGCTCTCAATCATACCTAAATCAATTTCTTAACGTCGAACATCAAAACCAAAATGCGCAAATCTCAAATAGCTTGTTACAAAATGGTATTGCCACCATTTCTATTCACAATGGCCAAGAGGTATTTTCTTTAGTGCTTGACATCAAGCAATTTCAGAAAAGCGCTGATTTTCAAAATTGCGACCCAAAAACGCTTGACCCAACATTAAAAAATGGCGGATGCCAAATGAATGCATTTTATTTGCTTAATTTGCTGAAAGGCCCAAAAATCAACGCGGCGAAACTGAGTTTACTGAAATTTATCGAGTTGTTTAACGACAGGGAGCCTGTTTTTTGCAAAGATTTTTTCTTAGAAAATGCGAAAACATCAATCTCGCAAGAACTTTATAATAAATTTGAGGCAAACAAGATCATATATTTGTCCGAAGGAATTAATGCACTACAGCTTGCACAACAACAAAATCTCAAAAAAGAACTGGGGCAGAAATTGTTATACACCCTTAGAGAAATAGCGATCCAAGAAACTCAAGAATTTTTCTTAAAAAGTTTACAGGCTGTAGACCCAATCCTATCTCAAGAATTGAGTTGTGCGGCTCAGTTAAAACCCACCATGTTTCAAGGAAGCTATTCAGGAAACCCAACGCAAAGGGTAATACAGGTCCTAAATCCATTGGGTATTGCAAAAGGGCTGATGCAAATGTGTACGGAAGCGTTATTGAAAATCTATACTTTTAAGCGGAATGCTTCTGGAGCTATAAACTTGGAGTATGCACAAACATCTCTAATACCAATTAAGATTCAAAAATCTAAACTAAGTTTTGGTCAATTTGATAAAAATCTTCCGGTTCTAACTTATACATGCTTTAGATTAATTAATGATATTGATTCTAAACTTCCAAAAGAGTTTCAAATTACCGATCCCATGAAGTTTGCTCAGGTCCTGTTAGACGAAACTTCTAAGAATGGTTTTGGCTTCATGGAACCCGTGTTGTTTGTAGAGACAGATGTAATGGGTATACTAGCCAAGAAAGAGGTGAAATTTGCAATGTTACATACCACTGTTTCAACATATAGCATAGAAGAAAACTTTCTTTCGAGTTTAGAAAAACCACGGATAGAACAAAAGGGTTGTCAAGATACCCTCTTAGCATACCTCAAACAGGGAGTTGTAACTAATAATAATCAATTAATCACGGAAATATGTAAGACTTCACTTATACAAACGACTCCGATAGATAGATTGGTATCACTAATATTATTCAAGCACACCAATACACCTGTTCCTCCTTTTCTGGAACAACTACAAATCGAGTTTTCTTCCATGGGGCAAACGATGGATGAGTTCAGGAAGCATTATTATGAGAAGAAGAAGGGGGCGCAAACCACCAGTCAGATGATAAGTAAAAAAATCATGCAAATAGCCCTACAAACTAAGATTATAAACGACCAAATTTTTACTCAACTAGACGAAAAGACGTTTGCTCAACTACAGCATTTTCAACAAACCGGGACCTTATTCGAAAGCGCGGGACTATTCCTTCAGCAAAATCCAGCCTTCATTCAACAACAAAACATACAAGAAAAGCCCACTATGATGGAAGTTAAGATGTCCAACGAAAAACAAGGACAAATCCAGGGCAATATGGTTTTTCATCAAGATCAGAATCAAGATCAAAACCAGATGCAAATACAGGATGAGAAAACCCAAAAACAACTACAATTCTTTTTGGATACGGGGATTTTGTTTAATAGCGCAGCAAATGCACTCGAGCATTCTGATGAAATTGGTAGACCCAATATCATTCAAACCGTCATTCAATTTGTGGCTGACGGCCTTCAAATTGTTTCGGATGGATTGAATACCATTGTTAATCAACAACAACTATTACAGGTAGAATCACATATGTAAACTAAAGCTACGGATAAAAGGTTGCGAAGAGTGTTGCGCGGCCGAGTTTTGATATAAAGAGGTCGCGCAAAAAGAGGGGGTATTTTGAGCTTGAAAAAAGCCACAAAAATCGAGCACAGGGCCTCTATCTGCGTCGGAGATAAAAGTTTTGACCAGAAGCGATTAAAAAAACCAATTGTAGAGGTCAAGGATTACACGGTACAGCTCAATCGGTGAACACAGAGCAGGGGGTGCGATCTCTTCAGAAAGAACATGGATAGGGTTTTGCTACCCCCCGTGAAGAATCGCTTGAGACAAAAAGGAGGCCTTAAGGAAGATATCGTTCAGGGTGGGAAAGACAGAAGCTTAAGGAAGAATCACTAAACTTGAAGGAAGGCTTGAAATTGGGATGGCCGGGATGAAAGAGGATATGTTAAAAACTGGAAGCCAAGGTAAGAGGGTTTTAAACTTGGGAATATTTGCTAGTAGGGGATATTTGCTAATACTATTGCATTAAAGATGGTGTCAGAGCACATCCAAAAGTATGATAATTAGGATTATGGATAATAGACGATATCCACCAAAGAAGTAATAACCAAAATAATACTACATCGTTTTTTCTATTTCTGTGAGTTAAGTTATGTTAATGTATCGCAAATATTTTTTATCGGAACATGCCCTAGACGATGAATGCAAATCGTATTTGTTGGGTTAGTTGCGTTAGAGAACGAGATAATGGTCGACTGAGAGATTCTCTCTATGGCTTCATCAGTAGCCGCTGGATTCTTAGCCTTATAGCATAAAATCCGCTCATTACATACCGTTGTCTCGTTTTTCAGTTGATCGGCCAATTGTTGATCTAGTTCTTCATAACTGGTTATATTCTCCCGCCCACTGAGGTTTGCACTTGTGGCTACCAACGGTGTATGTTTTGAGAGATACCTAATAAGGATATTATCTGGGATTCGTGCTGCAACTGTGATGGGAGGCGTTAAATTTGATGCGGATTTAGCATTATTATCTCTGTTACCATAAACAAATTTAGATAGTGCTTTTTTTCCTCCCTCTTTCCCACCGTTTATCAGAGCCTTTATTGGCAATATGATGCTTAGGGCTCCTGGCCAAAATCGAGACGCTATAACGGACGCATTTTGATTAAAGTCTAGAAATTTCTCCGCTTGTTTTTTACTGGTAAAGAAGATTGGTAATCCCTTATTCTGATTTCGCATTTTCAGGCTTAATATTTTAGAAACGGCTGAATCGTTTGTTGCATCTGCAATCAATCCGTACAAGGTATCTGTGGCCAGACATAAAACTCGACCAGCCTTTAGTCCCGTTTCTAGGGCATGTATAGATTTCGTGTATTCAAGATGCATTGTACTCTTTCTTATTGCTCATCCTCTAATATTTGGTATAACGCTTTTTTTAATGGGTTACGGAGTTCTTGATCGCGCAATCCAAAGCGTATGTTTGCCTCTAAAAAACCCAATACATGTCCGCAATCTAGACGTGTGCCATCAATCCTCACGCCATGATATTTATATCCCTCTTTTAGCATACGAGACATAGGCATTGTCAAATCTATCTCTTTTTGGCTAACCTCCCTGCTCTCATTTATCTCTGTGGTTTCCTTCATGATATATGGAAAGAGACGCTCTATATATTGAAAAATAGCAGGATGTAGAACGTAACGTCCAGTTATAGCGAGGTTAGAGGGGGCGGTTTCCAAAGAAGGCTTTTCAATCATGTTTGAAATTTCATATACGGAAGCTTCTGGAACATCGTTTATTAATGATGCGCCACCGTACTCATCCTTATCCTTAGAGATAACCTCAATAATGCCATATCTATGAACATCGTCATTGGAAACTGGTGAAATCGATATTAGACTCAGATTGCTGTTGTGTTGAGCGTAATTTCGTTCGTATATGTTAAGCATTTCGCCCAATAACCCAAGGCGCTTATCTTGTTGTATAAAAAGCTCGTCAGCCAAAATAACCGCGAACGGATCGTCGTCAATAACATTTCTAGCGCACCACACAGCATGGCCCAATCCAAGAGAACGTTGCTGCCTAATAAATATAACGCTACCGGGCTGTACTATGCAATCTTTCGCAATGGCTAACGCATCTACCTTTAGCTTGTTGTGCAGAACGCTCTCTAATTCAAACGCATGGTCAAAGTGATTATGTATAGAGTTTTTATGCCTTCCGGTAACAAATATGAATTGTTCGGCCCCTGCTTCACGAGCCTCTTCGAAGGCGTATTGGATCAACGGAACATTCACAATCGGAAGCATTTCCTTTGGCATGGATTTTGTAACAGGTAAAAACCTAGTGCCAAAACCCCCAACCGGAAATATAACTTTTTTAATTCTTCCCATGAGGACTTTCTTAATTTGTTAGGGCGTATTCAGCACTACATACTGACTTAATAACGGCCTCATTGCAAGGTGAAGTTTGTTATTAGAGATGCTGTGCCCGCCGCTACCTTTGAGCGTTGGAGCGACAACCAGCATTATTTTCTCCTCTTACTGGACCAGCACCACTGTCCGCCCATTCCAATACCTCTGCTGCATCTCCTTCTTTATTCACCAACTCCTTTCCGCCTCTGGTAGCATCTGATATCTAGATTCAGAATCGCCGCTTTCGCCCCTTCTTCTCCTAGTTGGCCCCGGATCGTTCAGATTCAAGCCAGGCCAGATAATTTATTAAGTTTATCCCGAATCTCTGCTGCTTTTTCAAAATCTAGTATCTTTGCGGCCTCGAGCATTTGTTTTGTTAATTTCTTTATTATTGAGGTACGTTCTCTATCAGAAATTTTATCTAACCCAACATTCTCTTTGTTTGGCTTAGTATCTCGGGAGAGTTGTGATGGATTGTCTGGCAGCACATTACGTAATTCCTTCTGTATACCTTTTGGCGAGATGTTATTTTTGATGTTATATTGTTCCTGTTTTTGTCTGCGTCGTTCAGTTTCCTCTATTGCATACGCCATCGAACCAGTTATTTTATCGGCATATAGGATAACTCTACCTTCTACATGTCTTGCACACCGACCTATGGTTTGGATTAACGAAGTTTTTGAGCGCAAAAAGCCTTCTTTGTCCGCGTCTAAAATTACAACTAAGGAACATTCGGGGATATCAAGCCCCTCCCTAAGCAAATTAATCCCTATTAATACATTAAACTTTTTCTTTCTGAGATCTTGAATTATCTCTATTCTTTCAAGCGTTTCTACATCAGAATGCATATACCTAGCTTTGATACCGGATTCATAAAGGTATTCTGCCAATGTTTCTGCCGTTTTTTTTGTCAAGGTTGTGACCAAGATACAATTTCCTTTCTTTGCTTCAATTACGCATTCTCCAATTAGATCGTCAATCTGTGTTTCTGTTGGTCGTATAATACATATGGGATCAAGTAGCCCGGTCGGGCGGATTACTTGTTCAGCCGAGATGACCCCCTTTACAAGATTCAGTTCGTATGGCCCAGGGGTTGCAGAAACAAATAAGGTTTTTGGACGCATCTGTTCCCACTCTTGAAATTTCAACGGCCTGTTATCTGCGCAAGAAGGGAGTCTGAAGCCATATTCCGATAAAGTAGATTTTCGTGCGGCATCACCAACATACATAGCACCCAATTGTGGGACCGCAACATGGCTTTCGTCTACAATCAGTAATGCATCTTTTTGTAGATATTCAAATAAGGTTGGAGGAGGTTCTCCTGGAGCGCGTCCGGATAAGTAACGCGAATAATTTTCAATACCCTGACAGCTCCCGGTAATTTGCATCATTTCTATGTCAAACGAAATTCGTTCTTGTAACCTCTGGGCTTCGACCAACTTTTCCATCGCTTTTAATTCAATCACACGATTTTCAAGCTCTTTTTGTATCTCGACTATCGCTTGATTGATTGTGTTGCCAGGGGTAATGTAATGATTGTTGGCATATACCTTAACACAATCCAAATTAGTAACGTGCTTTCCAGTTAAGGCCTCAATTTCTGTGATTCTTTCGATCTCATCTCCGAATAACACGACACGCCAAGCTCTATCTTCATAGTGTGCCGGAAATATGTATATGCTGTCTCCCCTTACCCGGAAAGCCCCTCTAGAAAAAGCAATATCGTTTCGCTTATAAAGCAATTGTACGAGGGTATTGAGGATTGCTTTCTGCCCAATTTTATCACCCACTTTAAGAGATAAAGTCATTGTGCTATATGAGTCAACAGATCCTAGACCGTAGATACATGATACACTTGCGATCACAATAACATCCTGACGCTCAATTAACGCTCTGGTTGCGGAATGCCTCATTCTGTCTATTTGTTCATTAATTACCGCCTGCTTTTCAATATATGTATTCGTTTTTGCAATATACGCTTCTGGTTGATAGAAATCATAATAGGATACAAAATATTCAACTGCATTTTCCGGAAAAAAGGCCTTCATCTCGCCGTATAATTGGGCCGCTAAAGTCTTGTTTGGGGCCATTATGAGGGTTGGTAGCCCCAGTGCTGCTATCACATGCGCCATTGTAAACGTTTTACCAGAGCCAGTCACACCCAACAACACCTGCTCTTTCTGCATGCTACGAAATCCATGAATAAGAGCAGTGATCGCCTTCGGCTGGTCTCCAGCTGGCAAAAAAGGGGAATAGATTCTAAATAAACTCATCTATAGACGTCCGTTTTATGCGTCATACATTCGTGTATAACGCACCGTTGGCCATCAGTCTATGGAATATCCTCCGTGGCCGCTGCTTCGTTGACGGGGCTGCTGTTGCTGTTGGTACCGTTGGCCTTGGTCGTTGCTGTCGCTTCGTTGACGGGGCTGCTCGTTGTTGTTATTTTGCTGCTGGTACTGTTGGCCTTGGTCGTTACGTTGCTGCTGTTGCTGTTGCGGCCGCGCTAAATTTCGCTTGTCGAACATCTCTTTCCAAGAACCCTGGTTTGTTGACTTCTGGTAGCTCAATTCTGCCGCCGCTGCCTCTCCAATGTAATCCTGGAAGTTGTTGATGCCAGGAATCCCCAAAATAACCTTAGCTGCGGCACTAGCCTCTTTTCCCTCATAGTTTTGTCCTTGCTCCTGCTGATATCTTAGAAGGTCCGATTCCATCTTTCTTTGTGCCGTAATCATTCTAGTAAGCTCTACTCTTAAAACTGCTTCTGAGGCGGTATTAATTTCAAACTGGAAGCAAAAAGCGAGCCACTAATAAGCCCCGTCGATATCAAGACCCTATATTGTGTAATACGAAAAGTCATAAGATCTGAGTTGACTTTATGTGAGCGCTGTAATAAAGTTTCTGCTGAGCGAGTTTGATAAGAACAAAGGGTAGATAATATGGCAAGACGGTGTCCGATATCAAAAAAAGAGGTCCTGAGCGGGAACAATGTTTCGCACTCAAACCGAAAAACACGGAGGAGATTTCTACCAAATATGAAGCGGTTTTCGTTGTTGAGTAACTCCCTCGGAAAAGCTATCCGCTTGAAGCTATCTGTTGCGGGGATGAGAACTGTCGAGCATTGCATGGGAATAGATAATTATCTCTTGTCACAACCACTTTCCAAACTCAGTCCAGAAGCTAGAGTGTTGCGGAGAAAAATTTTAAAAAGAGCTAAGTCCACTGAGTTGACCGACGTTCGAACTGTTGAGGCTCCAAGTGTGTCTGACTCTTAGATTCATGATTTTTAATGAGAACGGCTTTATATCCTGGTGTGTTTGATCCGATTACATTTGGACATATCGATATAATCAAGCGTGCCTCCAAGATATGGGATTCTTTGATTATTGGCGTTGCAAAAGATGTGCATCATAAGAATGTATTGCTATCTTCCGAGGAGCGCGAATTTCTTGTTTTGGAGGAAGTACGCGAGCTTGGTTTGAGTAATGTTGAAGTAATCCCGTTTTCTGGCCTTCTTATCAATTTTGCCGTCGCTCAAAAGACAAATGTTATAATCCGCGGCTTAAGAGCATTGAGTGATTTTGAGTACGAATTCAAAATGGCCTACATTAATCACCAAATGAACAGTACAGTGGAAACCATATTTTTGCCCGCAACAAAAGAGGGGCATTTTATTTCATCATCTGTGGTTAAGGAGATTTTTCAATGTAAGGGGGATATAACGCAATTGGTCCCCAAAAGTGTAGCCAACGTCCTAAAACAAAAGATGCAACTACATGGAAATATATAGAATCATATAAAAATTTTTCTTTGTCCCATTTATGTATTGTGGACCTACGTCGTTATATTTTTACATGTCCTCAAAAATAGTTAAACCAAATTGGTAGTGTTTATGGATAATCTTACCAAGCTAGCGATCGCTTATGATCCTGCAATTTGCGATATTAAATGGCAAAGAGCGTGGGAACGTGATGGGATATACAAATGGGATAAGACAGAACCAAGAGAGAATCAGTTTTCGATTGACACCCCCCCCCCAACCGTTTCCGGGCTGTTACACATGGGTCACATATTCAGTTATGCTCACACAGATTTTTATGCACGCTATCACCGGATGTGTGGAAAAAGCGTGTTTTATCCGATAGGCTTCGATGATAACGGGCTACCAACCGAAAGATTTGTCGAAAAAATAAAGCAGATAAGGGCGTCTGACCTACCCAGGAATGAGTTCGTTACCATATGTAGGGAATCCGTAATTGAAGCCGAGACTGCATTCAGGACCTTGTTTAAATCGATCTCCTTTAGTTTTGATTGGGATCAA
>Ga0247837_1009913_pt1 | contig 11158 bp, 10 predicted proteins | sample LaCtaG_2_FD_187115 | JGI IMG/M metagenome (GOLD analysis project Ga0247837, IMG submission 187115) | Freshwater microbial communities from meromictic Lake La Cruz, Castile-La Mancha, Spain - LaCruzMarch2015_14.5m | ecosystem: Environmental > Aquatic > Freshwater > Lake | place: Spain: Castile-La... | reverse complement strand
GCTGCTACTGCGTCTTTACGACCCCACTGAAGGTCAAATCTTCATCGACGGAGTTGAAATTCGAGAGTACAATTTGAAGCACCTCAGAGCTCATATGGCACTCGTAGGCCAGGAACCTGTGTTGTTTTCAGGGTCTGTGAGGGCCAATGTGGACTTCGGTTTGTGGAAATCAGACGAAGATATAAAAGAGGCGCTGAGACAGGCAGCCCTTCCTAAGTTTGCAGATGAGCTGGAGAGGGAAGTGGGGACTCGGGGCAGTGCTGTGAGTGGGGGACAGAAACAGCGAATAGCCATTGCTCGAGCTATCCTCAGAGACCCTCGAATACTCCTACTCGATGAAGCCACTTCCGCCCTCGACAGCAAGACAGAAACAAAGATTCTACAGGCACTGGAGACAGCGGGCAGGGGCAGGACAGTGCTAGTAGTGGCACACAGACTGAGCACGATAGAGAGATGTGAGCAGATTCTAGTCCTGGACGGAGGACAGGTGGTAGAGAGGGGTTCACATCAGGAACTCTGCGCTAGAGGGGGAGCTTATTCGAAGCTACTGAAGATATCTCGGGTTTAACTACGAGTTCTCTGTTCTTACGTTAAGTCTTTAGCAGTGCTTCTAAACCATACATTAAATCAGAGAAATCTGCAGAACTAGTCTAAATCAGCAAATATCGAAAAGCAGAATTAGGCTTTGTCTAAAAGGCGCAAATAAATACTTCGACTATATACCTGCGTAGCGGCTTCGGCAGACGTCGAGTAACTGTGCAAATTTCCGTAGCCTTCAACACATATATATTCTGCAAGTATCGAATATACGAAATCACCACCTGCTTCAACTTCTCATCCTTCAGCCTGCCTACCACACTCACCGACCTAGAGGTGTCCTTCCCTAGAGTCAGTCCCAAATAGTGCGGTAACAGCAGTTCTATCAGTAGTTTCTTCTCGAATTGGGAATGTGGGTTTTTCACAAGACTGCCAAGCACTTTGAACTTGTCGTTTCCACAGGGCCATCTTTCGAAAGCGTCCTGAATTACGTTAATTGATATTCGGCTTTTGATCATTTTGACTAGGATTTGCTCTGAGCGGGGTTCAGGGATGAGGGCGTTAGGCAAGCGCAGTCCTGCTTTCCTTAGAAACCGCAGTAATCTGTTTCTGTCTTTCAGAAGAATAACGTCTTCAGGACTGGCAAGTGCTCGAAATCGGCTTAAATCCTTTGGTATTCCCCAGCAAATTGATAACTCTTGGGCAATTTTGTCAGGTAAAGCAGTAAAGATCGACCAGAACTGCTCAGTAAGCTGAGTATTCTGTGCAAGCTGCACCGCTACAGCAAAGAGCGGTGCACTACTGCGCTGCACAAGGAAGCCAGGAGTGGAGTGCTGGTGGCACAGGAAGCGGAGGACTGGGGGAGTGATGGAAGCCACGTCTGCTGAGTTGGGGCATAGAGCACATAGCGGCTCTGCCATTATGTCAGAGACTTAGTTAATCGCTGACAACTCCAATTTCTCTTTTAGCCTTCTCTGCTCCCTCCTCTTCCTGAGCATCTTCAAATCCAGCTCTTCATACCGCTTCTGCAGGCGGAAAGCCTCAGGGTTAGTGGCTCTCCACAGTTCCACGTCTTTCCTATACCTTTCCTCTACGGAGGGATAGAGGAGCTGAAAGGAACCTTTGAAGTTTGGGCGCTTTTGTCGAGGCGGAGAGGGCTGAAAGCCGCCTCTGTCCTGGTCGGCCTGCTTCATGATGTGGGTAAAGTCCAAAGCGGTTCTGATGGTTGTGTGAGGTTGAGGAGATAAGGAGGCCTTCATTCCTTCGATAGAGAGCGCTTTGGGTGTTTCCAGGGGCTTGGGAGCTAGGAAGGGCAGGGGAGTGGGAAGGGTTGCGGGAGTGATAGAAGATGAACGCAGGCGAGAGGCGCAGCTGGCGTCATAGGACCTGGGTCGAGGATGTTGGCAATATCCCAAGAACTTGCCTAAATAGCGAGTACGAGGCTGGACTCTGAGAACAGGGGCCCTAGTGTGTGCAGAGCGAGGACTGCGGTCCCTAGGACTGAGATGGCCTGTGTCATACAGACGAAACCTCGGCAGCGGCTGGCCGAACTGGTCACTGCGGAAGTGTCTGCCGTGCGACTGATCCAGCATAAAGTAGTGGTTCGCAGACGGGTCATGCCACAGTTCCATGCAGAATACTACTAACTGCCCTGACACATGGAAGTCCCTAGCCTTCCCGACTGCGTGGCTATGTACGGCAGAGCCGGCCGTCCCTTCCCACTGGCAGTTCTCAGTCCCAGGCCTGGCAGTTTCGCTGGACTTCTTCTAGGCGCTTCCTCATTCTTCGTCTCTTCACTGCGCTGGGGAGTTTGGAGCAGTCTCGCGTAGTTGTCAGGGCCAGTGGAGGGCCCTAGGGCCGGGCCTCGCTGTTGCTCCTCTTCGCTGCCTCGGGTGGGTCTGCTTTCGCCTTTGGGTCCGAAGCTCGAATTCAATGTCTGAGTGGCCTGGTCATGCACCTTTTTCCCTGCTGCATTGAAGTACGTCCTCACTCCAACCTGCTTCGAATACACTCTCGAACTCGTCCTTATCGTCGGCTTCTGCACCTGCCGCACACACTGATGTCCCGGCAGCTCCGTCTCCCCGCACTTCCCACACTTCGGCAACTCCTTCGCATCCTCCTTAAACGGCTTCGAGTGAGTCACCGGAGACTGCCGCAGGTTGATGGTTTTAGGCCGCTGCTGCCGTTTGGCGGACTCGGATTTGACTGCGGATTTGGACGTTACAGGGACTAATTTGGCAATTTCCCGCTCGTCTAGGTTGTCTTCAGACGGACAAGCGTCAGACCCGTCACTGCTTTCATCCTGCTCCCCAGAGGTCAACAGCTCTTTCGAGGCTTTCAGTTCCTGCAGTACTGCTGCACTGCTTAGGACAGCCACAGGGGACGTGGGAGATATAGGGACTGTGAGGTCGCTGGAGACTAGGAGCGCCAGGCAGAGCTGTTTCCCCATGTTTTGCAGCATTAGCGAGGTGAAGTGCTTGCCTGCGTTTGGACCGGAATCGTTGCCACAGAAGGAGGCTTCGAGGGTGTATATATTGGGCGACCTGAGTTCTTTGTATAGGGCGATTCGCATTGTGGCTTCTTTGGATTTCTGCATCTTGAACCTGCAGTCGGCGTAGGAGAAATAGGGAGAAATCTTGGCGAGGAGGTACGGGAATAGACGGGTGGCTTCGGGGCGGTCAGGGATATTGCATCCGTACATGAATATGTTCTTCTTCCTGGAATGTCCATGCAGGTCCACCACCAAATCCACAGTCTGCACATCCCTCGCAAACTCCTTAATCAGCCGTTTCGTGTGATAAATCGTCGGGTGAAGTGCACTAGACGGAGTCTTCCAGCGTCTGTTCAAGTCCACTCCCGCAAGTCCACAGCGGTAATTGCCATTCACTACTCCGTCAGGATTGAGCATTGGGACGATTTTGAAGATGAAGTTGTCGCGGAGCACTCGAGCTTCTGGCTCTTGGGATGTGAGGAACTCCAGTGCACCCCGCATCATCCAAGACCCTACAGTCTCCCCGGGATGCACTCTGGCCGATATCACGACTTTTTTCTTCGGCTTGACTCTATCTGGGGTGAAGCCGGTCACTGTCAAGTGTTCACACCTATTGCCTAGTATCGTAGAGCACACTAGTCCTCTGGACACTACCTGCGCCCTTTCCGTCTCCGTCTCAATCCTGTTCAAATCCTCCATCAAGTCACTATACGTGTAGGGGTACGAATACGCGAAATAGACAGTGTCTTGGGAGTGCGGGAATAGGTAGGAAAAGCTGAGGGTGTAGAAGGTCTTGCCGTTCTCAGTCCTGCGGATGCTGTTGGCGTAGTAGGAGATGCTGTCGCAGCCGCGGGTCCAGCTGAAGCCGGCTTTCTGGTGGTTTAAAGTGCTGAGGACTAGCACCTTCATACCATAGTTGAACAGCGAATCCGACTTGCCGAAGTTCAGTATATGAAAAGTAACTCTATGTCCTGCAGCCGTATTCCCCACTCTGAAATAGAACCACTGAGTATGTCCATTCGAATTCGTGTCATTCTGCAAAACCAATTTGTACTCATTATCATTCATTTTCCCTGCGAGAGCCAAATTACCGGACTCAAATCTGGACTCGAATAGTAAAGTCCGGTCTTCTGGAGACTTGAGGGTGTAGAAGGGCTCTAGTGAGCCAGAGGCTGGCAAAGCCCTGGGCAGGCGAGCGTTCGGCTTGGCTATTTTCTTGAGGTCTATGTAGTTGCTGGCTAAGTCTTCTCGCTGCTCCTTGTCTCTTCTGTACACGACTTCCACTCCTCTGTGTAGTGCCTACGGTTGCTCGATGGCGCCTCGGAGGCCGACTAGCTCCAGGCCGCTTTGGGGAGAAACTAAGCAATCGGGTCCTTGCTCGGAAATTCGGTCTTCTCCAGGCATCTGAGTCATACGACTAGATGGGCGTTACAGCAAGTCCAAGTGAGACCTGGGGTACTCATCCGTGAGCAACGACTTCGGCAGCAGCGGACAGGGAGGCGGTAACAGATCCGTATAGTTGTGTCGCGGAGGCTCCGGCTTGTCAAAGGGCTCAGACGCATCAGTGATTTCAAGAAAGCCGCTGGAGTCCTCACTGGACTCAGAGTCGCTTTCACTCATATTACATCCAATACACTTGCCTATACTGCATTAGGTATTGCCGGTGGCCACGGCCTACTGGTACTTGGAAAGGATGCTGTGAGCGGCGCCTTCCATCTTGGCCATTTCGCTTTTCTGCGCCTCCAGCACGGTTTCTGCTTGCTGTCTGTTGACCTGCGCAAGTCGCTCCGCCTCCTCCTGCGCCTGCTTGTCCCTTTCATGCCTAGCGAGTCGCTGGGCAGACAGGTCCAGTCCAGACCCGCTTTCCTCTTCCTCAGGCAGTACTCTTGGAGCTTCGGGCGACAGTAAGTCGTCTTCGTCCAAAAGTTGATTGTGGGGCAGTTCCCTTTCTTCGACTCGGGTGAACATGGAGGGCTGCTTTTCTGTGTGCATTGCTTGGGCTTCGATTGTGGTTTGCTTCGCGAGAGGGACGGCTTGGCCGGGCTCGGAAAGGTCCTCCACTTCGAGACTAGGGGAGGCGTCTTTGGATCGAGCAGTGTCAATCGCAGGAAACGCATGCGGCTTGAGCGACGCAGCCTTCGTCACCTGCAGTTCCTTCACATCCTCAGGCGGAGTCACCGGATCCGGCAGCGAGAAACGATGTCCTTTCTGATGAGTATGACTCGAGATTTCCTGGTGAGAAGGCTGCGAAGACAGTAGTTGGTCCATTGACACTTCAGAGGGCTCTGCAACTTGACGTCTGCTCCGCTTTTCCGCTTTCCGGGAAGTTAGCTTGAGCACGTCCGCAAGTCCCTGCAGCACCTCTGCAGGCAGTTTGAACTTAAACCTCGTCACTCTGAAGTGCTTTTCTTCCTCCTCGTGGTCCTTCTTATTCGTCGGCTGGGAAATGGCAGTCACCTTGAGACTCGCCCCGCACCCCATTAACACTAAACCTGCAGGACACTACTCCAACGGTACTAGTTCGTCTTCCTCTGGGAAGGACTCAGCGAACTCGTCCGTCTCAGTGATTGTCTGGGAAGGCGGAATCTCTCGACGAGACTTGACTTTCAGTCTGTACCGCCGAGTGCGCAGGAAACTGGGACTATAGACAGAGGCCTTGGAAGTCTTGGAACTGCGGGAAGCGGAGGCTTTCTGCTGAGTTCCCACTCTTGGCGATAAGCCCAAAGCTCTGACAGCGGCTTCTAACGGGCTTAGGGAGGGCACTGGCAGTTTCATAGGAATCGACTCCTGCAGTTCTGAAATTTCCCCTATTAGGTTGGCTTTGTGCTGCTCGAACAAGTCGATGGTCTGCCTGAGCACTGGAATGACCTTGTCACGGAAGTAGTCACGCTCTTGGCTGGCGGTCTGCAGGTCAGCCTGCACTCCTTTCCCTGCGTCTTTCTCCTCGCCAGGCCAGTGCTCTTTCAGTTTCTCTAAGTAGAGCCGCTGCAGCTCCTTGGTTTGGGCTATTTCTGCATGCAAGGTGATTGCTTCACTGGTACTTTTCGCCTGTTCGCGTAAGGTTTCGTTTTCCCTCTCTAGTCTTTCTTCTCGTCTTCTGAGTTCTAAAAGCTTGCCTGGGACGGGGCCCTGTCTGCGCTGTCTATTCACCTCCGCACTGCGAACTAGCAACTGAGACTGGATATGAGTGAGCTGAGAGGAAAGGTCGGAACAGGCGGCCTGGTGACGCAGGCTCTGCTGCTGCAGAAATGACGCCTCCAACTGCAACTGCTGGTTCAGCACAGCGTTCGCCAAAAGGGAACCTTCGAGTGCAGCCTTCGCTTTCATTTTATATTGGATGTCCCTCGCCAGATCCTGCGCCCATTTCCCTAACACCTCGCACCATTAAAGCCACCTCCCAGCCCCCAGGAACGTTAGGCCATAATCATATGTCCGGCCCCCTCAATATGAGCGAAGCCTCAACAGGCTCCTCCTCCCTCGTCGAAGCCAAGCGCGCTCGCCTGCAAATCGAGCAAGACGCACAACTCCTCTCCAACCGCATCAAGTTGCTGCAAGTCGAAGAAGTCAAGACCAGACGCAGGATCGAAGAGACCAAGCGGAAAACCGACCTCATGCTTCGAGTGCAGGACAGGAAAGAGACAGAGCGCAGGGAAAGAGAGCGGATTCAGTCGGAAAGACAGAGGAACACAGAGGCAGCCAGGAAGAGGTTCTACTCGCTGAAGGCGCAGCACCACGCAGAGAAGCTGAAGCAGAGGGAACTGGTGTGGATGGTCAAGAAGGAGCAGTACTCGGAGGGCCGGGCAGAACGAGATGAAGCCGTCAAGGTAAAGCAGACCCTGGAAACTCACTTGGAAAGGGAAAACCGGGAGAAATATCGACACGTCAGAGGGGCGCTGAAAGTCGGCAGTGAGCGACTTTCCCAGCGGAAAACCGACATTACCCGCGAGTCCCGGCTGCAGTACCAGCAGCGTATTGAGACTGAGGAAAAGAAGAAAGCCGCGTTGGAGCACGAAGTGATGTCCATGGAGATGTTGGAACTCGAACTCATCAACAAGCTGAAGCACACTCAGCTGGTGGAGCAGGAAGCGATGAAGCAGCTGGAGCAGGTGGCGAAGGGCAAGGTCTGTTTACCCTAATTTCCTACTACACCCACTTAATCACCTCGGTGTGATGTTGTAGGGGAGGAGCAGCTTTTTGGTAGTTGTGCGCGACTGAAAAAGGTGTGTTGCATTTTCATTCATTTCCCGCAACCCTGCTTCTTTGCAGGAAAACTAGTATGGACACCCACAGAAGCAGAGTCCTAAGACACGTCTTGGAACGCGCAGGAAGACACGACCAGGCTTTAGCCCAAGTCCTTCAAGTGCGACTAGAGATGCAGCACCTCGGGCTGATGGCCTCTGCAGAGGCTGGCAGGACCGACCTAACACCCGAGGAACTGCTGTCCTACCTAAGTGTCATGGGAGTGTCTGGTGAACAGCTCCGCGAGATCTGTTATGCGCAGAGTGAAAAGGCGGGAAACACTGAGGAACTTGTACTAAAGAAAGCGCTGCCGAGCATAGAAGCGCACATCCTGCAGGCGTATGAAAGAGTAGGGAAGGTGATGGGCACTTCAGTCCCTGAGCAGACAGTTCGCGATTTGGTCACTACAGCGGAAACTATGCAAAAACAACTCTCGCAAACTAGACAAAAGCAGAGGGAAATCGCGACTCTAGGCGTTTCTCTGCTTCGGGCAGGGATAAAAGCCTGCTCAGGTCTGGAAAGCCAACGCACTCTGCAGAGCGACTCGCAAGACCCTGCAAGTGTGCTTCGAATCCGCACAGACGTGCTGAAGCTGCACAGACAGTGCTTGACTCAGTCCCTGGTCAGAGACCTGTACTCGCCTCAAGCCTTGGAAGCATTGAAAGTGATCCGGAGGGAACTAGAGCAAAGGCTAGAGGAGGTGAAAGACAGACTTGCGATAGAGAAAGACCGACTGGACCGGTTTTCCTCCAACCCCAAACTTAGACAAGTCTGTGAGGACTACCAGCGAGTGCAACTTGAAATACAGCACAAGCGGAATGACTTGGAGAAGTTAGCAGGCGCTTAGCTACTCCTTGCATAAGAGGTAGGATTAGTCTAGTCGACGAGCATCAGCCAGCGGTCGAAGCAGGCAGCGCCTTCACGCTGCACGTCCCCACGCGCACTGCGGTAGGCTTCAGATCCGTCCTTTTTGAGCAGGATTAGCACTGGAAGCGTTGAGACCTGGAAGAGAGACTTCAGAGCGACAATGCGAGGGTCAGCGAAAGGGATGTGCAGCCAGGGCTGGGGGTCGACTTGCTGGTTGAAGCCGGCTTCGTCTTTGTCGCAGGAGACAGTGATGATTTCGAAGCGTTTGTCTGGGAAGTTGACAGACTTGTAGAAGTCGCCGAGGACCGGGGCGAAGGCGCGGCTGGGAGGAGCCCAGTGCGCTCCGAAGAATAGACACACTGCTTCACAGCGCTGGACATCCTCGAGACCCACGTCGCCCGCTTTCCCCCTGAAGGTTGTCCCCACCACAGTGTGCATATTACACCTATCCTACTTCGCCAAGCGGTACCTAACATTGACGACTCGCAGCGGAAGCAACAGGCCCCGCACCTTTCTTCGCACCTGCATCGCCCGCAGCAAGTGCTGGCACACTGCCCCACAGCGCTCACTATGTCCCACAAACGCCTTCAATACAGCTTGATGATAGCGCCGCTTGCTGCGGGGACTCAGGCCTTGTGGTGAAGGCGCTAGTTGCTTGAGCCAGGGAGTGCCTTCCGTCTCAATATCCTCATCGTCGATAGCCTGGATCGCTGGTAAAGGCAGTCCTTGCTCTCCGGTCTGAGTGGCTTTGGAACACATCCCTGTCCGCACTGCCAGTTCCCACACTCTTTGGTGCTCCAACAGTGCTTTCGCCTTATAGAAGACCGCCTGCTCATTCGGACTTAACTGTTCGAGCAACGCTCTTTCCTCAGCTACGCTTTCCGCAGACATCGCAGTCAGCGCCTCTGTGGCAGACCGTTCGGTTTCTTGCTGCTTGCCTGCAGCCACAAGCTGAGAAACGCCCTCCACTGGCAGAGACGAGGACAGCGGACTAGAACCCGACACTACTCTCTGCACCTTTAGGCCAATTGGAGAAGGCTTTTCCTTGGTCGTTTGAGGGGCAGGGAAGGACTGGAGAGTCGGGGACCGGGGTTCAGTCCTGCTCCCTGCTTCTCTAGTAGGCGAAGGGACAGGACGGAAACTGCGGATTGGAGAACGGACTGGGGAGGGCGGGTCTTCTTCGTCCTCACTGTCTGTTTCCTGCCTCTGTCTTTGCACCTTTACTTTGGGTGTATCCTCTTCTGTATCGTCTAGTGGCACGGCTCTGGGCTTTTTAGGGCTCTTCACCGGAGATTGAGGCTCTTCAGCCTCTTCAGTCCATACACGTGGCTTCGGCCGCAGCAGCGCATTCCCGCTTTCCAGCAGTGCGTCGACCTTAAAGGACTGGTCCTGCAGCTGCTGCTCCATTAGCTGGTGCCTTCTGATCATTTCCGCCTTCTTCGCCTCGTATTCCCCCTTTGTTTTCCCTCTTTGCACTCTCAGCTCCTCGTCCAGTTGCTCAGTGTTCTCCCCTCGCAGCCTGCGGAGGTCGATTTCATGTGTGACCTGGGCTATAGCCACAGTCTCTTCTAGGTGTAAAGCCTCGCGTTCAGCCCTGCGCACCTTGTCACTAGCTGTATAGAGTGTGGAAAGAAGGTGCATGTAAGCCTGCTGCACCTGAGTCCGTTTCTCTTCGCTGGCTTTGTGCTGCTGCCGGGCTTCTTGCAGGGCGGTGGAAGCAGTTTGTTCCTTGGTGTGCAAAGCCTTGACTTCCATGTCCAGCCGAACACACTTTTCCTCCAAGTTCAGATTGTGGTTCTTGAACTGAGTGAGGTTTTCCTCGTTGCCCTTACTGCTCACTCGCAACTCCGCTAAGTCTCCCTGCAGTCTGCTCAGTGCAGCCTCTCGCTCCCGAATTCCCTGTTCCAGCTCGAACACCTTCAAAGGGTCTGGACCGCTGCCATCCGTCTGCAAAGCCACCGACACTGAAGCTGGCCTTTTGTGCTTGAGAAGGACTGCTTGTGCAATGTCCTTGTGCAGGAGACGGAAAGTCTGCTTCAGTTCCTGCGCAAATGCATCTGGCAAGGTGGCAATGTCCTGCATGTCGCTGGGCGGGTCGGGGAAGTCAGCACTGGCTAGGCGCGATAAAGCGCGGTACAGCTCTGAGAGCTTAGTGGCGACTCCAGAGTATTTGACATCTCGAAGTCGCTCCAAGGCTTCTTGCGCCTCGAAAAGGCCGGGGTAGCGCTCGGGAGAGGTGTTACGAGGTATATCAGTTTGAGTGGAGAAGTCGTGTCGAGACAGTAGGACTTCTGCAGGGTGAGGACTGAGCACTGGGAAGTCTATCGACTGGGGATAGGTCTCCAGGCCTTTGTGCAGTCCTGCCACTATGCGCCCCAGCATCCCTCCCAGCTGTTCATCCCACCGCTTCACTCTGCGCTTCACTTCTTCCAAGTGAGCCAAGTACGCCTTCACTCCCAAGCCTCCATCAGCAATAGCCTGCATTTCCAGCTGGTCCAGCTCGGCTTCCAGCCGGTCCAGGTCTTCCCTGGGTGCAGCTCTCTTAGTCTGCACTCGCACTATGTTGGAAGTCTGCACTGCTGCGTCCACCCTGCCTGCCACCCGGCGTCTGAAGGTCTGGCTTTTGGAAGTGCTGTAGTTAAGGTCAGGCGAGGGAGATACACTGTGCACAGTCTGATTCACGTAGGATTTCAGTCTGAATATACTGTGCTCCGGTACAGAACCCTTGCGTATATGTCTCTCTCGGCCTGTCAGCACAGGGAACAACGCAGCCATTACCTAGCTGCTAGGACAGGTAAACTAGCAGAGTTTCTGAACTGTTGGTGTGGCTGCTCGAAGGAAACTTCGTGTGACTGAGTAGAAACACTGCAGTAGCGCTGTATCGGAGGGAGACTGTGGAAGGGACGGATGCAGTACCCTGAAGATATCGGTTTCCTTTGTGCGTGTAGATGAAGCGTAGTACTAGGCATATGCCTAGATGCTCTCGGGGATATCCGGGGAAGAGGCCGCGAAGAAAGCCGAATG
>Ga0247837_1009911_pt1 | contig 11160 bp, 9 predicted proteins | sample LaCtaG_2_FD_187115 | JGI IMG/M metagenome (GOLD analysis project Ga0247837, IMG submission 187115) | Freshwater microbial communities from meromictic Lake La Cruz, Castile-La Mancha, Spain - LaCruzMarch2015_14.5m | ecosystem: Environmental > Aquatic > Freshwater > Lake | place: Spain: Castile-La... | reverse complement strand
CGCGCTTGCGGAAACGCGAATGGCGGCGGACGAAGCCTCCGCGGTCGCTCACGAAACGGCCGCAGACACAATCTACGCCATCGATCGCATCAGCGAACAGGCCATCTCGGAATGGTTCGACTCCCAGTGGCCCTCCGAAGAACCCGTTCAGGTGATCATGGAAGGGCTGGAAGACGACGATCCGCTCACGTTCCCGCGCGGAACGCCGGTCGACCATACCCGGTGGCGCTGCATCATCGACCCCATCGATGGCACCCGGGGCATCATGTACGACAAACGTTCCGCATGGGCCCTCGCGGGCCTCGCCCCGCAGCGTGGCGACGCCACGCGTCTCTCGGACATCACCATTGCAGCCATGACCGAACTTCCCGTCTCCAAACAATGGCGGGCAGACCAATACAGCGCCGTGATCGGCGCGGGGCTCGTCGGCACCGCGATCGACGTCCTGCGCGGGACCTCCCACGCGATCGAGCCCCGACCCTCACGCGCCACCGATTTCCGGCACGGCTTCGCCTCCTTTTCGAAATTCTTTCCCGAAGGTCGCGTCCTGACCTCCCAAGTCGAGGCGCGGCTTTGGGACGAACTCCACGGACTGGGATCGTCAAAAACTCCGGTTGTATTCGACGATCAGTACATCAGCACGGGCGGGCAGTTTCACGAATTGCTCGTGGGCCACGATCGTCTGATTGCGGATCTCCGACCGCTCCTGCTCGCGCACGCCGGGCTGGAAACGTCGCTGACTTGCCATCCGTATGATTGCGCGGCGTGGCCGGTCCTGCGCGAGGCGGGGATCGTTTTTGAGGACCTCGATGGAAACTTTCCGGACGCCCCACTGGACACCACCTCGCCGGTTGGTTGGATCGCCTACGCGAACACGACGCTGGCGAACCTGGCTCGCCCGGCCATCCAGAGGGCCATACGCGAGGTGCTGGGCAAGTGAAAATCCCCATTCCGGAACCCTGGCTGGCGGCCGTCGCGATCTTCCTGGCGCGTTGCCTTTTCCTGACGCTCCGGTTGCGCCTGGACGACCGCGCCGGATTCACCGTGAACCCACCGGATCATCCCGTGCTGATCACCTTCTGGCACAACCGCATCCTCGCCATCACGCTCTGCTTCCTTCGTCGGTATCATGCCTCCCGCAAGGGCGTGGTCGTCCTCACCAGTCCGAGCCGGGACGGTCGACTCCTCGCCGCCGTCACCCGGGGATTCGGCATGGACGCGGTGTTTGGCTCCAACAACAAACGCCCCGCGCAAGCCGTCCATTCGGCGGCCGACACCCTCGCGTCCGGGCGGGACATCGCCATCACCCCGGACGGACCCCGCGGCCCGCGCTACCATCTCCAGCCGGGCGTGGTTTTTCTTTCTCAAAAAACCGGAGCGCCCATTCTCCCGGTGCACGCAAGTTTTTCCCGTTGTTTTCGGCTGAAAAGCTGGGATGGGTTTTGCGTTCCGCTGCCATTTTCCACGATATCCGTTCGCATCGATCCCTACGAGCGGTGCCCGGCAACGAGTGGGGACGAGCCATTTGAAGCGGAACGATTGCGGATCGAGGAGATTTTAAAGAATGAAGCGAATTGACGGAAAAGCGGTTGCCGTACAGGAACTGGAGAAAACACGGCAGCGGGTGGAAGCTCTCAAAGCTCGCGGCATCACGCCGGGCCTCGCGGTGGTGCTTGTCGGAAACGACCCCGCCTCCGCCGCGTACGTGCGTTCGAAGGACAAGACGAGCAAGGAGCTGGGTCTGTTCTCGCGAAAGGAAGAATTGCCCGCTTCCACCACCCAGCAGCGACTGCTAGCCCTCGTTCAGGAACTCAACGCGGATCCGCGCATTCATGGCATCCTCGTTCAATCGCCCCCGCCGCCCCAGATCGACGAGGCGGCCATTGTTCGCGCCATTGACCCGCGCAAGGACGTGGATGGATTTCATCCGGAGAACGTCGCAAAGCTCGCGATGGACGACCCCTCCGCGCTCGTTCCCTGCACGCCCCTGGGGTGTCAACGGCTCCTCATTGCCAGCGGCATCGAAACCGCCGGGGCGCATGCGGTCGTTGTGGGTCGGAGCATGATCGTTGGCAAACCCATGGCGCTCCTCCTGATGCGGCGGGGCCCGGGCGGCGACGCCACGGTCACCGTTGCGCATTCCAGAACCCGCGACCTCGCAGAAATTACCTCCCGGGCCGACATCATCATTGCGGCAATTGGGCGTCCGGATTTTCTCAAGGCCGAGCACGTGCGCGAGGGAGCGGTCGTCATCGACGTGGGGATCAACCGGGTGGACGACCCGTCCGCTCCCAAAGGCTACCGTCTCGTGGGCGATGTTCATTTTGAATCGGTCGCGCCGAAATGCGCGGCAATCACGCCGGTCCCGGGCGGCGTCGGGCCGATGACCATTGCGATGCTCATGGAGAACACGGTGCGGGCCTGCGAGAACCAGACGTTGTGACAGGCCCCCCGGAATCCTTCCGGACGATCCTTGACGCGACGCTTGCCTTGTACGGGCTCATGGCGTTGGGGGCGGTCCTGCGGCGGCTCAAGTGGCTGACCGCCGAGGCGGATGCGTCGCTGATCCGACTCAATGTCCAGGTGCTGATGCCGTGCCTGATTTTGTCGAAGCTTCCCGGCAATCCCGCGTTGGATCGAACGCAGGATCTCCTCCTCGCTCCGCTCGCCGGCTTTGCGACGATCGCGGTGGGTTTACTGATTGCGTACGGGGCGGCGGGACCTCTCGCGGGACTCCGGACGGCGCATGATCGCCGGACGTTCGCGTTCATCGTGTCCGTTTACAACTTCGGCTACATCCCGGTTCCCCTGGTCCAGATGTTTGGAACGCCGGAAGCGCTCGGATTGCTGTTCCTGTTCAATCTTGGGGTGGACGTGGCGGTATGGACCCTGGGACTCGCGGTGCTCACCGGCGGGGAAAAGCGGTTTTCGGCCCGCAATTTGATCACGCCCGTGACGTTGACGATTCCCTTCGCCCTGATCCTGCACTACGTGAACGCGGTCGCTTGGATGCCCCCGTTTGTGGTCCGGGGGGTGGACATGCTCGGCCAGTGCACCGTACCGCTGGCATTGCTCACGATTGGCGCATCCGCGTTTGACTTGGTCCGATCGGAGGCTTCAACGCTCACTTTCGGGCGAGCGGCGGGGGTTTCGTGTCTTCTGAGACTTGCCGTGATCCCCGCCATTTTCATTGGCGCGGCGTGGCTCATGCCGATCGACCTTGGGCTTCGCGACGTCCTGTTGGTGCAGGCGGCGATGCCTTGTGGGGTGTTTTCCATTCTGCTCGTTCGGCATTATCAGGGCAACTCAGGTCTGAGCCTCGCTGCGGCGGGAGCGACCTGGATTGGGGGTCTCGTGACGATCCCCCTGCTGATGCGTCTGGCGTTCCGATGATTGCCGTCTCGCCCGGACCGGGGTGGGTTTAAATTCTTGCCTGTCTCGTCACGACGGTTACTTTACCGATCTTCTCATGACGCTCTCGAACCTGCTTTCCGAGGATCAGATCATCCCGGACATGAAAGCCGTCGAACGCTGGCCGGCGATCCTTGAAATCGTGGATATGCTTATCGCGGTCGGCAAGATTGCGGAGAAGGACCGCGACAGCGTGTTGGCGGGCCTTCGCCAACGCGAGGAGACAATGAGCACGGGGATCGGTTTCGGCATCGCCATTCCCCATGCATCCTCTGAGTGCGTCACCGAGGTCGTGGCGGGCTTCGGCCGATCGAAAGCAGGAATCGAATTCGATTCGCTCGATAACGCTCCCGTCCACTTTATCGTGCTGTTCGTCGTTCCCCGGGATCAGTTCCAAACACATCTCCGCACGCTCGCGGCGATTGCAAAGTTCCTCAACGACCGCGCCGTGCGCGAAGAACTTGGAAGCGCAGTGGATGGTCCGGCCATCCATCACGTCTTCGGCAGTCGCAACCTTCGCGGTTGATCATCGATGTCCGTGACACTTTCCGCCGAGCTATCGGCCCGGCTACGGCTTGCCCTCGATAAAGCAGGACACCCAACGACCGCAGCGGAGGTGGTTCCCGCAGCAGATACCCGGTTCGGCGACTACCAGTCCAACGTGGCGATGCTCCTGGCTAAACAACTCGGACGCCCCCCACGCGAGATCGCCGGCGACATCATCGCCGCACTCGAAGTCGACGACCTTTCCCTCCCGCCGGAAATTGCCGGCGCGGGCTTCGTGAATTTCCGCATCTCCCCCGCCTGCCTCGCCCAGAAGCTGGCGGAACTCCAATCCGACCCGGACCGCCTCGGCCTGTCCCCCGCTGAGAATCCCCGAACGATCGTTATCGACTTCAGCTCTCCCAACGTGGCCAAACCGATGCACGTGGGTCATATCCGCAGCACCATCCTTGGCGACTGCCTCACGCGACTCGCTCGCTTTGCAGGTCATCGGGTTATCACCGACAACCATCTCGGAGACTGGGGCACCCAGTTCGGCAAGGTCATCTACGGGTGGAAGCATTTTCTGGATCGCGACGCGCTGACCCGGGATCCCATTTCAGAGTTGGTGCGCCTTTATCGCGAGGTCCATGCGATCGAGGAGGCGGAAGCCGCGGCCCGCAAACTTGCCGTCGAAAATGGTGAACCCGAGCCGCCTTCCCCGGTGACTGTCTCCGCCCGGCTCGAACTCGTCGCCCTGCAGCGGGGAGATGAGGAGAACCATGCAATCTGGCGTCAGACCGTCGACCTCTCCCGCCGCGAGTTCGAGAAAATCTACGCCCGCCTCGGGATCACGTTCGACCACTACCTCGGCGAGAGCTTTTACAACGACGCGCTGGCGCCGCTGGTCGACCGACTCCTCGAGACGGGTGTCGCAACGAAGAGCCAGGGCGCCGTTTGCCTTTTCTTTGAAGAGGTCCCCGCCCTCGCCGACAAACCCTGCATCATCCGAAAGAGCGACGGAGGATTTCTTTACGCCACCACGGATCTCGCCACCCTCGAGTATCGCGTCGCCTCCTGGCATCCCGACGCCATCTGGTACGTCACGGGAGCGCCTCAGCAACTGCATTTTCAGCAGGTCTTCGCCGCCGCGCAGAAGATCGGCATCCAGGCCGATCTCCAGCACGTCGCATTTGGCAGCATCCTTGGGGAGGACCGGCGGATGATGAAAACCCGCTCGGGAGACAACGTCCTACTGGTCGGTCTCCTCGATGAGGCAATTTCCCGCGCCGCAGAGGTCGTCGCCGCCAAGAACGCGGATCTCCAACCTGACGAACAGCGACTCGTCGCGGAAACGATTGGGATTGGTGCGGTCAAATACGCGGAACTCTCGCAGCATCGGATGACCGACTACGTTTTTTCCTGGGATAAAATGCTTTCCTTCCAGGGAAACACCGCCCCATACCTGCAGAACGCCTACGTGCGGATCCGTTCCATTTTCCGAAAACTCGACACGCCGTTCGTGCCGGATGGCCCCATCGAGCTCACCAGCCCGGCGGAGCGTCAACTCGCGCTCAAACTCATCCAGTTCGCCGAGGAAATCCCCGTGGCGCTCGAGCAGTTCCGACCCAACGCGCTGGCAACGTACTTGTTCTCGCTGGCGAACCTCTTTCACACCTTCTACGAAGAGTGCCCGGTGCTGCGTTCGGAGGGCCGCACCCGCGAGTCCCGTCTGGCGCTCTGCGACCTCACGGCCCAAGTTCTCCGGCGCGGGTTGGAACTCCTCGGGATCGGCGTCCTGGAGAAAATGTAGTCTCGGTCGGCTGACCGGCCGCCCGCTTTCTACCGGCGGCTTTCAGGAAAAAAACAACCACCAACCGCCGTCCCGACGAATCCTCTCAGAACGGCCCGCATGTCGGAGAAAATAAATTGAACGCTTGCCCCTCGCCAGTGTCTGAATTATTAACGAGGTTAACAATTCGAAAGGGGAGGAAGAACGTAATTCAGTCCGAAGTGGTTCGCCAGCCGTTTCTTTAGATTGTAAGACCTTTTTTGAAGGAAATATTATGGCTCTCGAAGACAGCGACAGTGGATTTCAGCTTTACCTGCGTGAGATCGGGCAGTACCCGCTCCTCACTCCGGACGACGAGGTGCGCCTTGCCGCCCGGATTCAGCGGGGGGACAAAAAAGCACGGGCTCAGATGATCAGCGCCAATCTGCGACTCGTCGTCAAAATTGCGCGTGACTACGCCAATCTCGGACTTCCGCTGATGGATTTGATTTCCGAGGGGAACATCGGTCTGATGAAGGCCGTTGAGCGTTTTGACCCCGAGAAGGGCGGCAAGCTCAGCACCTACGCCGCTTGGTGGATCAAGCAATCGATCAAGCGGGCGCTCGCCAACCAGAGCAAGACGATTCGCCTTCCCGTCCATCTCGTGGACAAGATCTCCAAGATCCGCCGCGTTGCCATGCGCATGAGCGAAGAACTCGGTCGCGAACCCACCGATGACGAACTGGGCGAAGAAATCGGAATGTCCGGCGCGAAGATCGCCATGCTCAAGAGCGCGGCCATCCGACCCGCTTCCCTGGACGCTCCGATCGGCGACGATGATTCCACCGAATTTGGCGAGATCGTCGGGGACGCCGAAGCGCAGAACCCGTTCGAACTCCTCCGGGATAAAGACCTCCGAGAAGAGGTCGATGACCTCCTCGCCGTCTTGGACAAACGCGAACGCAAAATCATCGAATCCCGTTTCGGTCTCAGCGGAGCGAAAGCCAAAACCCTTGAAGAAGTCGGGGAAAACTTCGGAGTGACCCGCGAGCGGATTCGCCAACTGCAGAACATCGCCCTGCGGAAAATGCGCAAGGCGCTCAGCAAGAAAGAGCGTCCGCTCGGCGAAACGGTCGCCTGACGTCGGCAGCGACTCCCGAACCGCAGCGAATCAGTAACGAAACCATCACATCCCAACAAAAGGGCGGCAGGTTCATTCCTGCCGCCTTTTTTTGCAATTTGTTGGTTTTTTCGTCTTGCAATCAACTTTCGAGGGTCCACTTTAGGAAGCTTTGATTGGAATGAGGCTCTTTTCTTGGGTTCGGCCGCACCGTCCACATCCCTCCCGGGCAGGTGGATCCATTGCAGCGCCTCCATTGCCCATTGAGGTTTCTCACCGCAGCGTCCGGTCTTTTGGACAAGGAGCTGTCCCGGCCAAAGAATCGGCCAAAGAATCGGCCCAGGCTTCCATCTACAACGAGGCGCTTCTCGCGCCTCCGATTTCCATTCGCCCGCTATCCTCGACAGGACTTTCCTTATCAAGGCATATCCTTCCCGCAACGCATGCCGTGCAACTGGCAGAGGTTCCGGCGGATCGTCCCCGTCGCGTGCTGGTAGTCGACGACGACGCAGCGAGCCTCTCCTTGTTCCTCGCAATGTTCGGCCGACTCGGGGTCGAGGTAGATACCGTTTCGCACGCGGAAGAGGCTCTCGACCTTCTTCGCAAAAACCATTACTCCGTTGTGTTTCTCGACTTGGTCATGCCGGGGATGTCCGGGATCGACATGACCCGCGCCGTCCGCTTCGGCGATGCGGGAGAGCACAACCGCGATGTCCTGCTGATTGCCGTCACGGCAATGGCCATGCGCGAAGATCGCGAGCACGCCATCGAGGCCGGTGTGAATTCTGTCCTCGTCAAACCGATTCGTTTCGACGTGATCAAGGATTTCGTAGCTGAGCACTTCGGCACGAACGGCGAGTAGCGAAAGTCCAGCGCAGCGAGCGCCGGGCATTTCATTCCCGGCAGTGAAAGCATCACCGCCCATGTCGAATCTTGCCATTGGCGCAGGTCGACATACTTTCGGGCACTGATCACACATGGAGCACCGATGAACCACGCCCTATCTCTCGAAGCCGCCCGCGCCACGTATCAGCCGAAACTGCCGGACGGACTCCGAAACCACGCCGCTGGAGTTCCTTCCAATCCTCCTCCGGCTGCGAGCGAATCGATCCGCACGCTCTTTCCCGCCACCTTCGATCTGCCCGCAGTGACCTTCGACGGTCCTCCGGATACGCGGGAACGCTCGCCCCTGCGGATCGGCGTCATTCTTTCCGGCGGTCCCGCCCCGGGCGGTCACAACGTGATCGCTGGACTCTTCGACGCACTCAAAGCTCATCATCCCGAAAGCACAGTGTTCGGTTTCCTTAACGGACCCGGCGGACTCCTTGCGAATAAAGGACGCGAACTGGACGCGGAGGTAGTAAATGCCTACCGAAACACGGGCGGCTTTGACATCGTCGGGTCCGGTCGCACGAAACTCGAGACGGACGCGGATTTCCGCAAGGCACTCGAAACTGCGGCAGAGCGTGGACTGACGGGGCTCGTCGTGATTGGCGGCGACGATTCCAATACGAATGCGTGTCGACTCGCGGAGTTTGCCCGAAACGCCGGATCCTCGCTCCTTGTCACCGGGGTGCCCAAAACCATTGACGGAGACCTCAAAGGCGGTCCGATTGAAACAAGCTTCGGATTCGACACCGCGTGCAAGGTGTATTCGGAGCTCATTGGCAACCTCCACCGCGACGCGCTTTCGGTGCGCAAGTACTGGCATTTTATTAAGCTAATGGGCCGTTCGGCTTCGCACATTGCCTTGGAATGCGCGCTGCAGACCCGTCCCTCCCTTGCGTTGATTTCGGAGGAAGCAGCGGCGAAGGGATGGACGTTGCAACAGATTGTGGATCAGATCGCGGACGGCATCGCGCTCCGCGCCGCGAACGGAGAAAACTTTGGAACCCTGCTCATCCCGGAGGGCATCGTGGAATTCATTCCGGAAATGCGGAAACTGATTTCCGAACTCAACGACGTCCTCGCAGCGAACGGTGAACCTTTCGCCGCGCTAGACGCACTCGACGCCAAGCGAGCATTTGTGACGGCACGTCTGACACCACCCGCAGCGGAATTGTACGGACACTTGCCTCTCGAGATTGCGAATCAACTCATCCTCGACCGGGATCCGCACGGCAATGTGCAGGTGGCGAAAATCGACACACAGCGCCTGTTCGTCGATCTCGTCTCGCAGCGTCTGAAGGAGCGGAAGGCCGCCGGGACCTACGGAGGATCCTTCGAATCGCTTTCGCATTACTTCGGCTACGAGGGCCGGTGCGCGGCGCCATCGAACTTCGATGCGGACTACACCTACACGCTCGGTTACACGGCGGCGCTGCTGCAGCGCGAGGGGCTGAACGGATACATCGTCAGTGTGAGGCACCTCACGCGGCCAGTGTCGCAATGGATCCCGGGAGGAATTCCGCTGAGTCGTCTCATGCATCTTGAGCGCCGCCATGGGGCGGATGTTCCGGTGATTCGCAAGGCGTTGGTGGATTTGGAGGGAGCGCCGTTTCGGGCATTTCAGGAGCATCGCAGCGAGTGGACGGAGAAGACGCAGTTTGCGTTCCCGGGTCCGCTCCAGTACTTCGGCCCGACCGAAGTTTGCGACCGGACGACGATTACGCTGGAGTTGGAGAACGGGGCCGGGGTCTAAAGACCCCGTTCGCGGTGACCCCTACCGCCGGAAAAGGAAGTGTTGGAATTTAAACGATCGGGGCCGGGAGGCCCCGGCTCCTTTCCGTTTCGTGAAGATAGAACTGGCCCGGACGCAGGGATGCTTTCGTTGGGTTCTCTTTGATGTAGAGGATGCAGCGGGTAAAGTCCGTCGGATTACGAACGACTCGATCCCAGTAATCTTCCTGCCACAGGGGTCCGCTTTCCCCTCGCATGCGGTTGATCTCACGTGCGGAGAAACCTTTCCACGATTTCACCGTCGCCGATAGGCGGTGCGATCCGATCGGACGGAAGAGAACATGCACATGGTTGGGCATGATGACGAAGGTTACCAACTCATAGCGATCTCCGTCAAAATGCCGCAGAGCCGCCGCTACCACATTCGCGTAGCGCTCGTTGCGAAGGATCGCGGAGCCCGACCCCTTATCCAGCCAGCGATCGATCCGTCCGGAGAATCTTTCGTGATAGGCGGCCTGCGTTCGGACGTCCCATGGGCACGGATGGAATCGTAGCCAGATCGCCTTCTCCTCTGCCCATTCGTTAAGTTTCGCACGCGGAAGTGCGTCCGCCAACCTCCACGTAACGAAAAGGAACGTACTCCCCTGTTGCCAATGCGGCAGATAGTTTTCGTGAACATCGACCGCAAGGTTGCGGTTTAGAAAGGAGCCGGGGTCTATAGCCCCCGTCCCCTGTTCCTGCGGTCCGCCATCATCATCCATCCCAGGAGATAACAGCCGCCTACCAAAAAGGCAGCAGCGCGTAGATCGGGAAAGGAGCCGGGGTCTACAGACCCCGTTCCCGGTTCACGCGGTCCGGGTCGGGAAGTCCCGCCTCCTCGACTGCCTAAGGAGAAAAGGGCTTGGGAGATCCCGGCCAACGCTTCCAGTCAGCTTCCTTGTCCGTAGCCAGACTGCCTGGGAGAAACTCATACATTCTTTGCGTCAGTTCCACGTGGTGAATCTTGGTCGCTTGTGCAATTGCCAGCGTGGCAAAAAATTGCCCAGCCTCGCCGGATGCGACTAATCGATCAGGGAGCATGTCCTTCTTCATCTCGTGCGAAAGCTTAAGAAACCGGGCCATAGGAACACCCGAAAACCAGGGCTCCCTGCCCGAGAGAATGTTGCGACCGGCGTTCCATTCGATCCATCCGTTATCAAGGGTGATAACTGACGCGGGATCGAATGAAGGAAGTGGACCCGCCACCATCATCGCAACACCCTCGCTGTGCCGTACAAGAGGGTCGCTCACCCCCCCATGCTCGCGGAGTTCGCTGCAGGAGCGCTCGATAGATTCCCAGTCGAGATCGGAAAGTTTCCGCCCACCCACCAATCCCACGATGGGCTTGTCCGCATAAAAATCACCGCGGAGAAGGAAAACGTCCGGAAAGACTCTCTGGAATGTTTGCGCGATAGAGAGAAACTGACGCTGCGTTAGTTGATACATCGGAAGCCATTGGCAAAAGACACCGCCAGTTCTGAGGGCACGTTGCACACTTCGGAAATGCTCGAGGCTGTAGAGTCGGCCCTCACCCGTACGCCAAGGCAAAAACAAATCTCCGACGATGACATCATAGGTATCCGGGTGACTAAGGATTTCCCAACGAGCGTCCGCCTGAATGAGGTGGACACGGGGGTCGCTAAAGAACTGGCGGTTGAAGGGCGAAAAGTACTTAGCGGCATATTTCAAAACCAAGGGTGAGAGTTCGATAGCATCC
>Ga0247837_1009910_pt1 | contig 11163 bp, 17 predicted proteins | sample LaCtaG_2_FD_187115 | JGI IMG/M metagenome (GOLD analysis project Ga0247837, IMG submission 187115) | Freshwater microbial communities from meromictic Lake La Cruz, Castile-La Mancha, Spain - LaCruzMarch2015_14.5m | ecosystem: Environmental > Aquatic > Freshwater > Lake | place: Spain: Castile-La... | reverse complement strand
ACAAAAAATGGCCTTAAAATGCATGGCATATTTCCTATGCTTCGACAAAGAAAGAGTACCACTTTACTGCCTTGTAACATTGAACTCAAGGGGCTTATGCAAGCCAAGAACATGGCTGTGGAAAGTATGATTCGTCGGGTTTTTCTAAAGAGCCCAGGTGTTTGTTGTTTGAGATGGTTCAACGCATAGGGCAATGTTAAAATAAAATTTTTATCAATAGGTTTCACATGTCTTTTTTGATAGATCATCGAATTGCATCAACGTGTTTTGAATTGGGCGATTGGCCATTGTCTCGAGTTTTCTTGAAAAACGATGCCAATTATCCCTGGTTAATTTTAGTTCCTCGTCAAGAAAATACCCAGGAGATTCATCAATTATCCCCGTCATTTGGTCATCTTCTAATGGATGAAATTCAAGCGCTCTCCTCTATCGTTAATCTGTATTTTAAGCCAGATAAATTAAACGTAGGTGCTTTAGGTAATATTGTGCCGCAACTTCATGTGCATGTTATTGCGCGATTTCAAAGTGACCCCATGTGGCCTCATGGCGTTTGGCAGGTTAATGATTTACCCGTGTTAGCTTATGAAAAAAACTCGCTCGCAACACTACTCTCTGATTTGCAATGTTTAATTGAAGACAAAGGTCCTGTCATGCTTTAAAAAGCACACTTTATTCATAGAAAAAACACATGCCTTTTTATTGGTATATAATTAGATAAAGAGATCTTGTTGGGGGCTGTGTTATGACACTTAATCCTTCGTTGGCGAATCATTTACTGATAGCCATGCCCTCACCTCATGACCCCCATTATGAAAAATCAGTGATTTATGTTTGTGAGCACCATATTGAAGGAACAGTTGGTTTGATCATCAATAGGCCGATGGAGTTTCCTTTGAGCTTGGTGTTTGAGCAATTGAATATAAAACCCACCGGTACCAAGAGTAGTCGCGTTCCTTTGTTGTATGGAGGTCCTGTTCAACCAGAGCGGGGATTTGTTATTCACCGCCAAATGGGTGAATGGCGGTCGAGTCTCGCCCTTCGTGAGGGTGTGACTATTACAACCTCGAATGATATTATTCGAGCCATTGCGGCTGATAATGGACCTAAAGATGTTTTAGTAACATTAGGTTATACCGCGTGGGAAAAAAATAAGCTGGACCAAGAAGTCATGGACAATATATGGCTGGTTTGTCCTTTTACACCCGAAATATTATACGATGTTCCTTTTGAAAAACGTTGGGAGTATGCAGGGTCAACTATTGGAGTGAAAATGAATCAACTGATTTCTAGTGTCGGCCATGCTTGACGGGGTCTATATTGGTTTTGATTTCGGCTATAAACGTATTGGTGTAGCAGTAGGACAAAAGCTTACCGGTACGGCATCGCCCTTACCCACGTTGCAAGCAAAGCTCGGTGTTCCTCATTGGGATTTAGTCGCAATCCTCGTAAAGGAATGGCGACCCATGGCACTGGTGGTGGGGTTGCCTACGTGCATTGATGGCACTGAGCAATACACAACAGCCGCCTCGAAGGGGTTTGCTCGCCAACTCAGAAAACGTTTTCAATTGCCGGTCCATTTGGTTGATGAACGTTTATCTACTATAGAGGCACGTGCACATTTGTTTGACCAGGGCGGTTATCGTAGTATTAAATCTTCTGAAATTGATAGCATTGCTGCTTGTGTTATTCTTGAGCAATGGCTTCAACATCCTAAATGAGATAGCATGAAACACTTTTTAGATATTGCTCAATTATCCCCTGATGAATTACACGCACTTATAAAGCGCGCCATGTATTTTAAAAATAACGTTACCTATCCTCAGTACCCGCAATGCTCGGTTGTTAATATGTTTTATGAAAACAGCACGCGTACACGTGTGAGTTTTGAGCTTGCTGCAAAAAAGCTGGCAATGACCGTGATAAATTTAGAGGCGCAAAGCTCGTCTGAAAGTAAAGGTGAAGCCATTGAAGACACGATAAAAACATTATCTGCAATGGGGATTGGTGTGTTTATTATTCGCCATGTAGAGGAGCGATTACCCGAAGCGTTGGCATTGATAGACGAGGATATTCATATTGTTAATGCTGGTGATGGTACACATGCCCATCCCAGTCAGGCCTTGCTTGATTTCATGACCATCATGGAGATGAAGCCTAACCTTCGTCAGCTTAAAATGGCTATTGTGGGTAATATTCGTCATTCACGAGTAGCGAATTCGTTGCAAAGCCTTTGTGCAAAGTTCGGCGTGAGAGACTTAACGCTCATTGCGCCAGATATTTGGCAGCCAGAGACCATTCATTTTGGGCGCGTCACCGCTTCTTTAAAAGAGGGGCTTCTTGATGCTGACGTCGTGGTTTGTTTACGCGTGCAGCGGGAACGATTATTGGCTAATGAGCATTTGGATCTGGAGCGTTATCGTCGGGATTATGCATTAACAAAGCACTCTCTGGGGTATGCGAAAAACAATGCAATGGTTCTGCATCCTGGCCCGATTAATCGCGGCGTGGAAATTGACAGCGATGTGGCGGACGGTTCCCAATCGTATATTTTGCAGCAAGTCCATAATGGCGTTTTCATACGCATGGCTATTCTTGAGGCATTGTTAACATCATCATAAAGCTCTGTGCAAGCTTTGTTTAAACGACAACGCTTGTTGCAGGTCGACCAATGTAGTTTTTTCCGCAGCACGCATATCTGCAATGGTCCGGGCTACTTTTAAGAGCCTATGAAAAGCCCGCGCTGAGAGTTTGAGTCGTTTTAGTGCTTGGCTTAAAAAATCGCGTTCACTGTCCCCTAAATGACATACTGTTTCACAATCTTTGGCGCTGAGGTTCGCATTGATGCATCCTTGACGATGGAATTGACGCGCTCGTGTTTCACTAACGAGCGCTCTGATTTTACCACTTTGCCCGCCTGTTACCTGGTTCGGACTTAAAAGCTCTTCTTCTGTCAGCGCTTGTACGGTGATTTGCATGTCTATTCGGTCAAGTAAAGGTGCTGATAATTTCGCTAAATAACGGTTAATTTTGTCAGGGGAACATAAACAATTTGCATTGGGATTCCCACTTTGACCGCAAGGACAAGGGTTCATCGCGGCAATAAGCTGAAAGCGGGCAGGAAATTCTGTTTGAATGGCCGCTCTAGAAATACAAATATTTCCAGATTCTAGTGGCTCTCTTAATGTTTCAAGAACGTGTCGGTGAAATTCCGGAAGTTCATCGAGGAATAGAATGCCATGATGTGCCAGTGAAATTTCTCCCGGTTTAGGAGGGTTGCCTCCGCCAACAAGAGCTACTGGAGAGGCCGTGTGATGGGGGGCTCGAAATGGTGGTTGTTGCCAATGGCTAAAATTGGGTAAGCGCCCTCGAATAGAATTTATCGCCGCGCACTCCAATGCTTCTGTTTCAGATAGCTCAGGGAGAAGCGTACTGAAGCGTTTGGCTAACATGGTCTTACCACTCCCTGGCGGTCCGCTGAGTAAAATGCTATGCCCGCCACAGGCCGCAATTTCCATGGCATATTTTGCGTGATGTTGGCCCTTAATATCCGACCAATCCAGGTGATGATCATTTCTGCCGATTTCGTTACGGTGTGGTAAGGATTGCAACGGCGTGTCTTGGCACAGGTAACTGCAGACAGCGCGTAAACAATCGGCTGCATAGACGCCTGGGTGGCCTGCAAGCGAGGCTTCTTCAGCATTGGCATTGGCGATAATCAACTGTTGTTGATCGCGATGTGCTGCCAAGACCACAGGAATGATAGCCGAAATGCCTCGTAAGTTACCGTTAAGTGCTAACTCCCCTATAAATTCATGAGAGGATAATTTTTGTGAGGGTATCTGTCCTGAGGCGGCGAGAATCCCTATGGCTATAGGTAAATCAAAGCCACTGCCTATTTTAGGTAAATCTGCAGGGGCTAAGTTCACGGTAATTCTTCGGCAGGGAAATTCAAATTGGCTATTGATAATGGCGCTGCGTACTCTGTCTTTACTTTCTTTAACAGCTGTTTCTGCAAGACCAACGATGGTAAATCCCGGTAAGCCATTGGATAAATGCACTTCAACAGAAACAGGTTCCGCACGGATGCCAATAGCACCACGTGTTTTGCTAATTGCAAGGTTCAAAATTAAGCTCTTTTTGAGGTTGGCCCCTCATTCTACTCGATTGAATCTATCTCGTCGATTGTTGGCGGTGCTTTTAACTCCATGTTATTGTTGGTTTTTTTGATTAGCGATTTTCCATCAACGTTTGAAGCTCTATATGTAGTGCATCAACTTTTTCACGCGTTCGGGCAAGCACTTTAACTTGTACATCAAATTCTTCGCGCGTTACTAAATCCATGCGAGTGAAGGCGATTTGTAATATTTCTTTGAATTTGTCTTGAATCTCATTTTCAAAATTTTGTAAACTGGTGGGTAATGCCGTGTATAGTTTTTTTGCTATCTCTTCAAATTGTTTTGAGTCAAACATGAGGGGTCTCTTTAAGCCTGTTATGACTTGATAGTTTAGCAAAAGCTACCAGGAACGGCCATGTTTGTGTTCGCGTTTTGTTTTATTACCACGAAGGTAGACCATTAATGAAAATGATCATCGCAATCATCAAACCCTTTAAGCTTGATGATGTTCATGAAGCACTTATGGAAATTGGGGTGCCAGGTATTACCATTTCAGAGACCCGAGGTTTTGGTCGACAAAAAGGTCATACAGAATTATACCGGGGCGCTGAATATGTGGTTGATTTTCTCCCTAAAATTAAAATCGAATTAGCCTTGCCTGATAACATGGTTGAGGGCGCCATCGATGCCATTTGTAAGGCTGCATACACCGGCAAGATTGGAGATGGAAAAATTTTTGTGTATGAGTTGCAGCAAGTGGTGCGAGTCCGGACGGGTGAAGTGGGTGAAGACGCGCTGAGTTAATCCACCCGTTTAATCAAGACCATTGATAAAGTCCCATTCTTGTTTGCTAACAGGCGTGATAGATAAGCGATTGCCTTTTCGTAACACAATCATTTGCTCCAGTTCAGGATAAGCTCTAAGCATTGATAGCGAAATAATCTTAGGGAATTTTTTTTTAAAGCAAACATCAACCATAAACCATCTAGGGTTTTCAGGCGTACTTTTAGGGTCAGGGTGTTCGCTGGTCGGATCAAAGGCTGTGTAGTCAGGGTAGGCCTCGCTTACAACGTCAGCAATGCCCGCAATTCCTGGTGGTGTGCAATTGGAGTGATAAAAAAACAGTTGATCTCCGATGTGCATGTTATTTCGCATAAAATTACGCGCTTGATAATTGCGCACGCCATCCCACGGTGCAGTGTGATGGGGCCTATTGTACAAGTCGTCAATGCTAAGGCATGAGGGCTCTGATTTCATTAGCCAGTAGTTCATTCTTTTCTCCAGTACATCGTGCGCTCTGTTACCACAACATCAAGAGGTATATCCCAGGCGTCTGATTCAATAAATGATTGTCGTTGAAACTCATAAGCTACGCCAACCAATAACTGCGGGCGAGCTTTCTGAAGGGTTTTGTCATAGTAGCCTTTGCCCATTCCAATGCGGGTTCCCCTTCCGTCAAAGGCTACGAGCGGGATAAACATAATATCAAATTGCTCGGCTGATAGCGCAAGTTCGCGTTCTACCGCAGGCTCCTCAATGCCATAACGATTTTTGCTAAGGGGCGTAGAGGGTGTGGCGGGTAAAAACGATAAGGTAGCATCTTCATTGAGCGCGGGAAAATAGCAGTATTTTCCTTGTAGTGGTGCTGATTTCCATAAACTCTGTAGGCTTACCTCACCCAATATGGCTTGATAAAGGGCGATTCGTTTAGCTACTCTATATTGCTTTAATGTTCGAATTTGTGTACATATTTGGGAAGATACCTGTTGTTGATAAGGAACAGATAGTTTTCCACGAATTTGTTGGCAGGTTGTTCTTATTGCCTGTTTTAATCTGTTGCTCATGGGGGTCATTATAAAGTCTGATAAACGATTATTGCTTAGTTGTCAGAAGGGTTCAATCTGTTTAGATAAAGGAGGATAAGAATTTTTTAATCCATGGCAATTAATACTAGGCAAGTATTGTAAAATAATGTATATAGCTGTCAAATTTATTTAAACGTTGACGTATAGCTAGAGTAGCTAACTGGTGAGGATGGCATGAGTGAACTTTTTGATGATGAAGAAGACAAGACTTTAATTGTTGAAGATGATGAGGTTGAAGCGCTTTTTCAAGACGAGCCATTGGCACCTGCATTTGATGCGCGCCGCCGCTTGGAAAATTTACTGGAAGAAAAAAGATTGCGTGATGAGCTTGAGGATTTTCTAGATTAGTTAAATTTGGCTCATGTGTTTATCAGCAAGTTGATTTTAAGCAAATCGTTGGGCTAGGTATCGACGATAACGATTTAGTATAAAGTAAATCACTAATCCCGCACATACTCCAAACAACAATGCTAAGCGGGTTCCTTTATAAAATGTGTGGGGATGATTAAGTATATCCATGCCAGCATAACCACAGTATGTAAAAAAAATCTCTGTTGGAATTAAAAAAATTGCTGTTGTGATTATGTAATGGCTGAATTTAATCTGCGTTACACCCAACCCATAATTAACCACGTTAAATGGAATGATGGGCAAGATGCGAACTAGGGCGATGAATTGCCAACCCCAGTTATCAACGCCGGCCATTAATTTACTCAAGCGAACATTTTTGTTTCTGGCAACCCAGTCAAAAGCCAGGTGCCGACTGATACAAAACGCAAACGCGGCGCCTATTGTAGCCCCTGTCAGGTTAAACACCGTGCCAAGTATGGGTCCAAACAATACCCCTCCAGCTAGAGTTAATACCATCGTGGGTAGAAAACAAAGGGTCGCTAGACAATAAAAGATAAGGAAAAAAAGGGGTGCAAAAACACCCAAGGTATCCATCCAACGGATAATGGTTTCTAAATTATGTTGGAATAAAAAGGCACTTATTGCAATAATGGCAAATATCAAGGCTGAGAAACACTTTTTCATATATTTTTATTGTTAGAAAAAAGAATCGCACACTTTATTACAGCTAGATATGACAGGCAAGTATGGGGTGTGATAGGCCGAGGTACTTTTACCTTGCATAATGGCATGACTTGCTTAATAAAACCTTAACGTTTATTCGTTATTATTTAATTCTTGCAAGGCTTAAAATGAAGAATAGCAATGGCTAACGACGATTCCACAAGCACAGATTTCATGCTAAGAACACTGAAGGCATTGCGTGGCGGTGTCACAAAAGAACAACCATCCACAGAGCCTTTTTTTAATAAACTTAAAATCCAAGAAACAGATGCGCCACCTCAAAAGGCCTCTTCTTCAATGGTTGATGTTTTCACGAATTGCTTTGCCCATGATTTAACAAAAAAGAACAAGCCTCAAAGCTAGGGTATGTCCTATTATATTCTGTCTCGACGTTGCATTAGCTGACCCAAGCGATATACTTCTAGTACAGTACAATAAATTAAGCGACGGTTGACATGGCTGGCGGTTTCCCCCCAACAGCGCATTGGCGAGATTCAGCTCGAAGTGCTCGTTTTTTTATGGTAGATGCTAGGGCCGCATTTCCTATCTTTCTTTTTTTGATGCATATCCGTGTTTGGACTGGTGTTTTGGTTTTGGTTTCCGCGGTATTTTTTGGCATTATTGAGCATTATGGTTTTACAGTTCCGGTCTTCTTGCGTTGGTTAAGAGGTTTTTTTGCAGGCTCGGTTAAGTCTTCACAACCTTGGTGGCGATAATGGAAAAAGATATACGTAAAAGCATGTCATTAATTGCTGCTGCCATGAATGCTAAATTTTATCTTAACGATCGGTTTGTAAGTTTTGAGGAAGTGTTTTCTGATACTGGATTGTTACCGGGCATTGCTCGACGTGCTGATCAACTGTGTTCTTTATGCTTAGGTTATGGTTTAGGGGTCTCTTTTGATGAGGCGGAAAATGCTTTACTCGGTACACGGGTTGTTTTTGATGAGGTGACGCCCATGGTGCTCCGACTATTGTGCATGACTGATGTGGTAAATGAATTAATCCAAGGCGGGCCTAGCCGCGATTATACTCCTCTTGACGAATTGATGTATGATTGATTATTTGCGCTATAATGTAAAAAAAGCGCAAATAATGATGAAATTAATAATTTGTTAAGGTGAGTTCTGTTAATCTATGCCTTATACAGAGAATAAAATACAAAGAATAACCAGGAGCAATTGATGGCCAATGTGATTAATAATGACATTAGCGTGCGCCAAACGAGCGGGGATAATAATTTCTTGGGAAACAATGAAGGATTGTCTGCAAATCGTGACCAAGCCGTTATTTTAATAGAGCTAGTAAGAGAGCTTAACAGTTTGTTTGAGAAAGTTGGAAAAATGGCGGCGCTTCGTGGTGGTGACATTTATGAGCAGGCTTTAATGCTTCTAAAAAGTACAATAAACAGGGTAAAAGAAAGCGAACAACAAGCTCAAAACACTACCCCCTCATCTGTATCGGCCAAGGTCGGTGGAGAAAAAGTTGGATTCTTTAAGGTAGTGGTAAACGCTCAAAAAATGGCTGGCCAGGATGGGGTCAAGACCGCGTCAGAAAAAAGTAATACCAGGTCCCCAGGTTAGATTTTATAGCCATAACAATGGTTACCGTATTTTTTAATCATTGTTGTGGTTTTTGTTACTCACTTTTATCCACTAAATTGGTTAGTAGTATCCTCTATGAAAGATGACCCGTCAGAATCAAAAACAGATGAAATTATGAAGGCTTTGGATGACGCGATTGAGCAAGGCCCTTGGGAGGGCTCTAATTTTTTGCGTGTTATTGGGAAAAATTTGCGCGAAGTTCGTGAAAATTTCGCAAGCCAGCTAACAACTCTGGGACAAGATAAGTCCAAAATAGCAACCCACTTAGCCAATAGAATTGCTTTGCGAAGCGGTCAGCAGGAAATATTCATTTCTTTATACTCTTCTGATGGCACAAATATTCAGTCATGGGAGCGGATTTTAATGAATTTGCCTAAGCAAATGATTTCTCGGCCCATCTATGCAAATGAAGAGGGTATTAAAGCGCTGATCAGAACAAAAGAAAATAAAAATAATGAAGCCTATGTTTCAATGTATATCAGTCAATCTGATATTTTGCCATTGTCCGCGGATAAAACATCCACTGACAGGTTGGGCCAGCCTCTTCTTGCCCTCAAAGACAAATCGTTGACGTTGGACAATATTAATTTCTTCGTGCATTTGTCTTGCGTGTATCAATATGCTCAAGGACGATTAGTGAAAACCCCTAATACCCCGAGCTAAAAAGCTAATTAGATTTATTGGTGATTGAAATGGCCTGCCTTCAACGCTACTAAGCCTAGAGGTCAAAGATTATTGCACGCATTTTTTTGTTGGTGTCAGCACCTATCGCAAAATCATTGAGAATGGGTATATACTTCAGCTACACGTCTTTTTTAAATTGATGAGATGGCCCAGCAAGCACAACAGCAACCACAATCTGATAATTCGTTGGCACCTGTATGGCTCACCATATTATTGTTTGTAACGCTATATATTATTTGGGCGGTAGGGCATAAATACATCGTTGCTATGGTGTTTAATCTTAATGTTCTCCAAGCTAAAATATTAAGTTTTTTTATTGATACATCAGAGCTATCAAAAAATATTTATTTAATGGAAACGATAGATCCATCCTCTGTCAGTTGGGGGCAGATGATAGATTTTACACGGTCTGTTAGTGATTATATGCGTTATCCAATTCTTGTCATCCTGGTTCTCTTTGCATTCTTTCTCTATAAATCAAACGTGACGCTCAAATTTAGAAAAGTACATGACATGAAAACATTGCGGGCCCAAGAACAATATAATTGGCCTGCAATTATGCCCGTTGTGAAACAAGACTTGGTCGAAACAGACATCAACACTGGCCCATGGGCCATGGCTCTTTCTCCCCTGGAATTTGCTCGAAAATACCAGCTGTTAAAAAAAGACGATGTTTTGTTGGATAACCCAGTACCGGGCCAAGAAATGACGGCAGGGATAAGGCGTGGAGACGCAAAAAGAGTGTTTACTTTGCAACTAGGGCCTTATTGGGATGGATTTGAGCATTGTCCTCCTCACGTTCGTGCACTAGCTGCGGTATTTATGGCGCGCATGAACCGTGATCGAGAGTCGGCTACTAAAATATTGGATGCTCTTGATAAAAGTTGCTCTGTGGGTAAACCCGATTACACGGCTGTAGACGCTGTCTTAAAAAAATATCAGCACATTGAAAGTGTTCAAGAGATTTTAGGTAAGCATGCCTACCTAATGACAGTCATGGCGTCGCTAATACAAGCTTCTCGAAGCGATGGTGTTGTCCCTAGTGCAGAGTTTTTGTGGCTAAAGCCCATCGATCGCCGATTATGGTATATGTTAAATTGCGTAGGCAGGCAAACGCCTTATGCCGAAGTCAGTGGTCCTTTTGCTCATTGGCGCGCTGAACAATCAATGGGACGTCGCTCTCTAGTGCCAATGATAGATGAAGCCATTAAAGCCTTAGAGATTGCAATTAAAGAAGTTCGACTTTCGCCTAAAGAATTGCAGGAGTTAGAGCCATGATGCGAGGCATTGATTCACGTAATGAAGTTGATCCTTCGCTACTTTTACGTGATACGCGTACGTTTGGTCAACGTGTGGGGCAATTTTTTTCTGACCCTAGCAATGTTGCTATCGTATTGATTGCTTTTGCAGCATGCGCTTATTATATCTCTGAAGCCGCATTGTTCCTCCTTATCTTTGGAGTGTTTATTTTTGTATACACGTTCACACGAAAGCAAATGTTACCTTTTCGCTTGCCAAAAGTGGCTCACTCTAAGGATTTTAACGATTTAAAGCCCGGACTTAAAACGCCTAATATGTCGCGCGGCATTGCTTATTTTGGTAACGATCTTAAAAGCAATGAAGAGTTGTGGTTTGCCAATGAAGACATGAGAACGCACGCGCTCATTTTTGGTTCAACGGGTAGCGGTAAAACAGAAGCGCTCGTTTCAATAGCTTTTAATGCGTTGGTACAGGGCAGTGGATTCATTTATGTTGATGGTAAGGGCGATAACTCCCTTTATGCCAAAGTATTTTCCATGGTTCGAAGCATGGGCCGGGAAGA